>Ga0209541_10014065_pt1 | contig 12129 bp, 17 predicted proteins | sample RifCSPlowO2_01_FD_184027 | JGI IMG/M metagenome (GOLD analysis project Ga0209541, IMG submission 184027) | Groundwater microbial communities from Rifle, Colorado - Rifle CSP2_plank lowO2_0.1 (SPAdes) (version 2) | ecosystem: Environmental > Aquatic > Deep subsurface > Groundwater | place...
GATTGAGAAGGGAAAAGAGTTGAGGAAGTGTTTGTGAGATTTTTATTCTTATTTATTTTGGGGTAAAGTCAATTTAGGTGTGTTGTGACAACTTACAAAATTTTAAATCCGCCTTCGGCAATAATTAGTGCTCGGTTTCGCTTTTTCGCCATATCGCGAAACCTCGCCCATTCATCGAAAATGCTCCACATTTATCGGGTATTCATTGAATCATTTCGAGGCGAAAATTCAATGGTGGGAGAATTTTCGCCGAGTGTAAAATTTGTCGCGAAGCGACGGATTTGTTTTCCCACTTAACTTGAAATTGCCTTATTTTGGATATATTTTTATAGTGTTGTAGTTTATTTAGCCTAAAATGGAAGATAGTAAATTAATTCAAAGAATTGAAGAGTTGGGGGCTCTAAGACAGCGTATAGTGAGAGAGCTAGAAAGTTTGCTTGGCGGTGGCTTTAAAGTGAAAGATTATGAACATATAACTATCGAAGTGCAAAGGGGTAATTCTACAGTTCCGTTTGCCGCAGTTCTTCCACCTGAAATTGGTGGTGTAGCCATACGTGTTGTTGAACTGGACGCAATTCTTAATGCAACGGGGATTGAATTTGTAGAATATAGGTCAAAATACAGGCAAATTGCTGAGCGACTGCAATCTTTATGTATTGGGAATGTAGTTTATAATCATTAATTCAAATGCAATCCCTTAACCAAAAACTTCAAAAATACTTTGAATTAACTTCCAAAGGATTAAAGAAAGTAAAAATTGTCGAAAAGCACAGAAAGGAAGCAGAGGATTTTCTTGATTTAGCGCAAAGATATTTTGATGATGCAAAATACTTTGAGAAGAAAGGCGACTTAGTAAATGCCTATGGAGCTGTTGTTTATTCACATGCTTTTCTTGATGCAGGAGCAAGGCTTGGATTTTTTGATGTTGGAAAATACAATGAATTGTTTATGGTTGATTAAAATATTATTTTTTATTGAGGTATTTCAGCCAAAATTCTTTGAAAAAAGGCAGTGTCAACGTTGAAAGCATAAATGCAACTGCAGGCACAATCGCATTCAGCCAAGGTTGGGTGATTTTAATTGCTTGAAGGTAAAATCCGATAGCAAGGTAAGTAAAAAGCATCAATAAAACCCTTCTCGTGATGCTTACTTCCCAAGCCTTCTCTGATTCAACCTTTTTGTTTCTTTCTTCTATTTGCTTTACTCTTCTTTCTAAACCCTTTGCATTTATCATTTGCTCACATCCAAAATGGAATTGTCAAAAGCCATATAGCATTGCTGACTACAAGGAATATACCTATTCCAGCTATGATTGATTCGTTCTGCAAGTACGGAACTAAGATTGGTGTTATGTAAGGAATATTCCAGCCTGTGAAATGCGATATAAAAGCAAGCGATATCACTAAATCTATTAAATTATGCAGTATTGACAGCATAATCAACCCAAAATGCGTTGTCAAGTCCCTAAACTCATTGATTATGTCCAAAAATATAAAAATTATTAATGCAGCAAAAGCAATCACATATACAAAGTCATTTAACTTTAAGGAGAAAAACCTTCCAGTCAATCCCAGAAGCAAAAGCCCGCATACAATGCCAATGATTGCATCTTCTGCTTCAAAAGCAAGTTTCATGAAAATAGATCAATATAATATGTTTATAAATATTACTCAAAAAATTTTGATATTCTTGTTTTGGGAAATCTATAAAGAGAAAATTATGTTCCGATAATTTTGTTTAGATTTAAATAGTAATTTTTAAGTAGTTACAAAGATAAGTTTTATAAATTGCCATTAGATACTTGGCTTATGACTATAGATGATGCTGTAACTCAATGTGGAGCTACCCCCTATGTACATTCCTCTGGAAGAAAGAGGGTGTATGTTGTCTCTTCCTTACACTATGTGCTTGATGAAGAAGAGAACAGAAGGGAGAGAACAGAAGATGTACTTGAAGTGAGGCTCCAATTGATTGAAGCGCTTGCAACAACAATTAGGAGAGGCTCATATTTTTCTGATGGTTTTTACAAACACTTATCAGATTTCCTTAATAGCATTTTGGAAACTACACAATTATCGCGCATAAGGAATTTTAACAAAAAATCATACGAGGAAGGTGGTGAAGGATTTGCGATGTACGATATGGGTAAAGTAGTTGAATTGTTCAAACGTTTGAGAAAAAGAAATTGCATGTTTAGATTTAAGCCGACAGAAAAGGAGGAAGATATAAATAAAATTATTAAACTTGATGTTATAGACAGAAAGATAATAGAGAATGTTGCTATTTGGGGAACAAGGGACAATATATTATTTGTTGGATTAGCGCATGCACTTGAAACTCTTCCACAGTCTGGATTAGACTGGTATAGATTAAATGTGGTCTATATAGAGGACGTTAACGAAATTCATGTAGGTGGCACAATTCCAAAAAGGTTTCAGCAAAGTATAGGCAGATTAGCTCAGCAAACAAAGTCAGGAATAGTGATAACCAATTTAGTTGATTATGTCTAAAAGACTGTAATTTAATTCGCACAATTATTTCCTTCCAAAATAAAAGAACTTTTCAATGCTGACATCTTTTGGCTCGTAATCTCCATATCTTGGCCTTACAGGCTCTGCATTCTTTGCAGCTCCGCTTTGGAAGTTTTCATGCCTTTCATCTTCAGGCCTGCAGTCGATGATTTTGACTTCTTTTTTTGGTGCATGCGCCTCAATGCGGCTTTCTTGCTCTGGCTCTACGAGTGTTCTTTGAACAGTCTTGCTCTGCTGCGGCTGGAACTGCAGCCTTGAAATCTGGCTTTTAAGGGAATTTATTTCACCGGCTTGTGAGCAAGCAGTCTCTTTTAGGCTATTAATTTCCTGCTGAAGCTTTTTTGTTGCCATTTCTATGATTAATTCAAACCTCTTTTGAGTGAAAACATCAAATTGCTGCTCCATTTTTATCAATCCTTTTTAATTGAATTTTTATTATTTATTCTTCAATCCGTCGCTATGCGACAATATTTACTGCTCGGTTTTGCTTTTCTACCATATCGCAAAACCTCGCCAATATATTGGCAATGCATTCCGCCCAATGCGAGGGCGGCTATCTTATTGTAATTTGCGAAGCAAATTACGGATTGAATTTTTTATTTTGTGTTCTCAAATTGTTGATTTTGTTTCTTTATACTTGCCTCTAACTTAGTTTTAAATCAAATTAAAAAATTTAATAACTTGAGAGCTTGTTGCCAAAGTTCTCTCTTATAAATTGCACCATCATGTCATTGCCAGCCAGCTGATAGGTCTTTAATGCAGTTGCAAGCAAGCCTTCCCTTAAGCAGACATCTCCCAAAGAGCTTAATTTCTCTTTGTCATGAGCAAGCTCGTAAGCCTTTGCAGCATATCCTATTTGCCTCTCTTTAAGGCATTTGTCTCCAATTTCAGCTAGCTTATGCGGGCTATTTATTGCGCTGAATATCTCAATGGCGTAATCCCATTTGCCCTTTTGGAAGCATTCATCTCCTACTTTTATCAAGCTTTCAGCATCGTTACAGAGTCTAAATGCCCTTATAGCATCAGCAAAATGCCCATTCTCCAGGCATTTCTTTCCAATCTTTAATAGGTTATCATTGGAGTCTGCAAGCCTGTAAGTGTCAATTGCATTGGTGAATAATCCCACTTCCTCATAATGCTCCCCTACTTCCACTAAGCGCTGCCTGTTTCCAGCAAGGATAAAAGCCTTGACAGAATCGTTCATGTTGCCTCTTCTTATGTACTCTTCGCCTAAGGCATTAAGAAGCTTTGATCTTGTTGCTTCATCAAACATTGAAAGGTTGACATTATCAATACCTTTCTCAAGAAGAACAGGAACAATTCTTTTGAAGTTCTCTATATCTTGTGAATGGCTCATGAATTTCTCATTAGAATCTGCTATCTCAGACACCATTTTCCTTACTATTTTATCTTCATCAACTGACATTTGTAATCACCTTTTTCCCAACATTAAATAATTAAAATTAAAATAAAAAAAATCTAATCCGTAAAGTAATCAATTCCCAGCTCGTCGCTGAATCTCTTGGCTTCAATCACTCTTGTTTTTTTGTCTGCCTTGCCAAGTATCCACGGCGAATTGACTCCGGTTATTATTGTCATAACAGCTAGCTTGCCTTTCATCTGCTCAGAGACTCTTGCTCCCCAGATGACATTAGCATCTTGGTCAAGGCTCTCTGTAACTAGCTCGCCAATTCTGTTTACTTCATCAAGAGTCATGTCAGGTCCCCCTTCAACATGGATTAAAGCGCCAGTTGCGCCTTTGTAGCTTATTTCCAACAATGGGTTGCTTAAAGCTCCTTTTACAGCTTCTTCCACTCTATTTGTTGTATCAGAAACGCCAACACCAATTGCTGCTACACCGCCATCTTGCATGATTGCCTTTACATCAGCATAGTCCAAGTTGACCAATGATGGAACTGCTATTGTCTCTACAATGCCCCTTATCATTGTTGATACCAATTCATTTGCAACTGCAAATGCTTGCTGTACTGGCAAGTTGCCTGCAATGTTAACTAGCCTGTTGTTGTCAATCACAATAACTGTGTCACTAGTTTGCCTAAGCTGCTGCAATCCAAATTCTGCCTTGTCAATCCTTGCTCTTTCAATCTTAAATGGCATTGTTACTGTTCCAATTACAATAGCTCCTGAATCTTTTGCAACTTGCGCAACAACTGGGGCTGCTCCTGTTCCGGTTCCCCCTCCCATTCCAGCGCATATGAAGACCATGTCAGAGCCTTTTAGAACTTCCTTGATTTCTTGTATGTTTTCCTGAGCAGCCTTGCTTCCTTTGTCAGGAAAGCCGCCGCATCCTAAGCCTCTTGTCAGCTCTCTTCCAATTAAAAACCTCTTGTCAGCTTCTGTAATCTCCAAATGCTGCTTGTCAGTGTTGCAAGCAAGAATCTCAGCGCCTCTTATTCCCTTTCTGTAAAGCCAGCTAACCATATTGCTGCCAGCTCCGCCACAGCCAATAACCTTAATATTAGCATGGCCAACTTGCAAATCATCGTTTTGTGCCACTTGTTGTTTTAGTGCACTTTCAATAACAAAATCCATTGCCATTCTTTTCACCTCAACTTAGACTTTTTTAAGTATATCAAGCCAATTTTTAAAATTGGGGGTAGTTCTAATATATGAACTAGTATATAAATATTACTATTTTGTATACTGGTATACTATCCATTTTTAAGCAAAAAGTTAATTTTCTTCTATATCGAAAATAATAAAGTTATTTAAAAATGAAGATTATTTCATTAGAAAGTGGTAAATTTTCACGTCAAGGCTCAACTCTTTTTATCTCCAAATTGTCAAAATCTTTGTCGTAGGAAACAATTTCAAAGCAATTATAAAGGAGAGCTGTAACGTAATGAACCATGTCAAATGCGTCAAGGTTATATTTTTCTATGCGCTTAAAGCTATCAAATAATAAGTTTTTGTCTAACTGCACTATAACGCCATTGCCTTTAAATAAGGATTTGATGCAACTGGCGGCATAAGATTTGTTATCTTTAATTATAGATAGTGCATGTTGAGCTTCTACTAAGCAAAGCGTGTTTGTTACAAATTCTTCGCTCAAAATATTCCTACATCTCTCTTTATCTACGTTATTGAAGAAAGCCTTGACAATAACATTAGCGTCTATAAAAGTTGTCATCTTTTTAACCCCAGATCATGGGTTAAATCAATTATTTCTTTAGTCGTATATTTTTTCTTTTCTTTTATCTTATCCCCTTTTTTAAACATTTCTTCCATTGATGGTATATTTTCACTTTCCAGTACCCTTTTAATTACAGAGTCGTAACTCTCTCTAGGATATGTTTTCTTTTCTTCCAATCTTTTCTTAGTTTCCTCATGAAGTTGTATGCTCGTCAGTTTCAATTTAATCACCTCACTATAGGTTAACCTATAGATAGCTATAGATACTTATATATAAATATTTCTATTTTCAATAATCAAATCTGGGGTCCATAGAATCCTTTATCAAATCATTCTCGTCTTTGTATCTCTTGACTATCATTAATCTTGTTTTGCCGCAATAAGGGCATTTTACCGCCTTTGGCGAGCCCCTTTTAACCGAGAATTTAAAGCGGCAGCTTACGCAGATGAACTTTATTTCTTCGCCTTCTTCAGCCTTTTCCAAGCTTAATTTCTCCTTCTTCTCTATTTTTTGCTGCTTCTCAAGGCATTCAACACAAATCAGCTTGTTGTTGGAATCATACTTGATATTGTCAAAATTGAATTCTCTTTTGCATCTAGAACATCTGTATAGTGAAGTTAAAGGCATTTTTCATCTAAACAATATCTTTAATCTGGGACAATAAATATTTTTCTATTTCCTGGCCTTTCCTTTCTCTATCTCCTCAGTTATATGCTCAATCTCATGCATGTCTGTAATCTCATGATATTCTCTTTTGGGTGAAATGTTTTTATCTATGAATTTAAGCAGTTTTTTATTATAAATTTCATTTTCTTTTGAGCTTGTTTTTTGTTTTATTGGCTTTTGTTCTCTCTTCTGTCGTTTTTCCTCTTCGTGCTTGCGGTATTTTCCAATGACTTCAAAAACAAGCCCTTCGCTTGGCCTTATTGTAAGGTACTTTTTGAAGAAAGAATGCCCAATACCAAGCTCTATCAGCCTTGCTTCTTTAAGTGTTGGCAATAGCAGCAAGGAAGTAACTAATCTTAAAACACCCGAAATCAAAAAAACAAACGGTATGCTTGAAATAAAAATCCATGCCGGCAATATACTTATTAAGAAACCTCCAAATAAAGCCCCTGCAAATATTGCCATGCCTTCAAAGAATTTATAGTAAGCAATGCATCTGACCCTGTTTTCTGGCTTTACAGCATCAAAGATGAAATTTGACGAGCTTAAATTAAAGCCGGCCCATGACAATCCTGAAAATATTTCAACTATGATTAGATAATAAAAGTTGCTGGAAAACAGCCATAAAAATGGAATTATAGGAGTAAGCATTCCGCTTATGTACAAGACAAATTTCGTGCCGCGCTCGTCTATTATTTTGCCAAGGACGCCCATTGCGATAAAACTGGCTGTCAATTCAGCAACAATAATAATTGTAAATTGCAGATAAGTAAAACCCAAATCTTTTAACATAAACACAGCGAAGAAAGGTGATGCTATATAAGTTGCAAACTTAAACAAAACAACATAAATCACAAAATGTCCATAGTTTGTTTTGTCCATCCTTTTCACGAAATCAAAAAGCGAGAATTTTTCCTCATGAGCCAAATCAGGCATAGGATTGTGCATCATTCCCTTAAAAACTCCAGAAAGAACTCTCGCAATAAATGCTATAACAAACAAGATTGTAAATCCAAGAAAAGGGTTTTTTGGCGAGAAATAATTTAATATCAAACCTGCAGCTAAAGCGGCAATAAACGAAGCTGCGCCTACAACACGATTGCGAAGCCCAAAAAACCTGCCCCGCTCATATTTTGGCACTATGTCGCCGATTAAAGAATTTCCAATAGGCTGCATTAATTGAACGAATATTGCTTGCAGCGATACATAAACCACAAGCAGGTATTTTTGGCTTGGAGTAGCATAAGGAATGAGCAATAATGGAATCCATAAAATAGCGTGCATAAAAGAGCTTACAACAAGAATCTTTCTTCTATCCTTTAATAATTCAACAATCTTTGCTGTAAAAAGCTGTATGAAAGCGCCTATTAGCTGCGGGACATATGTTAAGGCTGCAATAAGGTTTACAGAAGCATTCAATGCAACAGCAAAAGGCGTTAAAAACGAGGCTGTCAGGCCATCCATAACTGCAAAAGCAGCGCCATCATATATCGAATATTTCAAGCTCTTTTTTACAACATCTTCTGCCATGGAAATCACACTAAAAAGTTCAGAACTCGTATTATGTATGTATAACCATCATTTCTTTTTTAAATATCATTTTTTAGCTAACGTTTCACCGCACTCCGGGCAATAGTCCGCTTCTTCTTGCAATTCAGTTCCGCATAAAGGACATTCAAGCGCTGATTTCATTTTAAAATCAATTTCAGAATGTATAAACTGATATTTAAAGTTAACTATTGATTAGGGATTTTAGAAAATATTCCTTTGGAATCTCATCTCTTTTATTGATGCAGTGTTCTATAACCTCCCGGCTGCATAAACACCTTTTCAGTCTGGACAGCAATTCCCTTTTCACCAATCATCTCTTTTGATGTCGTCTTTGCAATTCCTAATGCAACCAACTCATCCTTTAAGGACATAATTGCAACAGTTTCTTCTTTGCTTATATTATCATTTAATTTGCTTATCCCAGGCACTTTCAAGTCAACACCATGGCATAAGCTTTCAACTGTTGTGTCAAAAACCCACACTTTAGGCAGATGTTTTACTCCATTCTCAACTGGTTGTATAACCTTTCTCAAAAAGTTATCATTGCTTTCTTTTTTCCAGAAATAATAGGCATCAGTCAGCTCATGCAGCGTGAATAAAGTGAATTCATCAAACGGGCCTGCTTTTGTTCTTCTCAATTCTGCCATATGAGCGCCTGTTCCCAGTTTTTTACCAACATCATGAATCAGCTTTCTTATGTAAGTTCCTGCCTCCGTCCCTACTTTAAACAATACATCTTTTCCGTCAATTTCAAGAATGTCAAGATAATAAACAGTTCTTCTTCTTAGCTGCCTTTTAACAGAGCTTTTTAATGGGGGCAATTGCTGTATTTTCCCGATAAAATATTTATTAATTGTATCCTTTAATTTTTCTTCCTCAACATTTTTGTGAAGGTGCATTATTGCTATATACTCCTTGCCAGCTGTGAGCAGAGTCTGCACAATCCTTGTAGCCCTGCCTAATGCAACTGGAAGAACACCAGTGACAGCCGGGTCTAAAGTTCCGGAATGGCCGCTTTTATTTATGTTTAGAATTTTTTGAACATATGCCGAGACTTGATGTGAAGTTGGCCCTTTTGGCTTGTCTATATTTACAATGCCATAACTTACAATTTCTTCGGTTTTCCTGTCTTCTGGTTTGCAGCCTAAGCTAGGGTCTGTTTCTGCTTCTTTTCTTGTTACAATCCCCCTTTCTATTTTTTCAAATGGCAGTAAATTCATGCAAGAAAGAAAAGGTTATGTTTTAATAAAGTTATTTGTTTGCTTATTAAAAGTTAGAATTCAAACAAAACTTTCTCAAAATTAACAATTCTCTTATTCTTTATTTCAATCCCTTCTTTTCTCAATAATTCAGCCTTCTTTTTTAATCCGCTTGCAAACCCGTGCAAATGCCCTTTGCTGTCAACAACGCGATGGCATGGCACAATTGGCGCATAAGGATTACACCTCATTGCCTGTCCGACTGTCCTGTAAGCTTTTGTTCCTGCCGCTTCAGCAAGAATTTTGTAAGTTGTTACCTTGCCTTTCGGGACTTTTTTAAGAAGATTATAGATTTTATAGTTGAACGAATTTGGTTTGCGAATCATTTACGATAAAGGCATTACCCTAATTTTTCTGCAATTTTTGAAGCTTTAATTAAAAGATCTGGTTTTGGAGAGCCTATTGCTGCGTAGATTTCCGCTGGAACAATAAGAAACTTGTAAGGAGTCAATTCCATACCGAATAGGTATCCTTCTGGGACTTGCCTCATGTAATAAACATTTTTTCTATCAAGGCTGTTTGGATACCTTTCCACTAGTTGCTGTATAGTGATGTAATTTATGCTTTTATCCATTATTAAGATTGGTAGTGTTCTAAAATATTTAAATTTATCCAGAATAGTAAGAGATTACTTTGATTTTGATAAAGAAATGGTTAAATGTTACAATGTGTCAATCCTCTCTTTTCCAAATACCTTTGAGGGTATTCCTCTGCCTTGTAGAATGTCGAAGCAGGAAGTATCTTTGTCACAATCGGCTTATTGTACTTGCCTGACTTTTCAAGCTTCTGCTTTGATGGAATTGCAGTTTTTCTTTGGCTTTCATTGTGGTAGAAAATCGCTGACCTGTATTGTGTTCCAACATCAGGGTCCTGCATGTTTAAGGTTGTTGGATTATGATTTTTCCAAAAAACATCCAAAAGCTCTTCATATGATACTTTTGAAGGGTCGAACTCTACTTCAATAGCCTCTGCGTGTCCTGTTTCATCAGTGCAAACATTCCCATAAGTTGGGTTTTTTATTGTGCCACCTGTATAGCCGACAGCTGTATCTACAACTCCCTTTATCTTGCGAAAAGTCTCTTCAACTCCCCAGAAGCATCCTGCTGCAAAAGTCGCTTTTTCTGTTTTCATGACAAAGAATGAGCTGAACATATTTTAATACTTTTTCCCAAATTAAGCCAAAAAGAAAAATAATGCTCCCGCCGGGACAATCATGATAAAAGATATTTCTTTCACCATTTTGAACCCAGGTCTTCGGATCGAAAATCCGAAATGATTGGTTATCCCTAAAGAACAACCCCATATTGTGGATTTTCTTCAGACCGGAGTGTGCGAGTATGTGCTCTCTACACCACGGGAGCATAGCTATTTGTTTTATTGATTTGTTTTTAAATTTAGTGATTTTTGCTATCGTTACTATATAATAACAAAAACCGAAAAGTTTTTAAATAGAGCAAACAAACCTATTATAAAAATGAAGATGCAAAAACATTATTTTTTTACATGTCTTGTAATTTTAACTTTGATTCTAATTGGATTAGCAGTCACTGCCCAAGGCAATGGCAAAGCAAGGGCAATTGCTCATACAGATAAAGAAGTTGCAGATGCAGTGGCAAAAGGTTGTAAAGTGGTGAGAGATGCAAGGACATTAAAAGCATTAGTTTGTTCAAAAGATGTTGCTTCTTCACTAGGTTTGCAGGAAGATATTCAGGTTTTTGCCATGGACTCGGGAGCTAATAAACAAATAAGGGCGGACTTAGTGCAATCATCTGGAAATAACGGAACAGGAAGAAAGGTTGTTGTGCTGGATTCTGGCTATAACTATAATCATTCAGAATTAAACTCAAGTTATTTGGGCGGAAAGGATTTTGTTAATGATGACAATGACCCATTTGATGATAATGGCCATGGAAGCCATGTTGCCGGTATAATAACAGCAGACGGAGTTGATGCTAAAGCAAAGGGAGTTGCACCATTAACAGGCATAATTGCAGGAAAGGTTCTCGATTCTTCTGGTGGAGGCTATTTTAGCGATGTTGTTGCGTCAATTTATTGGGCAGTAGATGGTGAGGATGGGGTTGCGGGCGATGTCTGCACCACAGACAATTCAACAGGCGAAACTACTTGTACTAATGATGACTTTAATGCAGATGCAATAAGCATGAGCCTTGGAACTTCACAACCTTACACTTACAAAGGATTCTGCGATAATGTCTTGCCAGATTTGACAAATGCAATTAATTACTCAAGAGGTAGAAATGTAATTGTGGTTGTGGCAGCAGGCAACAGCGGAGGCGCAGGAGTTTCAATTCCAGGGTGCATAAGCTATTCAACAACTGTCGGAGCAGTTGACAGCACTGACAAAATTGCAAGATTTTCAGGCAGAGGAAGTGCAGTTGATATCTCAGCTCCAGGCGTTAACATATATTCATCTTGGCTTGGAACTTCTTATAAGACAGCAAGCGGCACAAGCATGGCAACTCCAATGGTAAGCGGAACAGTAGCATTAGTCAAATTTGCTCATCCAGAATATACAGTAGCTCAAATAGAAAGTGCATTGTTCAATACAGCAAAAGATTTAGGAAAGACAGGCAAAGACACAAGCTATGGTTGGGGCAGAGTAGATGCTTATGCAGCAGTAAATTATGCAGCACCTTAAATTTCTATTAAGTTAACCATATTTTTTAATAAATAATATGTCGATGTTATTCTCTGAGAGTACGATATATTGAAGAAAAATGGGCCCACGGAGATTTGAACTCCAGACCTCCGGCTGGCCTAGAGAATTCTTGGATTCTTTACTTTGATACCAAAAATCTCGTATAAGACTTGCGTGTTCAAAGATACTTTTTGAACTCGGCGCTCTAACCAGCCTGAGCTATGGGCCCAATAGAATTAAAAGATTTAATAGCAATTTAAAAGGTTTTCTGAAAAGGTTTTGTATTTTTCAATTTTATAACCTTAATCT
>Ga0209541_10014066_pt1 | contig 12129 bp, 13 predicted proteins | sample RifCSPlowO2_01_FD_184027 | JGI IMG/M metagenome (GOLD analysis project Ga0209541, IMG submission 184027) | Groundwater microbial communities from Rifle, Colorado - Rifle CSP2_plank lowO2_0.1 (SPAdes) (version 2) | ecosystem: Environmental > Aquatic > Deep subsurface > Groundwater | place...
TGGGCTTTATCTAATGCGACTTCTAGATCGGAAACGATTTTTTGCAGGGAAACAAGTTCAGCTTTCATTGTACTTATTTCTTGTGGTGCTTTTGTGGCGATGAAATCTTTGAGTTTTGCTTCGTCTGATTTAACGTCATTTAAATCGGCATAGAATTTATATTTTATTTCGATAAAGTCGTTTTCTAGTTCGGTTTCGCCGGCAGCATAGGCTTTGTCTTCATTGTTGATGGCAAGGTTAATATAATCTACAAGATCAAATTTTAATTGTTGAAGCAGCTGCATGTCTTGGATTGCTTTATCTACTGTTTTGAAGTGGTTGATTGTTGCATCAACGGAAAATGAGTTTTTTACTTCTTGTTCTTTAAGCCATAATTTATTGAGCAAGCTATATTGCACTTGTAAATCTACTTTAATTTGTTGTTTTTCTGATGCTTGTTCTAAACCTGCAATATCTGATGCTGCTTTATCTTTGAGGTTTTGCAAGGCAACGGATAACCATTTGAAGTCTTTGGCTAATTGGGTTTCTTGTGCTCCGCCAATTTGGAGTAATTCATCAGCGTATTGGTTGCTTTGTGTTGCTGCGGATTGGGCATTTGTTTCTAGGTCTTTTAAAATATTGATTAATTTTTGAATTTCATATAAGTCACCGCTGTTTTTGATAGCGTTATAATTACTAGTTGCTGCAGCGTATGAGGCATCGATGGAATTATATTTAGATGTCAAATGATTATATTTTTTTTGATAATCACTTAATGTATCGGCGCTTGCGCCAAATACATTGACCAATAATGCGAATAGTACGAATAATCCGAGTATTTTTTGTTTCATAGTATAGTATCACCTGTTGTTTTTACTATTAAATAGCAACGTTATATATAAATCTTTCGGTTGAAATGTTACTTTTTAGTGATAAAAGAAGAAAAATTTATAAAGAGACGGAGATTTTGGAAGGATACCTAATTATATATAGGGATTATAAGAATTATAGTAGTGGTTTTGAGGGGAATTTACTATGCCAAATATGTTAGAAACGATTACACAATCACTTCACCGCGATGTGTTTTTGGCATGAAGTTGAGCACTTTTTTTTCTTTATACTTGGCGCAGCCAAAGATGTCGTTTTTATATTTTAAGAGGACGAGGCGTTTTTCTTCGCCGCAGTCTTTTTCGATGTCTACACCTTGGAAGTATTGTTTGAGTTCTTCTTCAGTGAATTCGATGACGTTTTTGAGGGGTTTATGGTTTTCGATAGCTTCTTGGCCAAGTAGCTGTGCGCCTTCTTTACTTAGACGAATTTCTGTGCCGCAATCTTCACCAAAGTATAAGCCTATTTTGTCAATAATTAGGTTTTTTAAATTGAGTTTGGCGAGGTCTTTGGTGACGATATTTATTTTGTCGTTCTCACTTTTGAGAAAAGCATAGTCTTCTTTAGGAAAGTAGCCAAATTGGTGTTCGATTAATTCACGCAGACGTTTGATGTCGCGGGAGTTTAGGATGGTTGATTGTTGCATTGTTTTTGTTTATGAATTTAAGTAATATATTACCCTACGCCCCACACCGGGTTGTCTTTGCGTTTGATTTCGAGGATTTCTTTTAATACTTCGATTTCATTTTTAGTTAAATGACGTTTGAGTTCTTTTAGTTTTTTGAAATGTTCTTCAGGGATATCGGTGTAGAGAAAATCGCCTTCGTGGATCTGCCTGCCAACGGTAACGTTGTCCATGGACATGGCGATCTGTTTTCCTTGGTCAGCAACGTTTATGGATTCTTTGTTTTCTTCCATGGCTTTTACGGTTGTGAGGTGTTTACCTTCAGCATTCATGATTGGATTGGTTGAGCGGATTTTTCCAATTTCGATTTCGACACCGACAACGGCGGGGTTGTTTTGGCGAAAGACATAGCCTTTGAGGATGAGGAATTTGCAGGGGCGAACGAGGTTGTTGAGTTCGCGTAGTTCGATTTCTTTTTTCAAGCTGTCGCGGAATAATTCGTACTCTTCAATTGTTTTGTAGATGATTTCGTTTGTGATGACTTTGAGTTGTTTGTTTTTAATGACTTCGGTGATGTCGGCTGGGATTTTAGTATTGAAGCCTAGTATAACACCATAAAATTCTTCTTTTTCTTTCATCATTTCGAGCTGCGCGATATCGCGCTTGGAGACTTCGCCTAATGATGCGGAAGAAATTGGAATTTGGCGTTCGCGTAACAAGTGGCGTAACGCTTCTAATCCGCCAATGGTGTCGGCTTTGATTAAAACGCCAATTTCGGCGTTGTCTTCGCTAACAACTTCTTTGACTTCTTGTTGTACTTCTTGTTTGAGTAAATTGATTTCTTCTATTTTGCCAGAACAGGCGCGAAGAGGCATGCCGGCAATTGCGGTTTCTAAACCGGGAGCGGCGATTTTTACACCGGTTGCGGCGTAGACTTCTTTGACGTTTTGGAATTTGCCTTTTTTATCACGCATATCGGCGAGAGCGAGGGGTTCGAGAAGGGCGCGGACTTTGGCGATGATGGGTTGGTCGATGCTGCCGATGATGATGGTGTCGTTGACTTTCAATTTGCCATTATATATAATGGTGTCAATGGTTGTGCCAAGGCCTTTTTCTTCTTTGACTTCGAGAATGGTGCCTTTGGCGTAGCTGTCTTCTTCGATTGCGAGTTTTTTTTCAAGATATTTCTGCGCAAGAGCGGTGATTACTAATAATAGTTCAGGGATGCCTTGGCCGGTTTTGGCGGAGAGGGGAACTAACGCAATTTGTTTGGTGTAATCACCCACGCGATCGAAGCGTTCGGCATCTAATCCTAATTCTTGGAATTTTGCGACTAGTTCATACATCTTGCCTTCAAAGACGCCTTGGGCTTTGTAGTCTAATTGGTTGATATTGTCAATTAAGAATTTTGATTCGTCGTAGGACCAGCCGGTGAGCAGATCGATTTTATTTGCAGCGACGATGAAAGGGACTTTGTGGGCTTTGAGAATTTCGATTGATTCTAACGTCTGGGGTTTGAAGCCTTCGTTGATGTCGACGACAAGAATGGCGATGTCGGCGAGTGAGCCGCCTCGTTTTCGTAAGCTTGTGAACGCAGCGTGGCCGGGGGTGTCAATGGTTAATAGGCCGGGGACGGTGAGGTTATTTTGAAAGACGTTCATCAATTTGCCGCAGATTTTTTTGATGGTGTCAATTGGGATGATAGAGACGCCAATCGCTTGGGTGATACCGCCGACTTCACCGGCGGTGACGATAGAACTTCTGATGCGATCTAAGAGAGAGGTTTTACCGTGATCGACGTGTCCAACTACGGTGACAAGAACTTTGCGAATGGCCATAATTGCTAAATCAATGAAAGTTTTTTTAAACCTTTCTTCTATTTCATGCTATTATGTCAATTATCCAAGAACATTCTATCAAACTGGACATCACCCTACCCAAAGGAGATGTAAGCGCTAAAATGGACGTATTTTATAATCCGGTGATGGTGTCCAATCGAAATATTTCGGTTTTATTGTTGAATTGTATTGAGAATATGGGGATGAATATTGTTGATCCATTGGCGGGGTCGGGAATTCGGTCGCTGCGGTTTATGAAAGAGTTGAAGAAAGGGAAAATGAATCATTTGTTTGTGAATGATAGAAAAGAAAATTTTAAGAAGACGTTTAAAAAAGGATGCACGATTAATAAAATTTCTTTGATAATGCAGAAGAAGATGACGATTGGTACTGAAGAGGCGTCGTTGTTTTTGTTGAATCGCATCAATGATGCAGTAAAACCAGAAGAGTTCTGTGGCTATGCTGATTATATTGAGATTGACCCGTTTGGCTCGCCGAATCCGTTTCTCTCGGCAGCGGTTGCACGGATTGCACGTCAAGGGATTATTGCGGTGACGGCAACGGATACGGCGGCGTTGAGCGGAACGTATCCTAGAGTTACGGTGCGAAAGTATTGGGCGAAACCATTGCGAAATTATCTGATGCATGAGATTGGGCTGCGGATTCTTATTCGAAAGATTCAGTTGATTGGAGTACAATTTGACAAAGCATTGATGCCGGTGTTAAGTTATCACCAAGAGCATTATATGCGAGTGTATGTACGTTCTGAAAAGGGAAAAGAGAAGTGTGATGAGGTGTTGAGGCAGCATCAGTATTTTTTTTATTGTGATAAATGTTTGGCGTTTAAGACGTCGGTGTTTAATAAAGAGAAATGTGGTTGTGGAGAAGAGTATGATTTTGCCGGGCCATTGTGGGTGGGGAAGTTGTTTGATTCGCAATTAGTTGAGAAGATGGAACGAGAGAATGAATTTTCTGAGGATGCGAAATTTTTACAGACACTTGCTGCAGAGAGTAAACAAGAGATGGCGGGGTTTTATGATATTCATGAGATTGCGCATAAAATGAAAATTATCATTCCAAAGATGGCTGAAATTTTACGAAAAACGAAGGGAGTGCGAACGCATTTTTCTCCAAGTGGGATTAAGACACAGATGAGTGTGAAGGAAGTGATGAAAATGTTGCAGGGATAATTAGGTCACAATGTTTTTAAAAGCGAGGTGTATTTAAGGTAATATGACGTTTCAAATAACCAAACATAATCTTGAACACGTACTTTCTGCGTATGCGCATTGGCAGCAGCCGAAATCTCTTAGAGTGCCTTATGATCGGGAGGGGAATGAGATTGAGATTATTGCACCGAAACGAGAGGAAATTCAAGAAGCGCTTGGCAAGTATGATATTAAGCAACAGATGAATAGATGGCATCCGGGATTACGGTATGCACAGAATCATTGTGATACGATTGTGGTATATGATGACCCGAATAGACGCATCCGATTTGAACGCATTTCTCCTGGACTTGCGATTGTTCATTTTGATACCGAATATAAAATAAAAAAAGAATTTGATGCAGCTACAGGATTTGAACGCTTGTTTTTATACAATACGTCTATTTGGAAAGAACCAGGGATTATGAGACGAGAATATATCGGAACGCTGCGAGTGCAAGCGCAACAAAGAGTGCAAGAAGCAACAAACCCGCCGACAATTGCGTTCAAAGATGCTGTACAGCCGCGGTTGCGAAGGAAGTATAGATAAAGATAAATTTAACTTAATTTAGAATGAAATCATTTTCTCTTATATCTTCCCATTAATTCTGTCTGTTCAATAATGTGATTTTGCATTGCTTGTTCAACTTCGGTTTTAGAGGCGCCTTCTTTTAATGGAAGAAGTATGTCTAAGGCGTATAGTTTGAAGAAGTAACGATGTTCTTTGTCTGGAGGGCAGGGGCCGCCATAGGATATGTTGCCACGGGTGTTTTTGCCAACTGTGCCAATAGATTTGGTTGCTTCAGAGATGCTTTGCGCAACCGGTTTGATGTTAAACACTACCCAGTGAGCCCAGATATCAACGTTAAAATTCTTTTTTGCGGCATCAGGAATATCGGGGTCTTCAATTATGAGTGCAAGACTTTTGGCATTCATGGGAACGTCACTAATGACTAAAGGTGGATTGATGTTATCGCCATCGCAAGTATAGGTACTTGGAATTAATTCATTATAAGCAAAGGCGGGACTGGTTAATTTCATGGTAGATACCTCGTTTTGTTTTTGTGAAGAGGTGCAACTGATTACGAGAATAAACATAGTAATGATTATCGCAACCTCTTTTATCATAGAATTATAAAATGAATATGTGTTTAAAAATGTAACTTATAAAAATTGAACGAAGAGGAAATTTAGAATTAGTCTACTTATCCCAACGGCAAATCCATTTTTGCGATTTCGGCTGATTGTACTTGCGGTATTTCACTCATTTTGTTAGCAATGGCGTCGAAGTCACTGCCTTCAACAGTATACATTGCTAAAATAAGAACTGCAACTAAGCCAAAAGCGATAGGTTCTTTTTTTGATTGCATTTCGCCCAGAGCGCCGTTTTCTTTAGCGATCTTCAGAGCGGCGTCTTTAATCTTATCTAAGTTCACATCCGGTGATTCCGGCATTAATTTGAATGTAATTACTGCTTTTGCCATAAATTATTTCTCCATTATGAAAAAAATGTTGTTAGTTAGGACCAATAAAGTGGCAACTTGCACATTCGTATTTGACCGCATTGACACGACAATAGGAACAGCGGACAACGCTGTAATCGCTACAACTTGGGCATTTAAATGTGGCACTTCCGGTGTCATTGACAACTCGTTTCTTACATGAAATACAAATTTTTCCTTCCATAGGAGCGTTGAACAAGGGTTTATTTATAAATCTTTTTGGTTTGTTATGGTTTTGATATTATTTGCGTTAATTTGAAATTTCACTGGTAAAAATGTTTCGGTGATTGAGATGTTGGTGAGGGTGTGAGGAGTTATGTCGGCGCATTTTATTTCTGAACCTGGTAATAGGCCCATAAACATGATTAATTGGTCGGCTAAGTGGGGGTCGACGCAGGCTTGTGATTGAAGAGATTGTTTTAATTCGGCGACGGCTTCTTTGGCGACGTCTTCAGAGGATTTATTTTTCTCAAGCAGAGCGTCACCAGCGAGAATTATAGGATTATTATCATCAATTGTTTTATTTGTACTGCAGATAGCCCAGAGGATTAATTCACCACCGATACTTTTGGTGTTGACGTATTCCATACGCAGGGAAATTGGAACGTTATAATTTTGTACGTTTAGTTCTGTTGCGGCTTTGATACGTTCAGCGACTTTCTTGTCTTCTAATTCTTGAGAGAGGTTTATTATTCCGCGAATTTGTTCAATTGTATATTGATTTTTCAAATTGATTGGAGGGATTTTTTGTTGAATTGTAGAGGAGAATTCTTGGAAAGAGGAATATTCTTTGAGATGATATTTTGGAGAGATTTCAAGAATGATTTCTCCGCCACCTTGCGGATAGTAGCCGCGTTTGATTATTTTTAGATTTATTTTTTCAACGAAACGGTGGAGCTGAGGGAGGAGGAGGTATTGCAGGTAATCGACGGAGGCTTGCCATTTTCCGCAAGTACCCCCTTTGATGGTTAGTGTGATTTTACTTGGTGCAAAAAGACAGGGGAGAATGATTGCTTGGAGAAATAAAGTGATACTGCCGGCGGTGCCGATGTCGAATTCGTATCTGCCCCCTTTGATTTTTCCAGGAGTGAAGAGGAGTTCGGTTGAGCCTAGTTGAATGTCGTTTGTTTGGGCGTTGCTGATTTGTTTTAATGCGTGGATGGATGTGAGATGCTGGGCTTTAAGACCTGGTTGTGGTCGATTTGCACGGATGTTAGTTACGTGGAATGATTGATTTGTGAGGGTTGAGAGGGCGAGGGCTACTCTTACAAGAGCGCCGCCGCCTTCGCCTGAGGAACCGTCTAATTGGATCATTTAGCTAAAAAAAACAAAAAACTTAATAAACAATTCTCTTGTGAAGTATATTTGTGGGGGGACGTAGTCTAACCCGGCAGGATTGGGGCCTCCAGTAACTGGAGAGATGAGCGGATATACGCGATGAAAAAATCTTCCCAATGAAGTCAGCCTTAGGTCTGGGTTCAAAATACTGTTTTAGAGAATGAAAGTCCCAGCGTCCCCACCATTTGTTTTATTTCTAAATATATCCATTACAATTACATAATCTATTTAAACACGTTTCTGTTTCAAAGAGTATATGGTCATTATAGGTGGAAAAAATATATTAGAAGTTCCTAGTTTTTGCGGTACAGAAGCATATGGTTCGAAAAAAGCGCAAGTGAGTTTAGAAGAGCAGATTAGAGCTGATTTTGGTGAAGATGGTTTAACCAGATTTAAAGAACACAATGTGCAAGTAACTGTACCTCTCAATGATCCTGAGTTTAAATTAGACTATCATCGCAGAGGAAATTTACTCAAAGAACTGGAAGATAAGAGAGTTATTGGAAAAGTATATCAACTGGGCAAATCCCACCTAAGTGAAGTAAGTGCAGATAATGTACAAACCATGTTCACAAAATATAGCGATGGCACATCCAATTTTTCTATGATATTTGATTTGAATCCGGCAACGGAAACAGAACGGTATCTTAAATTGTTATTTTCTGATCGTTGATTTTTTAAAAATCTTCTTTTGTATTATCGGTGTAACAGCTTTTTGTATTATTTTCTTCGTCTCTTCAATGCTCTTTAATCCGTCAATTTCAATACAGTGAGGAAAGTCTTTCTTCTGTTCTTCATACACATCGCCTAATGTTTTCATCCAAGTATGATTCATGACGACATCATCAACAGCTTCGGTTTCGAGATTTTTTTGGCGTTCGAAGAGTGTAGTTAAAGGGACGTGAAAATAGAATGTGAGGTCGACAAGTTTACGAAAGCGCTGCCAGCAGGTTGTATCGGCGTCTCGTTCTTTTTTAGTGATTTGTTTGAGACGATATAAGACTTCGGCCCAGATGGCAACATCGCAAAAGCCACGATCAATTAGAAAGAAGTCGATGTTATTCTTTTTTGCTTGATAATATTGATCAATGACAATGCTATGAAAAACTAAACTGAAAGCTAAACATTCACTGACGGGTGCGTGAACTGTTTTAGCGCGGTCACGATCAAGACTAAGAGCGACTCTGTAGCCTTTCTGTTCTAAGTATTCTTTCAGTAAGAGAATTTGTGTAGTTTTTCCAGCACGGGCTTGGCCGAGGAATTCGATGACTTTCATTTTATAAACTAAAGTGAAAGCAAGATATATAAATCTATACTATATTATATAGGCTATGTTTAAGAAAAGGGGTGAGGTGAAGAAGTATTCTGGGTTCTTTGCACAAAAGAAGCAGTTGATTGCGACGTCTACGTTAATTGGGACAATTGTGGGAGCGGGAATGTTAGGAATCCCTTATGTTGTTTCGCAAGCGGGGTTGTTGTATGGGCTGGGTCTTATATTAATATTAGGTTTTGGGTTTGTGTTATTATATTTGATGTTAGGTGAAGTTGTGCTGCGGACGAAAGAGCAACATCAGATTGCGGGCTATGCAGAAAAGTATCTTGGGCCGGCAGGAAAACGGATTATGACACTGATTACGTTTGTGTCTATCTATGGGGCGTTAACGGCGTATTTGATTGGGGAAGGGATTAGTTTACATGCGATATTTAAAGTGGGTTCGCCATTATTATATACATTACTTTTTTTAGTTGTGGGGGTGTTGATTGTTTGGCGAGGGGTAAAATCGACGGGAAAAGCGGAGTTATATCTTATCATGTTACTTTTAATTGTTGTTGTGATTATTGGTTTTTATTCTTTGGATAAAATTGAGCAACAACATTTGACGGTATTTAATCCGACGAATTTTTTTCTGCCGTATGGAATTATTTTATTTTCATTGTTAGGATTTGCGGCGATTCCAGAAATGCAAGAAGAGTTAGGGAATGATAAAAAGTTGATGAAAAAGTCAATTATAATCGGCGCAATCATTCCGATTATGTTGTATGTATTATTAACATTTATTGTTGTGGGGATGATTGGAGAGGAGAAATTTGCACAATTAGAACCAAATGAACGTATTGCAACAATTGCATTAGGTATATTTTCACATCCAATCTTAGCGGTGTTTGCGAATGTGCTTGCAGTACTCGCGATGTTTACGTCGTTTCTGTCGTTGAGTACGGCGTTAATTGAATTTTATAAGTTTGATTATCATCTTCCGCATACGATTGCAGTCGTGATTACGTTTCTATTACCGTTAATTGTTGTGTTGTTGAAGGTAACGTCTTTTATTGCGATATTGGCTTTAACCGGAGGGATTGCAGGTGGACTCGAGGGTATTGTAATTATTATGATGTATATTAAAGCGAAGAAAATGGGTGATAGAGTTCCAGAATATAAGATGAATCTGCCTTTTTTTGTGTTAGCGTTTTTAATTTCGTTATTTGCGTTAGCAATTGTGTATGAGATAGGACATACATTACTTGTGTGAAGGTTTATTCTTTTTGTTTTAAAAAAAAATTTTAAAATATTTTGTGATATATTTATTAGATTCTACATTACCATCGTTACTACTTAAAATTAACAATTATTCCAAAAGATTTATAAATGGATGGTTACTTTAGAGTAGTACTTGGTTTAATTTGCTAAGAAATACAATGAGTTATATAACTACACACAGAATCGCAGCAGGACTTGTTTCTTTGATAGTACTTGCTGGTTCAAGCGGGTATGCGGCAACTGATGCACCGGCAAAACTGGCAGCGCCAGTAGTTCAATTACCATGCCAGAGTTCATGGTATCAATGTATAAAGCAAGATCAGTTGAATCCGAAACCAGGGTATGTTAGTAAAGTGGTTGACCAATATTTAGATAGTGTTGGTGGGAAAATTGCAATTTCACTGGAAGACTTATTTAAACAAAAAGGAAAAAAAGTTAGATCTGAAGATATTTGTCGAGAAGCGTTAAATCGAATGTATAATTTAATGACAACTCCAGCTGAACAGAATGAGGATGCGACAAAAAATTATTTTGCAGCACAAAGATTATGTCCAACAGAGATGCCAAACAGAAATTCTCCATGGATGTTATTCAAATCGGAAACAGTTAAAGCAGGCGAGAAGAAAAAATAATAATTAAATAAAATTAAAATTAAATAAAAACAATACGAGGTAAAAAACAATGAATAAAAACCAATTATTATCAGCAGTTATGGCAGGTGCTTTAGCATTATACGCACCATCTACATATGTTGAAGCGTCAACGGCAACTAAAGCAAAAGTTGTGGCTGGCGTTGCTAAAGGAAAATCAGGTAAAGGGAAAGGAAAAGTTATTGTTTCACCATTAGAACGAAAGTTGAATGCATTGGATGGTCGAGTTGCAGGGCTAGCGAAAGATGTTACTGATGTTACTGAACAGTATAAAGCAGTTGGTGCTCGTGTTGGTCAATTGGAAAGAAATGGGTATATTGCTGAAGACTTACGAGACGCATTAGGGGATAAGTATGCTCAATTACAAGGATTGCATAAAGCTGTTGATGACGAATGTGGAAAAGCGTATACCAGTTTTGTAGCTTTAGCAAAAGAAGCAAGTGCAACATATAATGGATTAGATGGGCTTGCAACAAAAGTTGCGGATTTAAGTAAAGATGCAACGTTATCTACTTATGCAATGGCTGTTGAAGCGCAAAAATTATTTTCTGCAGAATTGAGTAGTGATGATAATAATGATGAGTTTAAAGTATATTTAAGTAATGGATTGACCGCTACTAGTAATGATAAACCAATTTCAGTTACGGCACAATATGAAAAATGTGTTGCAGCACAAGAAACTCAAGTTGGGGAAGTGAAGAAGTTTCGAGGCTTACTTGGTAAAAATTTATTACGTGATGAAGCGGAATTACGAAGAACAATTGAAGAAATTGTTACAGAAAAGATGCCTGCAGCAGTAGAAGCTGGAAAATCACGATGGAGCATAAAAGCATTAGCAGGTGCGGGTTATTTTGGAAATGGATCTGCACATAGTTTTCCGGTTGCGGTAACTGGTGAATTATGTTATGCATTCACTCCAGCAGTTGGTGTATGTGCGAATGGTACGGTATATCAAAATGGGGAGAGTAGACAAACAGTATCATCTACTCCTGAAAGTAAAACGTCAGCGGTTGGTGGATCGTTAGGATACCAACAACAATCAACACTTTCGTTACAACAAACAACTGGAACTGATTATCATAATGGAGCAGGATTACGATTAGTGTATAATGCAAAAGAAAATGTAGGTTTCGGTTTAAGTTTACAAGCATTGAATGGGCAAGAAACTGTGACTGATGATCAAACACGAAGTGTTGTATTACGAAACAGCGCAGGAACAGCATTAGGGGAACCTAGTTCAATTGCAGATTCCGTGACAACGCGAAGAGCAGTACATCCTATTGTTCCAGGCGTTGATGCGACGGTAGAATTTGCAAAAGGATTCGGTGCACGAGTAAGCGCAGGATATGATTTGACAACGGGAAAAGTGATGAGTTTTATCCAAGCGTTATACAGATTTTAATTTATTATTTTAATTTGTAACTATAATTACTTGTTGTAATTATAATAGTAAAGAGGGAGTGGATGTGAAGATTTGGTTTTAGGTGTGTAATAATAGTAATAACTAAACCAAATACGGATGGAACAAACCATGAAAAAACAAAACATCATCAGCAGTATATTTA
>Ga0209541_10014068_pt1 | contig 12128 bp, 8 predicted proteins | sample RifCSPlowO2_01_FD_184027 | JGI IMG/M metagenome (GOLD analysis project Ga0209541, IMG submission 184027) | Groundwater microbial communities from Rifle, Colorado - Rifle CSP2_plank lowO2_0.1 (SPAdes) (version 2) | ecosystem: Environmental > Aquatic > Deep subsurface > Groundwater | place: Rifle...
CGAAGGCCTTGGGAGCGATCGCGTGGTGGGGAGTTGTGATTTTCGGATTCCTGACGGCTCTTACCCAGCTTGGGGTTGCCGTTCAGATTATCAATACGCTCATCACCGGATTGGTCGCCATGCTCGCCTTAGCCGGCGGTTTGGCGTTCGGCTTGGGTGGTAAGGATCATGCGTCGCAGTGGCTCTCACGTCTGCGGGATGAGTTGAATCATCGGGGATAGAAGTTAGCCACTAGTGATTAAGTGTGCACGTATTCAAAAACCGCCTGCCCGCCCCGTTAGATTTTTGAGCCGATGTTTCTTGGCTCGTTTCCTTTGTGAGGAAGAAAACGAATCGAGGAATGAATGGCAATTCAAAAATCTTTTCGGGATGAGGGAGCGGTTTTTGGTTTGATATATTATTTGTTCTTGGTATACTAAATTTATATTTTTCAAGATTATGTCAGAACGTTTTCCGACACCGGAAGAACAAGAAGGACGAATTGAAGAAAGGGAGATAATCGCGGAACTTGCACAGCATTTAGCTGCGGAAAATAGGGATGATCCGAGCGTCAAACCGTATCTTGATGAGTTTGAAAAAGAAGCTGGAGCGTATATGCGGCGTATGCATGAACTCCAGCATCGCGAAAAAATGAACCCGCAGGCTCTCGGACCAGCTGATTATGAAGATTTGAAGAAATTTGAGAAGGGTGTCGCGAAGATCGAGCGTCAAATGGAAATACGGGGGAAGAAAAAGTTGTAGGGGCTCCAAAAACTTCAGAAACAAGCCTGCGCAAGAGGGGATTGACACCACTTTAAGGGTGACTATAATATAGAAAATATAGATGAGTACGAGAAAACATATCAAAGAGCGGCTAACGGCCTCGTAATTTTGTTTACGTATGGGCTTGGCAGGCCGCTCGCAAGGGCGGTTTTTTAGTCTTAAGGCGGACCGTACGCCCGTGGAGGGATTTTACCTCTAGGGGGGTGCGGTGCGACCGAAACGGTTGGACGACTGCAGCTTGAAAACTAAAAACAAGCAAGTAATAAGGTCTTAAGTCTTAAGTAAGTTAAAAGCGGAAAATGGACCAACGTTTTCCGCTACGAGAAAATGGAATGTGGTTAGTCAGCTCCGCAGAAATGCGGGGTTAGTAAGGGCGTATGGTGGATGCCTTGACACCGAACGGCGAAGAAGGACGTGGCGTGGCTGCGATAAGCCTCGGGGAGGTGCTTAGCGACCGTTGATCCGGGGATGTCCGAATGGGAAAACCCCATCGCGTAAACCGCGATGATCCGCTCCCGTAAGTGGAGCGAGAAGCGCACCCGCTGAAGTGAAACATCTCAGTAAGCGGAGGAACAGAAAACAATCTCGCAGCAATGCGGGACAATTCCCTTAGTAGCGGCGAGCGAACCGGGAAGAGCCTAAACTACGACCACCGATTGTAAAAATTGGAGGTCGGAGGGTTGCAAGATGAGAACACATTCCTGGCGTACAACTTACAGCTGATCCCGCAATTGCGGGATTGGTGGTGAGTTGTTCGTTGGGAGTATGGAGTTACAAATTGATTTGCTAGCAGAACGGGCTGGAAAGCCCGACCAAAGAAGGTGATAGTCCTGTACGCGAAAGCAGATCAACTTCAGTTTTCAATCTTAAGTACTCCGAGGCAAACAAACTTTGGAGGAAACAGCGAGTACTATCTCGCAAGGCTAAATACGTTCGGTGATCGATAGTGAACTAGTACCGCGAGGGAAAGGTGAAAAGTACCCCGGGAGGGGGATGAAATAGTATCTGAAACCATACGCTTACAAGGACTCGGAGCCCGGCCGATGCGCAGCACGCAACTCATAACTCGTAACTAATAACTTATAACAAGTTGTTAGTTGTACGTTTTAAGTTGTAAGTTGCGCGCTGTGCAGCGGTGGGTGACGTGGTGCCTATTGAAGAATGAGCCAACGAGTTTACGGGTATGGCAAGTCTAAGGCCGCTTAGCGGCCGGAGGCGTAGGGAAACCGAGTGTTAACAGCGCGTTCACCCTCCCAACTTTGCATCAGAGCATTTTCCTTGTAATAAGGAAGTGCCGGGGGCAAAGTTGGGAGGGTAAAGCCGTATCCGTAAGACCCGAAGCCAGAGCGAGCTTACCCTGGCCAGGATGAACCCCGCGTAACAGCGGGGGGAGGTCCGAACTGGTGGGTTGTGCAAAACCCTCGGATGAGCTGGGGTAAGAAGTGAAAAGCTAATCGAGCCTGGTAATAGCTGGTTCTCTCCGAAATAGTTTTAGGACTAGCGTCGCGATCTTTTGGTGCGGGGGTAGAGCTACTGGTTCAGGAGTAATGGGCGAAAGCTCGACTCTTGAGTCAAACTCCGAATACCGTATCATATGCGCGATAGTCAGAATGTGGGGGCAAAGCTCCATGTTCGCGAGGGGAACAGCCCAGATCGTCGTCTAAGGTCCCTAAATCTTCGCTCAGTGTAAAAGGTAGTCGTGAAGCAGAGACAGATAGGAGGTTGGCTTAGAGGTAGCCATCCTTTAAAGAGTGTGTAACAACTCACTATTCAAGGTTCACGGCGCCGAAAATGTACCGGGGCTAAGCGAAGTACCGAAGACACGGGTCTCCGACCTCAATATTCTTTATTGAATGATGTGGTCGGAGGCGGTAGGAGAGCATTTCGAGTGCACTGAAGCAGGATCCGCGAGGACCTGTGGAGCGCTCGGAAGAGAGAATGTTGGTATGAGTAACCACATATCCAATGAGAAATTGGATCCCCGAAAATCCAAGGTTTCCGTGGCAATGGCAATCAACCACGGGTTAGGCGATCCTAAGGCAATGGTGAGAACCGCAGCCGATGGGAAGCCGGTTAATATTCCGGCCCGCGCGCCGATGTGCGATGGGGTGACGGAGGAAAAAAGACTGCGCGTCTTAATGGTTTGGCGTCGCGCGCTTCAAGAAATGTATTCATGGAAAATCCGGAATGCTGCCTTTAATGGCGAATTTCGCGGGCGTGCGTAAGGTGAGGTTTTTACCTCGCCAATGCAGTTGAAGAGCCTTCCAAGAAAAACCTCTAAGTTTAGTCGGCGTGCATCGTACCGTAAACCGACACTGGTGGATAGGGCGAGTAGCCCAAGGGGAACGAGTGATTCTTCGTTAAGGAACTCGGCAAAAAAGCGGCCGTAAGTTCGCAATAAGGCCTGTCCGACCTCAGATTTAGCAATAAATAGGTGGTCGGACCGCAGCGAAAGTATCTCTGGCGACTGTTTACCAAAAACACAGCTCCCTGCGAAATCGTAAGATGATGTATAGGGGGTGACACCTGACCGATGCGAGAAGGTTAACGGTGCCGATCTATGTCGTTTACTCGGTATAGGATGAGTGCCCGAAGCCCTCGTCAATGTCAGCGATAACTATAATCGTTCTAAGGTTCTGCACTGGATTTAGTCTGGTGTAGAAGGATTGGAACGATTATAGATTAGGTAAATAGTTCAAAATTACATCAAAAAATAGCTACCTCATCGTGTGGTAACGCACGAATGATCCTACGCGACTCAAAAGAGACTATACGTCGCGCTCCTAGAAATAGGATGAAGATATAGTCCTTCGCATAAAGGAAGTGAAGAGCGCAATTCCTTTTCGGGTAAGAGAACTTGCCCCTTTCCGCCGTGAGGCGGATCGAAGAAGACGGCTTATAACGGTGAACTCCAAATGGTATAATGAATACATGGACAATACCGTGGGAAGTCTTCCGATATCACGTCGGACTGACCCCGTAACGACTGGATCCCGCAATGCGGGACGAAATAGATCGGTATCAACCGACTATTACACGCCGTCCTCTACCTTGAAGCTAAGAAATATTCCCGATTACATTTCGGGATATGTTGACGGTGAAGGATGCTTTACGGTTACCTTCAATGCAAAAGCGAAAGCATTATTAGGATGGGAGTTACGGCCAAGTTTCTCGGTAAGCCAAAACGAGGACAGACGACAAGTTTTGGATATTATTCGAGAATATTTTGGCTGTGGCTACATTCGTCGCGATTACGCTGATAAAACTGTTAAGTTTGAGGTTCGTGATCATGACGAACTCATGACAAAAGTAATTCCTCACTTTGAACGATTTCCATTGCTTTCGAAAAAACAAAAAGACTTCGAGTTGTTCAGAAGTATTTGCAAGTTGATTGATGAAACGCAACATCTTAATCGAGATGGATTCGTAAATATTCTACAACTTGCATACCGTATGAATGGTTCGGGAAAACGAAAGCGAACTAAAGAGGAAATTATCAAAAGACTTCAACGTAGATGATGATATAGTCTGATCCTTGCCGTAAGGCAAGATTAACAACGGAAGAAGTTCCGAAGCGCACGAATGGTGTAACGACTGGAGAACTGTCTCAACGAAGAGCTCGGTGAAAATGCGATTCCCGTGAAGACGCGGGATACCTGCAACAAGACGAAAAGACCCCGGAAGCTTTACTGTAGCTTGGTATTGGGCTTACGGTGTTCATGCGTAGCGTAGTGGTGAGGGGTTGAAGGTTCGATTTTGGTCGGACTGGACCCGACAATGAAACAGCCATCTTGAATATTGTAAGTTCTAACCCCGTGGGCAAAAACCACGAGGGACAGTGCCTGGTGGGCAGTTTTAATGGGGCGTTATCCTCCTAAAAAGTAACGGAGGAGTTTAAAGGTTGGCTTAGCCCGGATGGAAATCGGGCTGGACGTGCAAACGCGTAAGCCAGCTTAACTGCGAGGCCGACAAGCCAAGCAGATGCGAAAGCAGAAGTTAGCGACCCGACCATTCTTCATAGGAAGGTGGGAGATATCGGACAAAAGCTACTCCGGGGATAACAGGCTGGTGTTGCCCGAGCGTCCCTAGCGACGGCAACGCTCGGCACCTCGATGTCGGCTCGCCCTAGCGCGGGGGTGGAGAAGCTCCCAAGCGTATGGCTGTTCGCCATTTAAAAGGGCACGTGAGCTGGGTTAGTGACAACTACATGGAGCCCAGCAAAATCTTTGATCGAGAATAAATATTTCAGAGAGAAATAAACTGACTCATAACGGTGGAGTCCGAACGCTTAATCTGGTAAAATTAAGTAGTGGATAACATCGTGGGAAGATTACAGCGTGTATTTTCTCAAGATCAAATCGATCTTATCATCGGTTCGCTTTTGGGAGATGCGCGATTAGAATGTCGTTCTATAGGAGTGAGATATCCGGTGAGTGCACGACTACGGATTCATCAGAGCGATAAGCAACGAGAGTATGTATTCTGGAAATACTCTCTGCTGAAGAATTTGGTGTTGAAAGAACCGAGAAGAGTGAAAACATGGCATGATCCCAAACGAAATAAAGATCACTTTTCTTGGTATTTCCATACTCAAACATTCCCAGAACTCGGCGAATTATATCATTATTTCTACAAAAATAAAGTGAAAATTTTGCCGGATTCTGTATTAAGCTTCGTAAACCGAAGAGCGTTAGCGATTTGGTTTATGGATGATGGATCGAATACCGGAAGCGGACTCACGGTGAGTACGCATTGCTTCAAGATGGCTGATCAAAAACGAATCGTAGCTTTTCTCAAAGGAAAGTACGATATTACCGCAACGATCGTAAAAGATCGTGATCGGTTTAAGATTGCCATTGGTAAATACGGGGTGAAGCACTTCGTAGAAATTGTACGACCATTCATTATTCCTTTAATGGAATATAAAATTGTAATCCCCGTAACGACTTCGCCGAACAATCAGCGAGAATTAAGAAGTGCGACGTTTACTTCTTAGTTAACACGTCAGATCCGACCTTGCGTCGGATAAGGTATAGTCTAATGCCGCTTGTAAAAGCGGAAGAAACATTGTCAAACCGTCAACACGGCGGCTCTGTCAAGTAATTGACAGATGCATAAATCGACTCATATCGGTGGACTCCAGCAAAGTTTTAACCTGGACTTTGCGGGATAATACCGAGGGAAGTAAATTTCTTTGAGGGTGTGGTGTAGGAGTCACTCAAACGTTCGTTGTGGCAACGTACTGCGACGAACGGACTTTGTGTGGCCGCCTAGAAGCGCCGCACAATAGGAGGTTCTGACAAATCTCCAATCTACGCGACTAATCGATAAAACCCAACCAGTTAATAATTGGCTCTGGTGGAGAGGGAAATTGGATCAGCGAAAGTACCTCTCCCATACCCTCAAAGAAATTTACCCCGTAGAGACTTTTCTGACGTTATGTCGGAAGGAATCGTCCTGCAAAGCGAGACGGTTAACACGTCGATTATCCGAAAGTTTCTAGTGGCTATTGCCTGCCTGCCGGTAGGCAGGGCTAGCTACTAGTGGCTTTGGATAGTGGTATAGTCCAAGCCGTTAGTAATAACGGAATCAAATCGCTAGTGGCTATTGGCTAGTCACTAGTGGCTAAAATAATTGCGTGAGACAGGTTGGTCTCTATCTGTTGCAGGCGTAAGACACTTGAGGGGAGTCGTCCCTAGTAAATATTTGCTACTGTCGCCAGTAATGGCGACTGACAATTTGGCTAATAACGGTGGAATCTTAATAGTTTTTGGTTCGTTGATAGCCATAGTTCCTGTAGTCCTTGGAATTGTGGTACAATTCACTTGAGGACCAGAGAAATATTAAGACAATACCGTGGGAAGTCGATCTAAAACTGATACTGCTTACATCGCCGGCTTTCTCGATGGCGATGGTAGTCTGATGATTCAAATTAAGAAACGCTCTGATTCTAAAAAGGGAAGAAGAGTGATGCTCACCATTTGTTTTTATCAAGATACTCGGCATGAGAAACCCTTGTGGTGGATTCGTAAGATACTTGGAATCGGTTATCTATCAAGAAGAAACGATGGTATGACTGAACTCCGTATCAACGGCTACACACAAGTGGAAAGCATACTCAAGAAACTTCTGCCATTCCTCCGATTCAAAAAAAAGCAGGCAGCGGCACTCATTGATTCTGCTCAATTATTAAAGAAAGGTGACATAAGTGAAAAGACGATACGGAAGTTAATAAAAAACATCCTCGTTGTCCAACGAGAAAACTATGTCACGCGGAAGAAGCGATCGGAAGCGGAATTGCTATCAGTTTTTGGTTTGACCCCGTAACGACTTATTTGTTCCATAGTTAAGTTGGACAAATGGACTTATACAATACCGGAAAGCTCGCAAAAGATTTTGCGGGCAGGGTTGCATAAGTAATACGCCGACCCCGCACTCTTTCAAAGAATTGAAAGAACGGGGAAGATATAGTCTACACTCCTCGTGAGAGGGGAATATGTGACGAGAGGACCGGGATGAACGCACCGCTGGTGTACCAGCTTTCCTACCAAGGGAAGTGCTGGGTAGCTATGTGCGGAAGGGATAAGCGCTGAAAGCATCTAAGCACGAAGCCTACCCCAAGATAAGGTGTTAGTTCCGGGCCGCAAGGTCCGGAGCAACGGTTCGTGGAAGACCACCACGTACAAGCCTTCTCTGCACGAATTCAACGACTATTGATCGGTGTAATTTCTGTTTCTGGCAAGGCGCGAGGAGCGTAGTGTGCCCTGGGGCACATGAGCGACGAGCAACGAAGTCAGAAAATGAAATTACCCGACCGAGGACGGAGCTTCGAAATCAGACGATTTCTTTGTTGCTCCTCCTCAATGAATGTTATTCACATTCACTTCGTCGTCGCGCCTCGAACTCGTTGCGCGATTTCGAAGCTTCAATATGTCGCTGCATTCGTGCAGAGAAGGCGAATAGGCTCTCGGTGTAAGGCCCGTAAGGGTTTTAGCCAAGGAGTACTAATAACCGTGAACAAAAACTAATCACATTGCTTCACTTCGTGAAGCCGCGGATAAACGCGGATCAAAACGCTGATTGGCGCGGATACGAAAACTATCTTCGTTGATCAGCGTAGCGATCCGTACACGTCCGCGTACGCGCGGAGCGAGCAACCATTTTCTCGTAGCGGAGAGCGAAGGTTTACCCCCACACCAATATTGAACTCAATATTGGTGTGGGGGTTCGCTCCTATTCCGCACTTCAGACCTTCTCATAAAATAGAGTTTTATTTGCCGGTGTTCTATCCAAGCGTGACCTACCTCTTCCCATTCCGAACAGAGAAGTAAAAGCGTTTGGATCCGATGATACTAGTCGCTTCGGCGACTGGGAAAGTGAGGATACGCCGGCAATTAAAACTCTATTTTAGTTTTAACGCCTGACGTAAAATCACCGCTCGTTTTGCCTACTCGTTCCCTGGTATAATAAAAATATGCAATCGCGATTTTTGAAACAATTCATCTACGGCGTACTGTATCTTGGAATTTTGTCTGGGTTGAGTTACGGCGTTTATGCGTTCGTTGTCCGTCAACCGAATTGTACCGATGGCCGGCAGAATCAGGGGGAATCAGGCATCGATTGCGGAGGTCCTTGCACTTCGTGCGAACTCCGACAATTGAAGCCGATTGAGATCCGTTCGGCAAGGGTGTTTACGGCAGGAGAAGGCAGGGGAATCGTGCTTCTTGAATTTCGGAATGAAAACGTCCGCTACGGCGCCGATCGTTTTTCCTATCATGCGACGCTCTATAGCGATGAGAATGAAGCCGTAGGAACAGTTACAAAAAATTCATTTATCTATCCGGGCGAAATCAAATTCATCGTCGAACCGGCAACGGTTGCCGGCAAACCAGCGCGCGTCGCAGTGGAGCTTGGCGATGTTGTGTGGCGGTCGATCGAAGAATTTTCGCGCCCCGACGTTACCACGCGCGACCTCAACGTGGAACTTCGTGAAGAAACGGAAGACGTTATGGTGAGCGGCATCGTTTCGAATAAAGATGTCGTTTTTCTCTCCCGCGTAGTGGTGAATGCCATCATCCTTAGTACCGACGGTAAAAAAATCGCGGCCTCAAAGACGCTCCTTGAAGCTGTAGAGCCCCATGAGGAGCGATCGTTTAAAATCGTGGTTCCTCGCGTCATGCTTACGTCGGTGTCACGGGAATCGGCGCTTGTTTCGGTGGAGGCCGAACGGTAGAATTTCTCCGTAGCATGTGGAGTTTTCTCAAGAGATATGACTGGTTCTTGAACGGCGCGATCCTTGTTCTTGCCGCAGCGAGCCTCCTTGCGATCGTGAGCATTTCGTTGCGCCTTTTTTTCTTGCAGGCGTTGTGGTTTGGGATCGCCGCAGGTATTATTTTTTTCCTTGTGCAGATTGATTTTCGTGCGGTTGCGAATTATCGCTGGATGATTTTTAGCTGTTACGTCGGAGGATTATTGCTTCTCGTCGCCACGCTCCTCTTCGCTCCTATCATTAATCAATCCCGCAGTTGGTTGGCCCTTGGGCCATTTCGTCTTCAGCCATCCGAGTTCATAAAGGTGGCGCTCATCCTCCTCGCTGCTTACTTTTTTGCGAGAAAGCACGTCGGCATCGCCCATGTTAAAAATCTCCTCGTGAGTTTTTTTTATTTTTTCGCTCCCATTGCGATTATTTTGATCCAGCCTGACTGGGGTTCGGGACTCGTCATTGCGGCGTTATGGGTCGGGTTTCTTCTTGTCTCCGGTATCCGGTGGCGTCACCTTGGGGTCGGGCTCGCTGCGGCGGCGATCCTGGGAATTCTCTCGTGGCAATTTTTCCTCCAACCGTATCAGAAAGAACGGATTATCGGATTTTTCAACCCGAATTATGACCCCCTCGGCATCAATTACAGCGTTATTCAGTCGCAGATTGCGATTGGCTCGGCCGGTTTTTTCGGAAAGGGATTCCGCCAAGGGACGCAGACGCAACTTGGGTATCTCCCGGAGCCGACGAATGATTTTGTGTTCGCCGCCTTCGTCGAGGAGTGGGGATTTTTAGGCGGGGCTGTTGTCCTTGCCGCGTTCCTGTTTCTTGTTATACGCATCATCCGTATCGGCCTTGCGAGTGCGGATACGTTTTCCCAGTTCGTTTGTCTCGGCTCCGCGATTCTTTTTCTTACAGAGTTTGTTCTCAATATTGGATCAAATTTGGCCCTTTCGCCTGTTGTGGGAGTTACGTTTCCGTTTTTAAGCTATGGAGGGTCAAGTCTCTTGACGAAGGCAATTTTAATCGGCATCATTCAGAGCATCGCACTCCGGCGATAAGAGGGGAGCGATGAGCGAGCCATGAAGTTTCCAAGGAAAATAATTCTCACCGCGCTCGGCGTTGTACTCGCGATATCGCTTTTCCTGTTTTTTACTTTTTTACGTCCTCCCGCGGGCGCGGCCGATCGCGTTATTTCGATTGTTGCCGGAGAAGGGGTTGATGAAATTGCGAATCGTCTTTTTGATGCAGGACTCATCCGTTCTCGTCGAGCGTTCACATTCTACAGTTTTCTTTCAGGGACCGCCCACCGCCTGAAACCGGGTACGTATACGTTTTTCCACACATGGGGAGTGCCAACGATTGTCCGGCGCCTCGAAGAAGGGCCACCGGAACTTGAGGTCGTGGTGCGGGAGGGAACATCGCTCAAAGATATTGAAGCGGCGCTCGTAGCGATGAACCTTCTTCACGCGGGAGACTTGGTTCGTTTCCCTATGGAGGAAGTTGCGGACGACTATTCTTTTCTTTTCGGCGTCGCGAGTCTCGAAGGATTTCTTTTTCCCGATACCTATCGCATGCTTCCTGGTTCAGCTCCGATTCTTGTCGTGCGAAAGCTCCTCGATAACTTCGAGAAAAAAGCATTGCCTCTTTTTTCATCGTTTTCCCCCGGGGGGAAGAAAAAGGATTGGTATGAGCAGTTGATCCTCGCTTCTTTGATCGAGCGCGAGGTACGAAGCGATGATGATCGGCGCATCGTTGCCGGCATTTTGAAGCGGAGGCTCGCGATAGGGATGCCGCTCCAGGTAGACGCCACCGTTTCTTACGCAACATGCTCTGGAAGTTTCGCAGCTTGCCCCCCCTTGACAAGGGATGATTTTAAGGTATCATCGGTATTTAATACCTACCGGAATCAGGGATTACCGCCTTTACCTATCTCAAACCCGGGAGAAAGTGCCATAAAATCAGCCTTTTCTCCGCGAACTTCCGATTTCCTCTATTACCTTTCCGATCCAGCGACAGGGGAAACTATCTTTTCGAAAACTCTCGAGGAACATAACGCGAACCGAGCGCGATATTTGAAATTATAGTGGGAATGTGTTAACTTAAATAATCTTAAATCGACAAGATCGTCATTCGGCGGGCGGTTTTTTTATCGCTTCGTAGATTCTCTCGTATAGAGAACTTATTTTATGGGAAAATTGGCAACAAAAGTTTTTTCTTCGCATCCTGGACCACTTGCGAAACAGGAGCATTTGGCGTCTCTGCAGACGAACTCTGACCGATGGTTTAAAGAGATCGGGCTGAAGGATCTTTTCCAGGAGATTTCTCCCATCAAGGATTATACCGGGAAAGATCTTGAATTGCATTTCCTTGATTACTATTTTGATGAGGCGAAGTACAACGAGGAATACTCTAAGCTGAAGGATTTAACGTATGAGGTTCCGCTCCGGGTGAAGCTCCGCCTCGTGAATCACCGCATCAATGATGCCAAGGAACAAGAGGTGTATTTTGGTGATTTTCCGGTCATGACCGAGCGAGGGACATTTATCATCAATGGCGTTGAGCGGGTGGTTATCTCACAGCTTATCCGATCTGCCGGAGTGTATTTCACCGCCGCCATGTCGCGGGGGCGGAAACTCTTCGGCGCGAAAGTTATCCCGAACCGCGGCGTGTGGCTTGAATTTGAAACAGATGCCGATGGCTTCATTGGCGTAAAGATTGACCGGCGCCGGAAAGTCGCCGTGACCGATTTGCTCCGGGTGTTTGGCTGGGACGATGCAACGAGGGGCAATGATTTCACGGATGTTGATACGGGTCCGATAAAATACCTCGCCGCAACATTAAAGAAAGATGCCGCAAAGAACCAAGATGAATCGTATGTAGAAATCTATAAGCGTATCCGGCCTGGCGATCTTGCTTCGATTGAGAATATGCGGAGTTTGATTGATGCGATGTTTCATCGCATGGATCGTTACGATCTCTCCGAGGTGGGGCGGTTTAAAATCAATCAACGTTTTCCTGGAATGGTAGGCAAAAGCGTGGAGAGCAGACTTCTTACGCTTGAAGATCTGGTGCGGATCGTGCAGGGAATCATTACGCTGAACAACGA
>Ga0209541_10014069_pt1 | contig 12128 bp, 6 predicted proteins | sample RifCSPlowO2_01_FD_184027 | JGI IMG/M metagenome (GOLD analysis project Ga0209541, IMG submission 184027) | Groundwater microbial communities from Rifle, Colorado - Rifle CSP2_plank lowO2_0.1 (SPAdes) (version 2) | ecosystem: Environmental > Aquatic > Deep subsurface > Groundwater | place: Rifle...
ACAGCAGCCACACCTGCATCAGACAGGTCGTCTGAAGGGATATAAACAGTCTGTATAGCGGTAATTGAGCCATTTACTGTGGAAACAAGCCTCTCCTGGATATTTCCAAGTTCAGCCTGTAAACTTGCCTGGTAGCCCTGCTCAGAAGGAATAGACCCTAAAAGTGTGGAAACTTCATTTCCAGCCTGGACAAACCTGTAAATATTGTCTATGAAAAACAATACATCCTTTTTCTCCTCATCCCTGAAATATTCCCCAAGTGTTGCTGCTGCAGAGGCAACTCTGAACCTGATAGCTGGATTTTCACCCATCTGGCCAAATATCAGGCTGATTTTTGATAGTGTCTTAGACTCTTCTAAGCTCTTATAAAGCTCCTCACCTTCCCTGACCCTCTCACCAATGCCTGCAAACACAGCTACACCTTTATTCGAATTCGAAGAAGAGCTGCGCTCATTCGAAGAAGAGCTGCGCTCATTCGAAGAAGAGCTGCGCTCATTGGACCCGCTAATATTATGGATAAGTTCTGTAATTAATACAGTTTTGCCAACTCCAGCTCCTCCAATTAAGCCTATTTTTCCTCCTTTTAAGAATGGAGCCACAAAATCTATAACTTTGATGCCTGTCTCTAGAATCTCTGAATGGGCCTGGAGTGTATTAAATACAGGTGCCCTGTCATAAATAGGCATCTTCACAGTCGACTTAATTGGACCCTTTCCGTCTTCTTCTTCTCCATAAAGGTTCATCACTCTGCCCAAAGTAGGGGAACCAACAGGAATATTAATCTGGGTGCCGGTATTGTAAATTGGCATATTACGATATACTTTGGATACTTCTGTTAGAGAAAGACAGTATATCTCTGATTTAGCATATGAATAGACCTCCAGCTGGATTGAAGAATCCTCCCTTGAAGTCAAAATATCTCCAATATTTGGCAGAGTCTGGTTTTCAGATTCAACTATCACAATCTGACCGGAAACTGCCTTAACTTTTCCTACATAGTTATCATTCATATACTCTCTATTTTTCTCCCTGAATATGTCTCCAAAATCCTAAGGTTTGTTAATTGCTTCTTTAACTTTAACAGAGTTTTCTGTTCTTTTTTAAGTTCTTTTCCTGCATTAATTTCAGCCTGGTTCATGGAAGTCATCCTGGCTGCCAGCCTGGATAAATTAACCTCTAAAAAGATAGCCTGAAATAGTAAAAATGATATTTGGTTATCAAAAAAAGCCAGAATTTTTTCAACCTCAGGCTCAGTAATGTAATGGAATGGTGAAGTAGTCTTAGTATCCTCAAGATAGGAAGTACTGATATCAGAGATAAATGGTTCCTGGTTTAGAAGAGTCCTAAACTTAGAATAAAAGACTAATATTCTTTCATGGCTAAAAACTTTTGCAGCCAGAGCTTGAAGTTCATCAAATGTAGGATCATCTTTTTTAAAATTATTATTTTCAAAGGGATGGGGATAGGTGAGTGCCCTTAAAATCTCTGCCCCAAAAGTCCCTACCACAATCCTGTCACAGTCAATCTTTAAAGTATTATCATAAAAAAACTTGGTTACCCCGTTATCCAACCCTCCATAAAGCCTTGAGTTTGAGGTCAAAAGTATCACCATAGTACTCTGGATCTTCTTTTTTTGGGCAATAGGTTTTCTACCCCGCATTGCTATTGATTTAACAGTCCTATAAAGCACTGAAACCTGCTGAAAATAATCCACTGTATGCTGCATAGAGCCTCTGGTCTCTTTTAATTTAGCTGTGGCAATATCTCCCAAAGCCTGGGTCAGCATCCTGATTGTTTCAGTTGAATCTATTTGCTGCTTTATATCCCTTAAATTAGCCATAAATTAATTTTTAATTACTAATTTTAAATTTTTAATCAAATCTAAATTTTTAATATTTAAAACATTTCAAATTCATTTCAAATTTCAAATTGTAAATTTCAAATTACTTAACTTGTGCCTGAACCTGTGCATTAGTTATCTTCTCCAGCTCTGGTATCAAGCTTGATAAGCTATTGATAAACTGTTCATCATCTTTAAAAGTAGCCACAGTCTTAGCATAGTTTGAAAGGTTAAACTTATTTGTCAGGTACTGGACAATTGTATTTTTGTTTTCTTCAACAAATTTCTCATCTTTTTGTTGAAGAAATGGTGTAAAAATAAGCCCCATTAAGATCATCTGAACCAAAATTGGGATCTTATTTAAAGGAAGCTGTTTTAAAATAGCTTCCATCTGTTTACCCTGTTTTAAGGTAAATAGGGTCTGGGGGGAAATCTCAGACCCTAACCTTGAATAAGCAGCTAACCTGTTTGCTTCTGATAAAAGGGCTTTTATCCTGTCAGCAAGGCCTTTTTGGGCCAGGTTCTGGGTCTGGCGCCCAACCCTGGAGACTGATAATGAGATGTCAACTGAGGGCCTGTAGCCTTGATGATATCTGGTAGCAGAAAATAAAAGGTGTCCATCTGTCATACCCATTAAATTTGTGGTCATAAAGGAGGAAAAATCATCCAAATTCGTCTCAATCACTGGAAGTGCAGTAATACTACCCCCTCCATATTCTTTTTTAAATCTGCCCGCCCGCTCAATCAGCTTTGCATGCTGGTAGAAAATATCCCCGGGATAAGACTCCCGCCCTGGAGGCCTGCCCAGTGAAAGTGAAATCTCCCTGTAAAATTTGGCATGGATACCCATATCATCCAAAACCATTAGCACATCATTGCCCCTTTTTTGAAAATATTCAGCTATAGTTGTGGCTACAGAAGGGGTCAAATAGATTAAAGGAGGTTTGTCAGAAGAGGAGGTAGAAACAACCACAGTATACTCCATAGCTTTGTTTGCCTCTAATGCTTTAACCACATTACTGATCTCATTTATAGGTTTCCCGATAACTGCATAAACACAGATGATCTTCCTGCCCCGTTGATTAATCACAGTATCTAACAAAAATCCTGTTTTTCCTGAGTGGGCATCACCTAATACCAGCTCTCTTTGGCCTTTAGCCACAGGTACAAGCATGTCTACCAGAGACAATCCTGTTTCAAACTGGTCAGTTATCCTTTCCCTGGATTTAATGCTTCTTGGAGCCTGTTCAATAGTTACTGGTTCATCTTTGATAGTTATCATACCTTTGCCGTCAAGAGGCTGGCTTAAGGGGTTGATCATTCTGCCCAAAAGCTGGGTCCCGACTTTTATAGAGAGCTGCTGCTGGGTCCTTTTAAAATCCTGCTTAGGCTTAATAGCTGCTTCATCAAGCATTAACACCCCTACTAAATCCTCAGCTATGGAGATAACAACTCCCTTTGCATTATCACCTGTAGTTACAATCTCATTAAGCCTGATATTGGGCAGGCCATTTACCCAGACAATATAATTTTTAATAGAGACTGCATAGCCTATCTCTTCAGTAGGGGTAGGTGCAGAAGGTGGGACATTAGCTGGAGTTTGCTGATTGGCTGGTGGGGCAGGTTGGGACTGTGGTGTAGACATGATTTTATTAATTTTTAATTATTAATTTTAAATTTTTATTCAAATCTAAATTTTTAAAATTTTAATATTTAAAACATTTCAAATTCATTTCAAATTTCAAATTGTAAATTTCAAATTATCTTTTGTATCCTCCGAGTACTTCTAGTATCTTTACTTTATTTTCATTCACTTTTGCCCTAAGGGAAAAATCCTTATATATCCCTTTGTAGGATATTGCACAACCTCCAATAAGCTCAGGGTCATAATTTATTTCAAATAGGGTATCTTCCCCTAAATTCTTTTTAAACCAGCCTCCTAAAACAATAACCTGGTCCTCAGGCAGCTCAAATGGAAGATACATTAAGATATTTTTTGTATCATTTATAGATTTTTCCAGTAAAGCTGTTTGGTCATTAATATTTACAGTTGAAAAGTTTTTGAAAAAATTTGGCCCAAGAGTATATATAAATTTAACATCTTCTTCTAAACCCTCCTGGCCCACAAAATAAGGGGAGTACTTAGCCTTCAATTTGTTGAAGGTGTTCTCAAAGTCATCTGGGTTTGCACCCTGAAAAAAAAGTAATTCTAGAAGTTCCTTAGCAAGCCTAAGTCTCCTTAAGGCCTGGTTTTTTGTAAAGGTTGTGGTTAAAAATTGCTTTGCTAATGTTTGATCCATAAGACAGCTTTCCGTCTACCGACTACTGGCTTCTGCATTTCTTTGTTTTTGCGGTAGGCTGTAGACAGTAGTCTGTAGTCAATTTCATACTAAAAACTTCTCCAGCTTTGCTTTCTCCAAAGCTTCAGCAACTAAATCCATCTGGTCTTTTAAAGTTAATTTTTGTTTCAAAACTAAGTTAAGAGTTCTCTCCAAAACAGCCACAATGTTCTCATCAACTATTGCCATTTGCTGGGATTTGTAGCTGTCTATTAGCTGTCTTGCAGATTTAAGCTCTAAATTAATTGCATCCAGGCTCTGTTTTTGGGCACCTGTGAAAAATTCAGTCAGTTTACTTTCAAAAGACTCTAAAAGTGTCCCAATTTTTCCCCTCATCTCATTTTCCACATTATTTTGCCAGTCCAAATTCTGTTTCTCAAGCTGCACAATAAACTCATCATGCTTTTTCTGGGCAGTAGTTAAACTTTGGGAAATAAGTGCCCCCTCTTTGGTTAAAATCTGCTGAAGTTGAGCCTGAAACTGTGACTGCAGTTTATCCTGGAACAGCCCTATCTCCATCTCCTTTTCAGCTGCAGTTTTTAATGCATTAATTTCAGCTTCGCCCATCACCTGGTTGGCTTTTTGGTAAGCATCCTGGATAACCTGCTGGCTTGGGGCAATTCTCCATCTTTCACCCTCAGCCCTTAAATCTTTAATAATCTGGGATTGGTAATTTAGCTTCCTATAGAGGAAAAAAACAACAACTGAAGCTATTAGTATTATTAATAATATTAGGTAAATTTCCATGGGCAGTATTCATATTTAAGATAGCAGAATTAGAGGAAAAATAGAATACTTGTGGTAATTTTTAATTCTAAATTTTAAATTTTTAATATTTAAAACATTTAATATTCATTTCAAATTCTAAATTTCAAATTTCAAATTATTTATCATTTCTAGATCCTCACAATGATAAATATAATCCCTATTGTGACAACGCCTCCAATTAGTGTGGCTGCAACCTGAAGACCAACAGAAGTAATAATTGCAGTTCTTGCCAAAGGATTTCTTCCAATAGCCTCTACAGCTTTAGAAATTGACCTTGCCAGATAGAAAAATCCAATTGCAAAGGCTAGCAATGCCACCAACCCTGCAATAATATACCTGATTGTCAGGGTAAACTTCTCAGGATCCTGGACAGACCTGAAAAATGCAGCATTTAAATCAGACAAAAGTTTAATGTTAGACCTGGCAGTTGTGAGCTCAGCATACTCAATCCGCAGAGCAGTGTTGACAGTGCCAAGTCTATAATTTCCACCTTCTGCAGTCACAGTTTGATCTCCATAGACTGCATCTGCTAAAGCTAAACCCAGCACATAACCAGATTGTCCAGCCTTCATACCTTTGCCTGAGACAGGGGAGGTTGTAACATAGTCACCTTTTTTAATCTCACCATTGTAATCAGTTACATTTACATCCACATCTCCCAGCCTGATAATAGGTTTAGCTGAGGCGGATGCTTCTCTAATCACTAGGGAAGGAGTTTCTGTATAAACACCAAAGATCTTCTGTGAATAAGTAACATTTGTGCGCACCAAACCATTTGCACCATCATAAATCAGGATATCTCCAGAGACAGCCTCTTTATCTGTAATTTCATGGCTGGAAGCTACATTAAAGCCCTGAGCATGAACTGAAGTGAGCGAAGCTCCTGCTAGCGCAGTAACAAGCAGCAAGTGAAAAGTTACAAGTAAAATAAGACAAGTGGTAACTTTTCTGATGACTGAGAGCTGAAGACTGAAGACATTTTCTTTCATAGAAAAATTGTATGCTTTATCTTTAAATAAAACAAATTACCTTTCATCTACTATCCACCAGTCAATATTCAAATCTTCTGAAAGCGGTTCTGCTATTTCCAGAGTGATTTTGCTTTCCGAAACATTCTTTTGAGCGGCAATAGCCACCGGTTTATCCGAAGATGTAAAGATCTTTGAACTATTTGTTAACTGGTCAGTCTCAATAGTGACTGTTGTCCGGTTCGCAGGTAAAACAACAGAGCCTAAAGTTTTATCCGAGACCGCTAATTTCTGAACCCCTAAGACTCCTGATTGATTAATTGTCACTTTGCCGTTGAAGAAGTCCACAGCATTAGCTAAGCTTGAATTCTGGAAATACAGTGTATCTATAGCATTAATAGATTTACCCTCAGTTATAGATAATGTCCCATCTTGGGAGAAATCTCCAGCTACTGTTGTTTTACCCAAAAATGTCTCACCTAAAGATTTTAGGGTATCTGAAACTGCTAACTTTAAAGTGGAGATCTGGTTGGAAACATCTAAATCAGCAAGTTTTGCAGAATCTGTAGCAAACATTTGTTCTACAGGGGTTAGGTTATTGTTCGAAGACAAAGTCTGAGAACTATCTGTATTAGACTTCTCGCTATCGCTCGAAGAATAATCCCCACCTAAACTATCTAACAGTCCCTGAATTTGATCAGATAGAGAAGTCAGGGTAGAGGAGGTAGAGTTAACAGCATCTGCTAAAGAGTCAGTCTTTTGTTTAGTCTCAGCCAGCACTGCGCTGTCTGATGCTTGCCGCTGGTCAAGCGAAGCTATTTGTGCAGACTGGGTTGCAATTTTATCATTTATCATTAATCTTTCATCGTTAATCGCATTTATTGCTTCTGCCAAGTTTACCTTACCTTCACTATCAGGAGTAACTGAAGCTAAACTCCCCACTAAATTAATATTAGAAGCATCAAGCATAAAGTCTGAAGCTTTAACAATTCCTCCTGCATTAATATCAGAAGTAACTGTTAACTGATTCAGGTTGGTTTGGCTTGTGGAGTTTCCGTCTGAGCCAATTGTCATCAAAGCATTTTCAACCTTATTGTTTAACTCCTGAACCGCTTTCACCAACATGAATGGATTTGGCTCAGCAACCATGTAATAACCATCTCTACCAGTAGTCACAAGCTCAGGATGAGTTTGCATAATCTCCTGCGCAATTACACCAGTATTTGTAGCATTTGGATCAGTAGTTGCATTAACATGGTAATCTCTAACTCTAAAGTCTGAGAAATAATCCAAGGCAGAACCAGTATCTCTAATGTTTGTCTTTAACCTGGCATCTGAAGAGCAGGTAACAGTCTCACTAGCAGCCTCAGGATTATGTTGGCAGGCACCATCTGCATCAGTAATCCAAAGTGATGGTAACGCATCGGTAGTACTCGTACTACCGATTTGGGTATAACCTCCTTTTGGTTGGAGGTAAAGACCTGTGTTACCCTGGGAATATGTACCTGCATCTGAGAAATGGCCATCAATATAGCCCTGGATAGCTGGTTGATTATCTGCTACGCGATACAAAACAATATCGTCATTCGCCCCCGCACCTCCAACCCGAACATCGAGGTCACCATTCGGGCCTTCATTATTAAGCCCGATGTCGCCATCATTCTCTATTTGTATGGCTGGCGCACCCCCGTTATAAACAAATTCAAGTTGATCTGAAGAAGAATTGCGCTGTCTAAATTGCCAGTAATTGGTAGTATCAGTTAATCTTATAATTGCATTCGAGGCTGATGAAGCGATGGTTAATAGATCTGAAGGGCTAGTTGTCCCAATTCCCACATTGCCTCCTGCAAACACAGCTGCATAGTTTGTATCTGCACCGGTTTGTGCTGCTACATATAGTCCATAATTGGTTGATGTTCCCTCTGTATTCATTATTGAACTATCGATATACAATCCATATCCGTTTATAACTGCAGTAGATGAAGTTGCAGCGGTAGCAATAGTTTGAGCATACATAGTATAAACATTAGTTGTTGAACCAGAAGAAGCGGCAGAGACACTTGGTTGGGCAAATAGACCATAGACATATGTAGTGCCACCTGTGCTTGCAGAGGTTACTTGCGGTTGGCCAGATAATCCATAAACTTCTCTCGTACCTGTCGAAATCGCTCCTGAAACAGTCGGGAAACTTAGGATCCCATAAGAAGCATCACCCGTCGTTGAAGTGTCAGTTGAATGTACTCTGAGCCCATATGCTATTTTGGCAGCATTACCACTTAAGGCCAGCTCAATACGAAGACCGTAGTCAGTATTTGCTGAGGAGGTAGAGTCTGTTGCAGCAATATTCAATCCATACCCTGTTACACCAGCTCCAGAAAAATCAGGAGCCAGGTTCATTAATGCTCCTGCAGATCCTACATCTGTAGCAATATTGACAAAATTTCCTGTAACTCCGGTGGCTGTCGGACCATCAATCTGCAAAGCCTGCCCGGTTGTAATTGAGCTTGCCAAAATCCCAAAACCATCACCTGTTGTGGCAGAGGAGTCGATATCCAAATCCGCATCAGGAGTAGTATCCAATATTCCTACACTACTCCCAAAATATGCGCCGTAATTTGCATCAGCACTTGTTTGAGGCTCAACATATAAGCCATATTTAGTCGAAGTTCCGTTGGTTGAAGAAGTGCTGTTGGCTACATATAAGCCGTAATTATTGACTGTGCCTGCATCAGCAGCATGGGTGGCTATTGCAGAAATACGCACTCCATAGACATTGGTTGTTCCGGCAGTAGCTCCGGTTGCAGTGGGCGCAAATTCGCCACCATAGACTGTTCGGGTGGAAGATGCACCTGCCGAAGCTCCGGTGTCAGAAGCAGAAGCCAATAGTCCATATGTGGATCTGGCTGTAAGATTTGAAAGAGCACCTGTATTTGAAGCTGCTATTTCTACCCCGAATATACTATCAGGAGAGGTTGATGAGCTTGTTACGCTTGAGTATATACCTCTGGCAGTTCTGGAAGAGTCATTGGTTAGCGTTAAGACACTATTAATACCATAGTCGGTATTGGAGGTGCCGGAAGTCGAATCGGTTGCCTGAATTCTTAAGCCGTAACCCGTAACACTTGAACCTGAAAAATCAGGATTTAAACTCATGAGTGCAGCTCCAGATCCAATGTCTGCTGTTGCTTTAATGAAATCATCTGTAATTCCGGTGGAGGAAGGTCCGGTTACAGTTAAGGCGGTTCCGGTTGAAAGAGAAGCGGCGTTTAAGGTAAAGGCATCCGTAGTGGTCCCTGTAAAAGTCTGGGTCCAGGTGTTGGTACCTTGAGCAATAGCGAAATCAGTGTCGAGAGTAGCCGAATCAACAATGTCATCAAAATCAATACAGTCACTGCAGTTAAGAGTTGTCAGTGAGCTGGCGGTAAAAGTTGTTCCTGCGAGGGTTAAATTACCTGACGTATCGATAGAGGCAATACTAGTCGTACCGTGATTGTAGACATTAAATGGGTTCGAAGTAGTTGGCACTGATGAGCCGGCAATGCCATCATAACCAAGGGTTAAATCTCCTTCCGCATCAATGCCAGCTCTTTGCTCACCGCCCTGACCAATTCCAAGCAGGTTTGTATTAGCCGAAGGGGCAGTGGGGTTAATTAAAACAGAAGATTCTGTATATGCGGTGCTGGCCGGTTCGTAAGTAAAGACGGCTTGCCCCGTACTTGAAAAAGCGGCATTGGAATTAACTGTTCCCACATATATATTGTTGAAGCGAAGTGATGATGAGCCAAGATCAGAACCCAGATTGACAGCCGGAAGCAGGGAAGTACCGTTGGTTACCCGGCCGGTGAAAGTGATCAAATCAGTAGTAGCATTACCCAGAGCGGTATCACCATTGGCAGCCAAATTACCTGAGAGAGTAGTAGTACCAGTGACGCCCAATGTTGATGACAATGTTGTTGCCCCAGCCACAGTGAAGGCTCCGGTACTAGCTAAGTTAACCTCTCCCGTTCCTGAAGTGCTTAAGGTAAAACCGGCAGTTGCAATATCTGTGCTTGCATCCAGAGTCATTGCATCTTTAAATTCTGTAAAATCCAATGAATCAGCAGTAATTAAACCACCGCCTAAAGAACTACTCCAACTTGGTGCAGAGGAGCCATTAGAGACTAAAACCTGTCCTGATGTCCCAGCCTCTGATACCTCAAATGAATCAGAATCAGTCCATAATATACCACCTGCAGCCAAAGTTAAGGCTTTAGCAGACCCTCCATTTGCAATAGGCAGTACTCCTGTAACCTCAGATGTTAAATCCACAGAAGTACCCAGGCTTGAAGACAATGTCACACTAGATCCCAGTGATACATCTCCTCCTCCTGATAACCCTGATCCTGCTGTAACTGTTAACTTAGAATTAGCTAAGTCTGCATTAGCTACAGTCCCATCTAAAATCTCAGTAGTTGTGACTCCTCCTGATTTTATGGTCACCAGCCCTGCAGTTGAAACTGCAAAGTTAGAGTCTGAAAAAGAAGCAATCCCTGCAATAGTTGTAGTAGCCAAATCAGGGGTAGGTGCTTCAGTCCATGCTAAATTTCCTTCCCCATCATTCTGTAAAAAGGTTTGGGCTCCACCCTGTGTATTAGGGTAGGTATAGGTAACTGTATTTAATGTTAAGGGCCCATCTATAGAAGCAGTATTAGCAATTTTTATGGATGAACCCAGAATCTCTCCATTTACTTTGGTATCCAGGTTAATCTCTAAATACTTTCCAGATGGGGTAGATTCAGCCAAAACCTGCCCGTCCGGCAGGCGGGCCTCACCTTCAAGCTTGGTAACTTCTGGATTAGTTAAACCTTGTGCTAAATCCCTTGGTAAGTCTGTAACTGTTGCTAAAAGTCCAAGCTCTGAAGCTTTTTGTGGAGCAAAAGTATTAATTGCACCCACTGCTAAAGTATTAAAAGGGGAAAGTACTTGAGCTAACAAACTTTCATTCTGAGCCCTTTTCTTGTCATCCTGAGCTTCTTTCTTGTCATCCTGAGCCGTAGGCGAAGAATATATACCCTTCGCTCCGCTCAGGGTGACAGAAGATGTGCCAGGTATGACAGGAGATGCAAATATTGCCTTAGTCTGTTCTGGTTTGATAAGGTATGATGCAATAAGTCCCGTAGTCATTAGGAGTGTGAAAATTGTTGTTACAGCAAAAACCATAAAAACCGCTGCTAAAGTTAACTGTTTATTAACCCCTGCAAGCAGTAAATTATGCTGATACTCCTCATCTACAAAAACTTTTTTCTCATCATCAACTTTCTTTGATAAAAGCTCTGATATTAGGTTTTCACCAACAGCTACTGGTTTTGAATAATTAAGCTCAATTGGTTGTGAAAATACCTCTGGCTGTAAAAATGCCTCATTATCATTTTTATCTACCAGCTGCGGATTCTCAATCCCAAAGCTAAAATCTTTCTTAAGGGAAGAAATCTGAGACCTGGTATATCTTCTGGCACCACCCTCAGTCCTTTGAGGTCTAATAATCCCTTTTTGCTCCCAATTTCTCAAAGTATCAGGAGAAATACCTAAAGCCTTAGATGCTTTAGAAATAGAAATTAATCCCTTATAACCCTTCTCAGGATTAAGTTCTTTTCTTAATTCTGAAAGCTGCGAAAGTTTATACCTCCTGGCACCTCCCTGAGTCCTTTGGGGAATTAGTTTGCTTTGCTGCTCCCAGTTTCTGAGGGTATCTGGAGAAACACCTAAGTATTTTGCAGCTTTAGATATGGAAAGAAACCCTGCTTCTGCTTTTTCAGGGTTTTGGGTGTCCGTCTGCCTCTTTAAATCGTTTTTAGATTTAAAATTAGGCATTAATTTTTCAGATTCAAAACTTAGGAAAATCCTAGTAAAAAGTTAGGAATCTTTTAATAAATATATAGTTGCAAATACCAGATATTTTGTCAAATAAATAACTTATTTATAAAAGCTCAGTGTAGTGAAGAAATTTTTAAAACTCTGATTTCTTAGTCAGGTTATTTAATAACCTGCAGGAAACCTCAAAAATTCAAAAAAAACAGGAGCGTCCGTCTGCTTCGCTCCTGTTTTAGATAAGTTAATAGTAGGGTATGAAAATTATCCTGTCAATATATCAAATGATAACAAATCTGATTAAATCATTTAACGCACAGCCACAAAAATATAACATAGCTCTGTGTAAACATTTTTATTATATAT
>Ga0209541_10014071_pt1 | contig 12128 bp, 12 predicted proteins | sample RifCSPlowO2_01_FD_184027 | JGI IMG/M metagenome (GOLD analysis project Ga0209541, IMG submission 184027) | Groundwater microbial communities from Rifle, Colorado - Rifle CSP2_plank lowO2_0.1 (SPAdes) (version 2) | ecosystem: Environmental > Aquatic > Deep subsurface > Groundwater | place...
CAGAAGAGAAGAAAGAAGAAGAAAAGCCTTCTGAAAGCGCAGCTGGATTAAGTTCACTCTTTGGCTAAATTTATTTTTATTTTGAGCTGAAGGGTTTTTGTATTTGTAAAAAGATTTATTAATAAGCTGAATTTGGATTGTTGATGGAAAGGGACTTTCATGATTCTGTTCGGGAAAGAAGAGCTTTGATAGACCCTGACAAGGAAGGATTGCCGAGGGCTATTGGCAAGACAGTTGTTTTCTCAGGATTATATGCTGGAAGTGTGTGGGCTCTTTATGAAGGCGTTGAAAAAATACGCGAAATTTTTTCTAGTGGGCTGTACGAGAGCATATTCTAAGACTGTACGCCAAGGACAGGATTCGAACCTGTGCTTCCGTGAGGAAATCGGTTCTCAAGACCGACGCTTTGGACCGCTCAGCCACCTTGGCATAAGTTTATAGAATAAAAGCTCCTTATAAAGTTTTAGAATTTATAGCACAAGACATAAATGTTTGCCCAATACAAAATATAATTAACATAAATTCGATTCTAAATTACCGAAGGTATTTTCAATTAATCTGGATTGGTTATGGCACAAATGAATCTTGCTGGCTGGATATTAACGTCTTTTAATTTAACTTCCAAACAGCCAACCAAGAAAAGATTTCTTTTCTACTGCTTGAGGCGAGAGCTCGTCGATACCGACAACTTCATGCGTGATTTGCGGTTTTGCTCTAAGCAACGGCGCGGAACTCGCCAATTCTTCCTGGGTTTTCTTGATTGCTTTATCAACTTCAAGTCTGGTGTATCCCTGATTGACTAATGCCCACTTTAGAGATTCTATTGTGTACCCTTTCTTTAAATTATTTTTTATGTATTCTTTCAGGTCTACAACTGTACCTCTTCTAGTGTTTATCATGGGATTAGATAGAGTTGGTGTATATAAATTTTTTTGCTGGGCAGTGTTATAATTTCCTAATACAAAAGACATGATTAATGTGAATTCTGGATGATTGTTATATTATAGCACAAGACGTAAATAATTAATGTAAATTCGATACTAGTGTTATATCACTTGGGTGTCTTAATTAATCTGATTGATTATGGCATGAACTTAAATTACCGATGATATCTTTAGTTATAGCACAAGACATAAATGTTTGTCCATCACAAAAACACAATTAACATAAACTCGATACGATTGTATATTACCGACGGCATCTTAAATTAATTCAGATTGGCTATGATGTGGATGGATAGCGCTAGTGAAAAAATAATGCCCTTTATTATAAGTTCTAAATTCTGTTGAGTCTTTTTATTTCAGAAGAAAGTTTTTCTAAGTCTGCCCGGCTTTTATTTTGTTCTACTTCTTCCTCCGAGATTTTTTTTGGTCTTGGTTTTTTTGGTCTTTTAATTAAGTAGATTATTATAACAACTATTACGCCTGCGAGCAGAATAATCAAGGCGATAATTGGAAGTATCGAAGCAAGTGTTCCGGTTGTTGGTGTTCCCGGTCCTTGTGTTTGGTTAGTTATGTTCGATGGAGGAGTTTGGGTTTGATTAGTTTGATGCTGCCCCTGCGAAATCTGCTCTGCGATTGTCTGGACGGTTATGCTTGCGTTAGTTGGGCTGACTGAATTTACTTTTATTCTCAAATCGTAATAGCTGTCGTTAGTTAATTCAAATTTTCTTTCGTCGCCTGCGATTAACGTTAATTGATTCGGGGATTTGGGAACCTCGAGTGTAACTGAATTTCCTGTGATGTTCTTTACTCCGGCATGATAAGTCTGGTTGTTGAAAGTGAACTGGATTCTGTATTTTACCAATAGGTTTTTTGTGTAGCTAGTTAGCATTTCCTGCTGGGTTGGGCGGTATGTGTAGAGCCATTCTTGAGGCGTTGTTGAGCCAGGACTTCCTGGACTTCCTGTGCTGGGGTTGCTGCATTGAGAAGTATCAAAGGCACAAGATGCTGAGCAGTATAATGTTCCGCTGGCGAATCCTTGAGTTGCGCAAGTTTGCCCGCTCAAAACGTCGTCGGCAGTTAATGCTGTGTTGTCTGCTCCTAATTCACATTGTTCTGTTCCTGTTACTGCTCCGTCGCCGCAGACTTGAGGAACAATTAAGATGCCCAGAGAGTAAGATGCCCAGTCGGTTACTGTGAATATGAACGGAATTGTACCAAAGGGTGTTGAAGATGTACAACTTGAAATTGGACAGTCGGTTCCATCTTTTAGGATTTTATTTGCGTTGGCTAGAGGGTTGTAGATTGTTATTTCCGCCGGTTTGTTTAATTCTGGGCTGTTTGATACGTCAACGGATATTAAGTTATCCTGGATTATTATATCGTCTGAGAGACTTGTTCCTGAACCGCTGACTGCGGATAAGAATTTGATTTCTCCATGCTGTGAGTTTTTGACGTTGAGTGTTCCTCCGGCTCCTGCGAATGAATACTTTCCGATGCTTGGCATGTCAACAAGCCAGGTTCCATCAATTCCCTCACCGCCCCATTGTATGTCATAATAATTTGAATCTGTTCCTGTTATCAAGACGTTTTCAATAATGTTATTATCTGACGAGGATTCCTGAAGCAATATTGCTGAACCGAGAGAACCTGTTATTGCGCCTCCTTTAACTGAGCTATCCTGAGAATTTAAGATTATTCCAGCAAGTTCTGAATTGGATATTGTGTTGCCTTCGATAACTGAATTTATTACATCGGCGAATCCTATTGAGACGGTGTTAGAATTAAGAATGTTATTAGATATGAGAGAATTGCTTGATGATAAAAGATTAATACCAAATCCGAAATTATTAATATTAAGATTTTTTATTTTGATATTTGACTTTCCATTTGCTTTTACACCTGAGTCGGCGACACCGCCTGCCCCAGTAACTGAGTGGCTTTGTCCGTCAAGAGTGATTCCATTTGCGTCTATTATAAAACAAGTACCTGCTGTTGAAACGTCATTCTGCAAGAGATAAATGAAGTTTACCTGATTCAAGAGCTGACTGCAGTCATTTAATTCCATAATCCCTTCGGCAATGGTATATTTTGCTGCTGACTGCACGTTAAAGATAACTGTATCTTCATCAAGTGCTGTAAGACTGGTGCAATCTGAACAACTTAGATCGTCACGGAAAATTAAGGGATTTATGAAACCTCCTTCTCCCAAATTGTATAGTGTTATTTGCGCCGGTTTATTTAGTTCTGGGTTGACTAATGTGGAGATTTTTGCGGAGTTGCTTTGAATTATTATATCGTCGGAGAGACTTGTGCCTGAACCTCGCGGCGGGGACAAGAATTTGATTTCTCCATGGGCGCTTTCTTTAACAATCAATTTGCTGGCGCTGTCGGTAAAATCGTACTTTCCTAAGTAAGGCATGTCAACAAGCGTGAGAACGCAGTCTACTGACTCGCATGATTTTCCGTCAACTCCGGTTGAAACCAACAAGTCATTATAACTCGGATTTGTGTTTGTAATTTGAACATTTTCAATTGTTATGCTTTCTGCGTCACCTAAGTCTGATATGACGATAATGGCATTTGAAACAGAGTCGGTTATGCTTCCTCCGGTGACTTCAACATTTTTACCTGAATTTAATGCTAATGACGAGCCAACTCCGTCTGAACCGCCATTTTGGCTTAGTATGTTATTGCTTATTAATACATTTTCGTCGGCGTCTGAGCCGATTCCTCTTACTGAACTTGAGGTGATTGTGCTGCCTACAATTGATATGTCTGAACTGAATTGAGAGCCTATACCAAAACCGAAATCAACTACATTTAGGTTCATAATTGTTACAGAAGACTTATCAGAAATAAGAACGCCGTAATCTGCTGTTCCGTCGTCTCCTGTAATTGTGTAGCCGTTTCCGTCTAGAATAACTCCGTTTGCAGTTATTGTGAAGCAGGTTCCTGTTGTTGAGATATCTTCAGTTAGCCGATAGGTTATTAGTGGTTCATTTAATTCTCCGCACTCGGAAACAAGGATTAGGTTTGGCGGGGCTAATTGGACTATCGGCTTGTAGACGTAAAAGTAAGCGAGCAATGCTAAGATGATTAACACCAGCCCTAATAATAAGACAAGGCTAAATTTTTTTGATTTAGTTTTAACAGACTTCTTTTTCACTTTAATACGCAAATTCCTCTTTTTCACGTTTATCTGTGGAGATGGTAGTTTATAATGTTTTTTATTTATCACAATAATTATTATAAATGGGAAAGAAGTAGGAAAATTATGAGAACTGAAGCAAATAGGAAATTTTCATTATTTCTCAAAGCAAATGAGGCTGGCTGCTATGAGAACTAAATCAAATGGGAAATTTTCATTATTTCTCAAAGCAAATGAGGTTGGCTGCTATGAGAACTAAGGGAGTTACAAGAAGAGAGATTGAAGAAGGGCTGGCGACGATGGGAGATTATGTAAAGATGGAATATTTGCTCAGCTGTTTAAAGAGAGACATTGATTTTGAAGCGAGGAAATTTGTCTTGGTTAAATTGTCAGGTTTGTATGAGAGCAAGAGCATGCTTTGGGACGCCGGGAAGATGATGCGAAATGCTGCTGAAATAAACACGACGTTCCAGAACAAGATAAACGATTTTGTAAAGTCGGCGGAATTATTTGTAAGAGGCGGGAGATATGATGAAGCTGATATTTCAATAAAGAGAGCGATTGCGATAGCAGATTCAAAACAGAAGATGAAAGTAAAAGAATCTGAAAAAGAATTTTACAAAATGATGGCAAGATTTTATATCAGCAACGATAAAAGGAAGCAGGCGATGGAGGCTTATGAAAAGATGCTGACTTTGGAGATGGCTGGCGAGGAGAGAATTGAAGCGCAAAAAAATCTTCTTGGATTGTATGAGAGATTGGGAAAGATAAGAGAGTACAATAGCCTTAGAGGCGTGATGAGCAAGGTATAAAAATTAATGGATGAAGTCAAGTGAGATTGCCTCGTGATATATGGTTAATCATAATTAATTGGGTATACCGTCGGTAATAAGCAATCGTATCGAGTTTATGTTAATTATGTCTTTGTGATTAGCTAACATTTACATCTTATGCTATAAACATCTTTTAAGATAAACTATCTCGTCGTGGGTTTAGATAAGCTGCACAATTGCAATTAAAAAATAAAAACCTCCGTGGAGGCATAAAATCAGTCTGTAGTTGCTTCCAAGCCGTCGAAGAACTCATCGTAGTCAATGTCTTCTTCGGTTTCAGAAACATCCTTGAGAGCCTCTTTATTCTCTAACACCTCTTTTGATGCCATTTTCAGTTGCTCTTGATTGTAAATTACAGTATATAAAATTTTTGCTTATTTCTGGAATGATAGGAAGATTTAAAAGAGTTATTTTTTTATGTCATGTATGGCGCAGTATAAATGTTTCAAATGCGAAAAACCGATAACGAGCAAAATTCTTGAGAAAAGATTTGTCTGTCCGCATTGCGGAAGCAAAATATTTTACAAGCCGCGCAGCCAGATTGTAAAGCTCAAGGCGGTATAATGGATTCTGATATAAGAACAAAAATTGAAGAGATGAAAGTTATTGAGATGCATTTGCATAATCTTCTTGCGCAGAAGCAGTCTATTCAGATTGAATTGAACGAGATTGAGAACGCGCTTGGTGAAGTTACGAGGGCAAAAGATGAAATGTACAAAGTCGTCTCTGGAGTGATGCTAAAATCTGACAAAAAAACTATTGAAAAAGAATTGAGCGGCAAGAAAAAAATTCTTGAGATGAAAGTTGACGCGATTGAGAAGCAGGAAGACTTGCTTGAGAAAAAAATGGAAGAGCGGAAGAAAGAAGTTGACGAGAAGATTTCCAAGAAGGGGAAATAAATTACGATTATCTAATTTTCATTTACCACAACAAATAAAGATTAACCTAATACAGTCGGTAATAAACAAACATATCAAGTTTATAGCAGAAGACATTAAATTTAATCAGCTTTCCTTGTTTATTCTACAACCAATCTAGGTTATTTAAAATACATGAGGTAATATAACAACCATATCGAATTTGTATTAATTATTTTTTATGCTTGGGAATTATTTGCGTCTCTAACTAAAGAATCGTACTATGATTTGATTAATTATTTTAATGAACATAGATTATTTCAGCCGCGAACCTGACTTAATGCTTGCTATCTAATTAATTACAGCAATATTTATATAGTCCAGATTGCAAAAAGATTGATGGGTTTACGGAATTTATTCGGCAGGGAAAACGAAGAGGATTACGTAGAAATTGACGTTGATTCTGCAAAGCCGGAAGAAAATAAGGTTGCTGTCAGGCCGTTTATTCTGAAAGATTTTGAAGGAGTCGGCGAAATTCTTGATGCCTTGCGCGAGGGATATTCAATTGCTGTTATTGACATTAAGCCGTTGAAGAGCAAGGACATAATTGAACTGAAGAGGGCGATTGCAAAAGTCAAGAAAACGGTTGAGGCGCTTGAGGGTTCGATTGCTGCGTTTGGAGAGAATACTATTATTGCTACGCCTCAGTTTGCCAAGATTCTTAAACCGGCTGAGAAGAAAAAAAGAGATACGAGTGATTTTATCAGCGGATAGATAAGGGTGCGATGAGAGACGATTTTTATGCTACAGCACAAGACGTAAATAATTCCTAGGCATAAAAACATATTAACATAAATTTGGCATGTTATTATATTACCGGCTGGGTTTCCAATTGATTAAGATTGATTACGGTACGAACGGACAGCATCGGCTAAAGGTTAATGTTTTCAACTATAGCACAAGACATAAATAATTCCTCTGCATAAAACATAATTAACATAAATTCAATATGCTATTATATTACCGACTGGATTTCCAATTAATTAAGATTGATTGCGGTATGAACGAATAGAATCGGTTAAAGATTAATGTTTTCAACTATATATCCCGGATTTATTCCATGCTAACTTTTGCCAAAGAGAAGACCGTCTTTAGCGCGACGACAACTGCTGCTGGTATGAATATGAACATTAAAGAGCCGAGCACGCTTGTTGCGAGCCTGCTAACGTTTGGTATTCCTAAAATGGCCGCGCTTAGGAGTCCGCCCTGCAAGCCGGCAAAACTAACAAGCACTAAAGAGACTGAAGCAAAAAGAAACGTCTGCACATTTTTCTCGGCGACAAAATATCCTGCGACTAATCCGAGAACCATCAGCAATCCTGTAAGTATTTGCGTTGTGTTTTGAGTATTGCCAAGAACAACTGTGACAAAACCAACAATAACAGCCAGAATTATTGAAATCAAAAAAGCATAAGCTCCAATTAAATTTTCCCTGGACTTTATCGGCATTTTATTTTTATCCTCGATAGAATAAGAATTTTTATTTATTTAAACCTTCCTTAAATAAGATTGAGAGAATTTTGTATAAATTGTAATATATTTTCAATCAGCGAAAAGTTTAAATACCACCTTCGTAATTGTAAAGTTACAACAATAAATAAAATGGCAACAAAAATTTTACCATTAATTTTCGCTGCAGTTTTCTTGTTAGTTTTCGCAACAGGTTTTGCTGCTGCAACAGACTGCCTGAAACTTGAACAAGTTAGTGTTCCGGCGCAAGTTAAGCACGATGACGGAGATTTGGCTGTTAGTTTCAGAGTTACTAATACTAATCCACTTTGCTCAACTGAAAGAAGTGGAATTGTCTGGAGTGTCAGTTCAAATCACGATGCTCACGGAACATGGACTGTTCCTATATTGACAACTGTTCCTTACGGGCAGTCAATTGAATTAAGTTCTTTATTTAGTTATGATTCTTTTGTTTCTGGGACTATTAATGCTGTGGTTGGACTTACAGGAAACGATGGAGAAGCAGAGACTTTGGTGTTGACTCCTATTAGTATAGTAAGCGAACCGGAATTGAAGATAACTGAGAAGACAGCTTTAACTGCTTCGCAAAACGGAGTTATTGAAGTTGAGAACGCGGGAAATACCGGCTTTTCTAAAATAGAGATGAGCAAGGTTTCAGGCGATTTTGATGTTACATTCTCTGACGATGATTTTGCTTTGGCTGCTGGAAGCAAGAAAGAAGTTATAGTTACGGCTGTTGACTTGGGAAAGGTTGACTTCGGCGGAAAAAGCGTTACGATTATGGCTAAGGCAAACGATGGAACACAGAAGACAATTGTTCTTAGCGTCGGCGGAACATTCTGCAAAGAGGGAGAGAAAGGAAACACTCTTGAAATAACTGACATGAGCATTGATAACAGCGGAGCTGGAGACGACGACGAATGGGAATTGCTTGATATTATTGAGATTGACGTTGATATTGAAAACTTCGGAGATGATGAAGTCAAAGATATTTTCATAGAGCTTGGCATCTTTGACAGCAGTGGAGACAACATTGCCAGCGATATGGAGTTTGAGAACGAAGGAGATGAAGAGTTTGACTTCGGCGATTTGAACGACGGAGATGAAGATACTGTTACTTTCAGGTTCAAGATTCCTGCAGACATTGATGAAGCAACATACAAGGTTGCGGTTAAGGCATACGGCGATGACGAAGGAGAAGATGTTATATGCACAGACAGAGTTGATGGCAGCAAATTTGAGGAAATAAAGATTAACAGGAAGACAGATTCCGGGGAATTTATTGCGTTTGATAATATTGTTATCTCACCTTCTGACTTAAGTTGTGGAGACAGGGCAACTATCACTGTTGATGTTTACAATGTTGGCGACGAGAAACAAGAAAGAGTTAAAGTTGTCTTGTTCAGCTCACGACTTAGCATAAATGAGTTCGTTGAGATAACAAGCGATATGGATGAAGGAGACAAAGAAACAATTTCGTTTGATTTTGCTGTGCCTCAGGGACTTAGTGATGGTTCATATGATTTGACATTAAGCTCGCAATATGATTATTCAAGAGGAACTTATAGAGAGTCGTCTGACGATGAAGAGTTAGTTAGCGTAAGATTGATTGGATGTTCTGGCACAACTCCTACGCCTGGAGAAGGAAATGTTGAAATCAGCGCTTCGCTTGGAAGTGACGCAGCCGCGGGACAGGAACTTGTTGTTGATTCTGTAATCACAAACATAGGAAGCGAGACAAAGAGTTTTGTTGTGAGTGCTGTTGATTTTGAGTCATGGGCGACGCTTAATGATATTTCAGATAGAGTTGTAACATTAGCGCCTGGTGCAAGCAAAGATGTAACAATCAGCTTTGACGTTGATAAAGATGCAAGCGGAGAAAAAACATTCACGATTGAAGTCAAAGCAGCTGACGGAACAACAGAAACAAGAGAAGTTTCAGTTAACTTTGAAGAAGGCAGAAGCGGCGGATTGCCGGCTGGACTTGGAGACAATGCATTGATTTGGGTTATTGGAATAATCAATGTTGTGCTGATAATCCTGATAATTATCGTGGCTGTTAGGATTTCTAGGAGATAATTTTTTATTAGGTTCAAAATTGGACAGAAACAGAGGAAATAATTATCTCGGTAAATCATACTTTGTGCTTCAGATTGTTGTATTAGAATTAGGTTTTATGTTTGTTAATTGTTCATTTAAGAGAATAGTTATCTTAGTAAAATCATAACTGGTTGTGAGAATTGATAAAGTGGGAATCGGTAATAGGGTAAAATCACGATAGGTTCATCTGCGAGTCATTTAACGAGCGAGGTTGGATTTATGTTAATTATCTTTCTTGGGCGAGCAGGGAAAGCGACGAAGGAGCGGCTGCTCGCAGGGATTGGTTGGGGGTGGGGGCTTTGTTAGCGGTGAGGATGATTGTTTATCTCAAGGCAAGTATTTTAAACTTCTTTCAATTTGTTTGTTGATGAGAAACAGAGAGGCGTGGAATCTGGCTGTGAGATATTTTGTATTGATTATTCTCGGGCTGTTTAATCTCTGGCTGTTTTATTTGATTTTTTCCCCGCTGACGGTTTATCCTGTTTATTTTATTTTGAAGTTGATTGACTCCAGCGCAGGGCTTTTTCCCGGCAATTTGATTTTCTTTTCCGGCGAATACATTGAAATTGTTGAAGCGTGCATTGCTGGGGCTGCTTATTACCTTCTTCTAATATTTAATTTAGCGACGTCGATGGAATGGAGAAAAAGAATGAAGAGCATTGCTTTTTTGGCTGCCGGGTTTTTGGTTTTGAATGTTTTGAGGATACTTGTCTTTACAGCGCTTTTTGTTGTCGGCTACAGATATTTTGACGCCACGCATATATTTATTTGGTATTTCGGAAGCACTGCTCTTATTGTTTTATTGTGGTTTGTGAATGTGTGGCTTTTTGATATTAAAGAGATTCCTGTTTATTCTGATATAAAAAGTCTTTATTTTGATGTTGTTAGACGGAAGAAGAGCTAGCGCTGAGGAGATGTGAGTAAGAAGAAAGTACCGTTGGTAATATACAATCGTATCGAATTTATGTTAATTGTTTTTGCGGCTGGCAAATTGCTTTATGATTGTATAAATTTTCCTGAAGAAGTATAAATTTGACTATCATAATTTTTAAAAACACTCTTTTGCAATAGTTAATATGAAAAAAGATAATGAAGAGGAAGATACTTCTGCTGACAAAGCTGAAGAACCAAAACAAGCGGAATCAAACAATAGAGAACTTTATATTGTTCTCGCAGTCATGGGCTGTTTGCTGGCAGTATTCCTCGTAGCTTTTACAATATTTCATAGTCTTCAGAACTTTGAGTACCAAGGACTTAATTTCAAGAAAACGAAGCTGGGAGACATACCGATGTATCAGTACTATTATTATACTTCTCTTACAGGGAATATCGCGTCGGATCCAAAGCTCATCAATCTTTATCTGAGATTGGACCCGAGACAGAATGATGTGCCAGTTGACGGCGAGATAGAACTCATCAAGGGAAAGACGGTTTACATTTCTATAGATTCTTCCGGACTGGCTGAATGTGAAGATAATAGTATTGCACTTGCAAATCTCGGTTCGTTCCTGAATGCAAATGGGTTTGGCGTCAAGGGGGCTGTGCCGAATGAAGCTGAGGCAAATAGTACTGGACTGATGTATGTAAATTGCAGTACAAAGCCCGACAATCCCGTTCTACTGATTAAGTCAGGAGAAGAGACAGAAATAGAAAGAGAGAAGACGGGAACTAAGTATATAGTAAACCCTCCAGTTGGGGCGGCTTATGAAGAAATAGAAAGGACTAATTGTTATATTATTACAGTTGCCAAATGCGAGATATTGGAAGCGACAGAGAAGTTTACACTGCAGTCTATAATAGATGCGCGGGCAAATAATCCTGTTGTTTAATTTTAAGACATGAGTGCTCTCTGTAGTTAGGGACATTATTTTTTCACCAGCGCCGTTCATTTACACCACATCAATCCAGATTAATTGAAAATACCCTTGGCAATAATAAAAAACAATCTAGACTGCTGGTATTATTGTTACTGGGATAATGCAGATTTGAGAGATAATTAATATAGAATCCAATCACGCTCACAAGACATGATTTTACCCAGATAATTATTTCCCTCTGGAATTTTTTAAGAGACATTTTCTTTAGTTAGTAATATTGAGAAGATTAATTGTTTACAAATCAAATAATGCCGAGCAGTTTGTAAAGAAATGCATCGACGGATTTCATGCCGCCTTCAATAAATATGCAGTTTTGCTCCTGATAAACTTTGTTCTCTAAGGAATCGCGCCAAACGATTAAATTTTCGGCGCAGTTTTTTTCTGGCAGATCTTCTTCACATTGGCCGTAACAAGCTGGCTGGATTTTTGGAGATAATCTGTTCAGAGTTGAAGAGAGTTCTAAATAAATTTCCTGATTGTCTGAGACTATGTAAACCGGAGAATTTGAATAATCTACCGACGTAAACTCTACAGGAACTTTTTCAACCTGAGCCGGATGTATAGAGAAATAAAATAATTGCCCGTTGGAATTTATCTCCCACTTTCCTCCGACGAGATTTATTGTGCTTGCCGGCTGTTCCTGCTGGGCGTTTCCTGTTCCTGTGATGAAGCCGTAGCCAAATGTTCCGATGACAAGGACTAACAACATGAAAACGCTGAGAATTAAAATATTTCTTTTTCTCTTTCTTTCAATTTCTGCTTCAGTTCCGATTTTTCTCATTCTGTTTTATGGAAAGTTGAGTTTAAAAAATTACCGACGGGAATTTTGTTAAGATGAT
>Ga0209541_10014073_pt1 | contig 12126 bp, 15 predicted proteins | sample RifCSPlowO2_01_FD_184027 | JGI IMG/M metagenome (GOLD analysis project Ga0209541, IMG submission 184027) | Groundwater microbial communities from Rifle, Colorado - Rifle CSP2_plank lowO2_0.1 (SPAdes) (version 2) | ecosystem: Environmental > Aquatic > Deep subsurface > Groundwater | place...
CCCTTGATTATTTTACTCCCTTAGAGTATCTTGATAACTACTACCTCAAGACACAACAAGTGTCACCGAGCTACTCATCCCTTACACCTCATTGAATAACCCTGTAGCATATGCTATATAACATCCATGGGTCTAGAAACAGCAAATTTTGTTTGGCTTAGAGCTAATGGATTCCTCGGATTAAGAGGAGTTGAAACAGGAAATGCTCTCACACAACTTCAAAAACAGGGCTGGTCAGCTACTCTTTTAAGAGAGGATAAGCAGCCTGCTTCCCCTAAGGCAGAATCTACTCAGGTAAACGGGGTTAAATTGGCAGAAAATAATGCACTTCGCGATCTTCGAAAACAGATTACCATTGTTGACGGTATAATGGGCCTTGTAATCGCAACCGCAAACTTTATTGAAAAAGGGGAGGGACAAGAGAATGATACTGTCTATGAATTACCTACCACTTTAGAACAGATAGTAGTTTCAGCAACAAGAATTACCCTAAGAGGAACTGCTGTTAACCATAATGTTCCATCTAACCTGGGCTTAGATCATGGTTATCTTATTCTGACATCTGGAGAGATAGACGCAGGAAAAAGATTCAGGAAAAATCCACCTCAACCTGAGATCCGTCCTCAACTAACTAATACTTAACCTTGAAACTATAGGTCAAAAGTGGTATAATTATACTTTATGGCTATTGAAAGACTCAGTTTCCCATTATATTTAGATCAACCAGAAGGAGCTCTTTTTATGCTTCCCCAGCAAGAAAATGCTACTACCATGTTTATTGCACGCCATTATTTATTAACTAGAGTTTTGGCAGCAGGTGAATATGATTTGACCCCTCAAAGTTGGGTAAGAAATTTACACAATCACCAACTTCTTGTACTACCTAATGGAAGTGCAATATATAGAGCCATTCCTAAAACTCACAATTCTGCATCATTAAGACTTGATTCCAGAAGTGGTAGAGAAAGAATAGATAATAAAAATGGTGGAAGGATGGTGCGTATCCCAGAAGATACAGGAGTAATTATTGTTAGTGGAAAATTACAACCTGATGCTAATTCTGCCAGCGCAAGAATGTATGAAATTATATATCACACCCCAGGACCTTCTCCAACTCAAGAAATCGTAGGATCTCAAGTTTTACAGTAATCCATATTAACCCTATAAGCGGAGCTTCAGAGCTGTGCTCATAAGCGGAGCTTGAAAGCCTAAGGGGCTTATAGTTTGTATTTAGAGTTGGTTTTAAGTTATAATTATCTACTTATGGCAGAACAAGAGGATTTTTTTCCAAAAGCAGATCTTACAGAAAGTGATATTGAAACTTTATACCCCAGTACCACAGATTGGCTTGCTGATCATAACAGGGCACAATTACTTGGAGAAGCAAGATTACTTTCTGCTGAAGAAAAAGTACAAAGATTTGGGGGAAGAGAACAGCTCCGTGCAGACTTTGACAGGTTTAAACCTGGAGATAGAACCCAAGCTATTTTTTTAAAGGCTTGTAGAGATGGAGAAATGCATAAATTAGAGATTATGAGATTTTCTGCCATGATTGGATTAAGAATCAGTAATCCTGATGCTTATTTGATACGAGCAGGAATAAATTTATTGGAAGAAAAAGGGTTAATCGAAAGAGTTCCTGATTTAGCTTATTTAGCAAAATTAACAAATGGTCTAACTAGAGTTTATTCTCCAGTTTTAGGATACAGAACAACAGAAGAAGGACTAAGAGCTGCTAATTTTGATTTTCCATTAAGAGAAGTTACTTCACTAGGACAATTTAATCCCGGATGGGCAAAGGCCAAGTTCGAAGTTTAACCTGCAACCTCGAAGGTTGAAGCACAAAACTGTTACACCTCCAATTAAGTATTAATCCCATAGTTTGAATATTAATAGGTATGGTGGTAAAATCTAAACTATGATAATTGATAGATTAACACATAGATTAAATCCTCCAACTAAAGAAGATGCGGCTAGAGCTAATGAAATTAAACTTTTAGAGATCTATAAGTTATCTGGGCTTTTACAAAATCTAAGAGCTGGATTTGAAATACGGAATATTCTTTATCCAGGATGTAGATATGACGCTAATTCATTATCTGAAGCTTTTTCCCCGGATGAGGTCTTTTATATGGATAGTGATGCAAAGGTCTTCAGGGACATTTATGGAAGATTTGACCATGCAAAAAATATGTTTGTGGAAGATGTAGCTGATTCCCATTTTCCAGATCAATACTTTGATGCAGTATTTTTACAGGATCTTCATGATGAGGAAAAACCCAGAAACTTAAGAGGAGCATTAAGAATGCTCAAGGTGGGAGGAGTACTCATACACAGTAATAAAGATTGTGGAGCTGAACCTGTTATTAATTCCTGGGAGCTAAGAAGAACACCAAACTTAAGAATGTTTCCATTAACGTTAGTAACTTATACAGTTTATCAAAAAGCAGCTTGATACGTTCAGTTTACATGAACGTATCTTGACAACCCATAGGTTTTCCTGTTACAACCCTGAGTGAAACCGAAGGGCAAACTCCAAATTTGCTTTTTCTTACATGCTGGGTTATAAATAACTCATGACAGTCGAAAATCCTCTTAACATAATGAGGAATCAGGTTAGACGTGTAGGTGCATGGTACAGTTTTCATAATATGAGTCAGAGAGAACGAGTAGTTTTTCCACACAGAGCTTCACTTCGTGCCTTACAAGCTTATGGTTCAATTACAGAATCACATTTGAGTAGATTAGTAGGACAACCTGAGGGAACAGTGGCCACAATTGTAAATAATCTTGAAAATAGTGGAGTTTTAGTTAGAAACCAAGGTCAAATAGATCTTACTTAACTTCCTCAATAGTGCCCTTCATGTAGAAGGATTGTTCGCTCTTTGAGTCATGTTTTCCATCAAGGATTTCCCTAAAAGCCCTTATGGTTTCTTTAAGAGAAATATATTTTCCACCTATTCCTGAGAAAGCTTCTGCAACGAAAAATGGTTGAGTTAACATTCTTTGAATCTTTCTGGCCCTGCTTACTGTTAATTTATCCTCATCAGACAACTCTTCTATACCCAAGATTGCAATAATATCCTGCAAATCCTTATATCTTTGCAAAACTTTTTGTACATTTTGTGCTACATCATAATGTTCCTGACCAACAAGTTCTGCAGTTAAAGCTCTTGATGATGAAGCTAGGGGATCAACAGCAGGAAAAAGTCCTTGTTCAGCAAGAGATCTCTCCAAAGCTACAGTAGAATCCAAATGAGCAAAAGTAGCAGCAGGAGCTGGATCAGTATAATCATCTGCAGGCACATAAACAGCCTGAACAGATGTAATGGAACCTTTATTAGTAGAAGTTATTCTTTCCTGCAAAGCTCCCATTTCTGTTGCTAAAGTTGGCTGATAACCTACAGCTGATGGAATTCTACCTAAAAGGGCAGAGACCTCAGAACCAGCCTGTGAGAATCTAAAAATATTATCTATAAAAAGCAAAACATCTTTGCCCTGTTCATCTCTAAAATATTCTGCCATTGTTAAAGCAGAAAGTCCTACTCTAAGCCTTGCCCCAGGTGGTTCATTCATCTGTCCAAAAACCATAGCTGTTTTATTTATAACTCCGGATCCCATCATTTCATGATATAAATCATTTCCTTCTCTTGTTCTTTCTCCAACTCCAGCAAAAACAGAATACCCACCATGTTCCTGTGCAATATTCCTGATCAGTTCTTGAATAAGTACAGTTTTACCAACTCCAGCTCCACCAAACAGTCCTACCTTTCCACCCTTAACAAAAGGAGCCAGTAAATCTATAACTTTAATTCCAGTTTCAAATACCTCCAGCTTTACAGATTGATCTTTATATTCTGGAGCAGGACGGTGAATTGGCATTCTCTTTTTGAATTCAGGGCCTTTACCATCTTTAGATGGCAAGCTTTGCTTATTATCTACAGTCTCGCCCAAAACATTAAATAGTCTTCCCAAAACTTCTTCACCAACAGGAACAGAGATAGGGGAGCCAGTATCTTCAACAGGAGTACCTCTTTTCAAACCATCAGTAGAACTCATAGCAACAGTTCTAACAACACCTTCACCTAAGTGTTGTTGAACTTCCAAAACTAATTTCTTTTTATTTATTTCAGTTTCCAGGGCATTGTAGATAGCAGGCAAAGACTTTGCGTCAAATTCGCAATCAACAACTGCCCCAATGATTTGTGTAATCTTGCCTTTATTTGCCATAAATCAGTTCCACTTTCTTTTGAAAATGCATATTCACTAAATTTGCTTGTAATCTAGATTGCACGAGCAATTTCCTTGCTAAGGGATCTTCTACACTCCACCTGTTAGCACCCCTAGCAACTCCTTCTCCTAGCTGTCTAAATGTTCTATTCCATGCAACTCTGGTAGTTTCATATAATGACAGAACTTCATTCAAACTTTTTCCTTCTAATCTTTCTATTACTTGTATACTCATAGGTTTTACTCCATTGCTGCACTCGCAGAAGATATCTCCAGTATCTCCCTTGTTATAGAATCTTGTCTGACCTGATTATAATTTAATGTTAGATCTTCTACTAACTCTTTAGCATTATCTGTGGCATTCTTCATAGCCACCATTCTACTAGAATGTTCAGAAGCTTTTGTCTCCAGCAAAGCCTGATAAATTCTTATTTGAATTTCATGTAAAAGCAAGGAATCCAGCAAAGCATCAACATTAGGCTCGTAAAGAAACTCGCTACTCGTTTTCTGGGTTTCTGGTTTTCTGGTTTCTGAACCAGTAATCAAGTTATCCAGTGACGAGATATCCACTGGCAACAGTTTAACCATCTTAGGCTCCTGTTTTATAGTGGATACAAAGTGAGGGTAAACTAAATACACCTGACCCACCTCACTAGCTTTAAAAGAATCTTTAACCATATTTGTAAGTTGAACAGCTTTTCTAAAAATTACCAAATCAGGATTTTCAAAATCAGCTGTCAAAGTTTTCCCACTTTTTACTACAAAGTTTCTTCCTTTTTTACCAACAGTATAAAAGAGAGTATTTCCTTCAAATTTAGCATTCATAATAGTTCTGATAATATTAGTGTTTAAAGATCCACAAAGACCTTTGTCAGTGGACAAAATAATTACTCCAGTGGCCTTACTATCATTTCCAGTAAGTAAGGGATGGGATTTAATATCCACTCTAGGTAATAACCTGGATAATGCTTCATTTAAATTCTCAGAGTAAGGCCTGCCATTAAGAGCCTGATCTTGGGCCCTTCTCATCTTTACAGCAGAAACCATCTGCATAGCTTTGGTAATCTGAGCTGTATTTTTTGTTGACTTTATTCTTCTTCTTAATTCTCTAGTATTAGCCATATTATTGTTTCTGTCATTCCGGACTTGATCCGGAATCTATATAGATCCTGAATCAAGTTCAGGATGACCTTGCGGTCATTTTTTCACTCCCTTCACTAGTTTCTCCAATTCCTTAATCATCTTCTCATCCAACACTTTTTTCTCAGCTATCTCAGAAAGTAGTTTTTTGTTTTTTAATTTAAGGGCTTGAATAAATCTTGTTTCAAATTCTCTAACCTTTTCTACTTCTACCTCATCCATATATCCATTAGTTACAGCCCAAAGTGAGACAACTTGTTCTTCCACTGGAACAGGAGCAAAGGGAGGCTGTTTTAAGACTTCTGTAATTCTTCTTCCTCTTTCTATTTGTAATTTAGTTGCCGGATCTAAATCAGAGGCAAATTGAGCAAAAGCCTGAAGCTCTCGAAATTGAGCCAAGTCCAGTTTTAAGCGACCTGCAACACTCTTCATAGCCTTAGTCTGTGCAGCTCCACCAACCCTAGAAACAGAAATTCCAACATTAAGAGCAGGTCTAACTCCTGCAAAGAATAAATCAGCTTCCAAAAACATCTGACCATCAGTAATAGAGATAACATTAGTAGGAATATAAGCAGAGATATCACCGGCTTGAGTTTCTATAACCGGCAGGGCAGTTAAAGATCCACCACCGTATTCTTTGCTCATTTTGGCAGCTCTCTCCAAAAGTCTTGAGTGAAGATAAAAAACATCCCCAGGATAAGCTTCTCTTCCAGATGGTCTTCTCAAGAGGAGAGACATTTGTCTGTAAGAGTTGGCATGTTTAGATAAATCATCATAAATAATAAGGGCGTCTTTTCCCTGATCCATAAAATATTCTCCCATTGCAGTCCCTGCAAAAGGAGCTAAGTATTGCATAGTAGCCGCGTCCGATGCAGAGGCAGAAACTATAATGGTGTGATCCATTGCTCCAACTTCTGTAAGTTTGGCAACAAGTTGGGCAATTTTGGAAGTTTTTTGACCTATGGCAACATAAATACAAATAACATCTTTTTGATTAATGATGGTGTCAATGGCAATTGTAGTTTTTCCGGTATTTCTATCTCCAATAATAAGTTCCCTTTGCCCACGGCCAATGGGGATTAAAGCATCAATGGCTTTTATTCCAGTTTGAAGGGGGGTATTAACAGATTGTCTGGTGATAACACCAGATGCTATTTTTTCAACAGGATAATGAGTCTTTGCCTTTATGGCCCCTTTTCCATCAATAGGGGAACCTAATCCATCAACTACTCTTCCAATTAAAGCCTCACCTACAGGCACTTCTAAAATCCTACCTGTACTTTTAACTTCTGAGCCTTCTTTAATTTTGGTAAAGTCCCCAAACAATACTGCTCCAACATTATAATTTTCTAAGTTAAGAGCTAGCCCAAATAAACCATTACCAAAATCCAAAAGCTCAGAATAAGAAACATCAGACAGCCCTTCAATTCTGGCCACACCATCCCCAAGTTCTACCACTTTCCCCACATTTTGTTTTTGAGTTTTAAGTTTAAGCCCTGTAATTTGACTTTCCAGTTGATTAATTAGATCTGCCACTTATTAGCTCCTCCTTTATCAGGTCAAGTTTACCAACCAAAGATTCATCCCAAACTTCATCTCCCACCTTTAATTTAAATCCTCCCAAAATTTCTGGATTAATATTTACTTTAACTTTGGTAATTTTTACCTGTCTTCCAATTATTCTTTTAGCTCTATTTATTTGAGCAGGGGAAAGTCTAACAGCTGTTTCCAAAATCATAGTGTGTTTTCTCTCTTCTCTTTTTAAACCCTTTAAATATTCTGATAAAGCCCAGATAGTATCTATTGTTGGCAGAGATTTTAAAGCCTTAATTGATTTTGTGACTTTGTATTCAATCATTCTGCCATCCTTAAAAGAGGCTTCTACTAATCTATTAATAGTTTTTTGTAAAAGTTTATTCATGATAAATTCTTAATTTCTTTTTCAAATAATTTCTTTTGGTCTTCCTTATTAATAACTTTACCTGCCAATTTCCTAAACAAGGTAGCTCCTAATCCAAAAGCTTCTGCCCTTACTTCCTCCATAATCTTATCTTTTTCAGCTGCTAGTGAAGCCTGACCTTTCTCAAATAATTGAGCTACCTGCTGTTCAGTCTGAGTCCTACCTTCTTCTCTCATCAGGACAATTTCTTTTTTAGTTTCATCTAAAAGTTTTTGAGCTTCTTCAGTTGCCTTAGTTAAAATCTTTTCTTTATCTTCTTCTATCTGCAGGAGTCTTTTTTCAATTTCTTCTGCATTTTTTAAGGAATCTTCAATTTTTTTCTTTCTCTCTGCTAAAACTTTAAGCAGAGGTCCATATAAAAGCTTCTTTAAAATAAAAAGAAGAATTAAAAAGTTGACTACTTGCGCAGCCAAAAGCACTGGTTGTACTCCAAAGTCTTTTAAAAAATCCATAATTAATTACTTTGTAAAGGCAATAACCAAAGCATAGATAGCTATAGCTTCGGCAAAAGCCATTCCCAAAAGCATTGCTGGTAAAATTTTAGCCTGAGCATCTGGATTTCTACCAATTGCTTCCATGGCTTTAGCACCAATAAGACCAATACCAATACCTGGTCCAATAGCACCCAAACCTATGGCTAAACCTGACGGCAAATGTTCCATTAATCCTCCTTCCTTGTAAATTTAATGACTTGTTTCATGTTTTTCAGTTAAAAGACTCATAAATACTAATGTTAGCATAGCAAAAACTGCTGCTTGTACAAACCCTACAACAATCTCCAGAAAATAAAAAGGCAGAGGTAAGATAAAAGCAAACATACTTGAAATAGTTGCCAGTACCACCTCGCCTGCAAATATATTACCAAAAAGCCGGAAGGAAAGCGATACCACTTTTGTAAATTCTCCCACTAGTTCTAATATTCCTACAAATAAAAATATGGGGTTTAAAGCCACCCATTTTAATAAATAATTTTTAATCCCTAAATATTTAACAGCTAAAAAATGAGTAACAAAAGCAGATATTAAAGCCAGAGATAAGGTCATGTTTAAATCAGAATTAATGGAGCGGAGCAGGGGATGGTGATTATAGGTGATGGTGGCAAACCCTGGCAGCAGTCCCAACCAATTGGCAGTTATTATAAAAAGGAAAAATGTCATCACCCAAGGAAAAAATACAGAGGCTTTTTTCCCAGCTAAATCTAAGGAGAGTCCATAAGCTGTATCTATGATTGGCTCAAAAAAATTTTGGATATTAGAAGGAACCATTTTTATACTTAGTTTGACAAAAATAGCAGCAATAATTAAAATTGCCATGGCAATCCAGGAAACTAAAATAGTATTAGTGATGGGAAAATTCTGAAAATAAAATAATACTTCAGGCTTTAAAATAATCTCATGTTCCATGTTACTAATTGTACTAGAGGAACTAGACTGTGGTCAACGTCTGATATTTGATTTTACATTCAACCTATAGTATAATTAAAAGATGTTAGGTCCCGAGAATTCACTCCGAGCAGTGAGGAATGCTATTTTATATCCAGATGTCCCAAGATTAATTTCCTTATGTACAGCGGGCATGATTATTAATCGGTTCGCACCTTCACCAGAATTAATCTTAATTTCTGTGGCAGCGGCTTCCGCAGAATTTATTGGTCTTTTTAAAAGAAGGGAGGATTTAAGTCGATTCCTTTACCTTAGAAAAGTCAAACCAGTCTATGAAAGAATATTATCTGATGGAACCATAATAGATCCCTCTGTCACTATTGCAGAATTTCATGTTCCTTTTATACCAACAATTAGTATGGCTAGACAAAGAAGCAAGATTATCCGATCTCGAGAAATCGGTCAAAGTATTGTAGAGGGATTGATTAATCTTGGGGAAAGAGTAGAGCAAGGTGGGTTTCAAGATTATGTTGCGTTTAAAGGAACCTCACCAATAATACCATCTCACAGAGCTGCTTCTCTGGGTTTTGAAGTAGATAGACCAAAAGGATTAACAAAAGCTGTTTATAAAATTACTGCTCCACTGGATAGAATTATTTCCTTTAGTCCAATGGGCGGAAGGGTACATGAAGTTTGGATGTCCAAACAAGCAGTAGTCAGTCATTTAGACGACTTTCGACGAGAACTTGCTAGACTACAAGGCAAGGCTTCCTAACTCAAATTTACTTGCAACTAGCTTCCCACATCGGATGTGGGGTGCCTAAGTTACTCAAGTTTCTCCCTCTGTGTTCTAAGAAAAAGCAGCCATTGTTCAAAGAAGGCAAAGATACCTTTGAATGGAGTTTCTATTATAAAATCAAAAATGAATAAAATTATGTTAATTTGAGATACAGCTTGAGTTAGCTTTCTTCCTACCTGTATAAAAGGCATAAAGAAAAAATCAAAAGCTATTGATGTCCAATTTTCCTTATTTTCCTTCACAACATACATATTGGCGGTTTTATTAATCCTATATGAAACAAAGGAAACAATAGCCAGGAAAAATACGAATACAGCTTGAGAAAGCGGATTAACCTTTAATTTTGAAAGCACAAAAACAATAGCTCCAAAAGACAAAGCAAAGGTTGCAAGCCAAAGAATTATAAATAATCCCCAAAGTATAGGATCTGTTTTATTAGGTTTCTTTTTTACTATTAAGAAATTGTTTAATTTTGGTTTTTCATCAAAAAGTATAGAATTTATTTTTCTTAAAATCTTAAACGAATTTTCTCTACTTGGGGTATGTATTAAAAATCCAACAATAATCATAAGAATTGGAGGAGTTAGGGTATTTAAAGCAATTGATGACCAAATTACTTTTCCATAAAAAAATTTATCAAAAGATCCCTCAATAGTTAAGGCTAAGGTAGCCTTTGTTACAAATATGAAAATAATACTTCTGATAACAGCTCGTCTAACTTTTGCAGAAATTGTTCTATATCTTCTACTGCAGGCGTTTAGGATAGCCATATCTAGCCCGTCAGAATTTCCAGTAAGTTCAGTTATTTTGCCTGAATTTTCCCTTAATACATCATCTAAAATTAAAAATGGGACTGTCTCATTTTTGATGTAATTATAAATTCTATCCTTCAGGGGATAATTAATAGCAGAATTAATTTTACCTAAGCCCTCCATAAAGTTATCAGATATTTTGTCTAGATTTATCTTTGTCAGTGTACCGAAGTATTGATTAAAAAGATGATACCTAAGAAAAGCTAAATCATCATTGGCAAAGCTTCTTCTGACTGCAATAAAAATTTGAACGTCCCTTGCTTCTTCATTATCATCCTCAATTACAATTCTCTCTTTAAAAATTCCAAACATAAAATTACACATCAAATCTTTTTTTCTGGAAGGTTTAAGGATATGTTCAATTTCGGAAGATAAAAGATGTATCATCCATTCATTAACCAGACTCTTATTAACCCTATGTTTCTTATTTACTTCTTCTTCAAACTTTAAATAAAGCTCTATGCTGGATGCTACTTTTAATACTGTAGCCTCACCAATTGTAGAATCAGGAAAATATCTGGCCCAAACAAGTTCCCTGATTAACGGAGTCGCAACTAAGGTTCCGTCACTTTGAAAAAGAAGTCTTCTCTTTAAGATTCTTTCAATTGAAGATCTAAGAATTACCTCATCATCCCGGTAATCCATAGCGGTCCTGAATTTTTCATACCAGGTAGCCATTTCTGAAACAACAGGGTTTACAGAAATTGTTCGATCTTCCGTTAAAGCCTGTGGTTTATCATAAGTCTCTATTAGAGCCTTGGATAATTTTGATAATTGTCTGGACATTTTGATAGGGGCAAAGCTGTGGTAATATTACCATAAGGCACAATTAAAATGACAACTGATGAAAAAATAAATCTTATCACCAGGAATTTAGAAGAGACTTTAACTGAGGATGAGTTAAGATCCTTAATAGATTCCGGAACTCCGCTTAAACACTACATTGGTTTTGAAATTTCTGGAAAGTTACATCTAGGCTATCTTTTTACCTTACTTAAAGTTAAGGATTTGCAGGATGCCGGAGCAGAAACTATTATGTGGCTGGCAGATTTACATTCTGCTATTAATGATAAGTTAGATGGAAATTTGGATACTATAAAAAAAGTAGCAAGAGGATATTTCACAGATGCAATGAAGGCTTTATTTGAAAGTATTGGTGGAGATCCGGAAAAGTTAATCTTTAAGCTTTGTTCAGAAACTTATGCCGAGAATCCCAATTTTTGGTTTACACTTTTAGAAGTAGGCAAATCTACAACACTTTCCAGAACTAAAAGATCTATCACAATCATGGGAAGGGAAGAACCGGATGATAGTTTGCCCACGGATAAACTATTTTATCCAATAATGCAGGCAGCTGATATTTTTTTACTACAAACTAATATTGCTCACGCTGGTATGGATCAAAGAAAGGTTCATGTTGTAGCAAGAGAAGCTGCTATGCATGTTAAAACTAATCCTTTAAGAGATTCTAGTGGAAATCAAATAAAACCAATCGCTATTCATCATCCTATCCTACTATCACTTTCAGGTCCTGCAGAGGGGACAGGGGATGCAGATGAACTAGCTATGAGAAATAAAATGAGTAAATCAAAACCAAATAGTGGAATAAGTATTCATGACACTCCTGATGAAATAAAGGAAAAAATTAATGGAGCATATGCTCCGGAAGGAGTAGTCGAAGGAAATCCTATTCTTAATTGGACTAAAAATTTGGTGTTTTACGGGGGGGAAGGAAGTTTAGAGATTCAAAGGGATGAAAAATTTGGAGGAGATGTTACTTATTCATCCTATGAAGATTTAGAA
>Ga0209541_10014074_pt1 | contig 12126 bp, 10 predicted proteins | sample RifCSPlowO2_01_FD_184027 | JGI IMG/M metagenome (GOLD analysis project Ga0209541, IMG submission 184027) | Groundwater microbial communities from Rifle, Colorado - Rifle CSP2_plank lowO2_0.1 (SPAdes) (version 2) | ecosystem: Environmental > Aquatic > Deep subsurface > Groundwater | place...
TCTTTCTTGCGATAGAAGGCTGTCGCCCTATCCAGACTAGGCTACGGGCCCGTCAGGATGGCTAAACGGGGATGGTCTTTAAAAAGTTTTATGTAAACGAGTGTGGGACGCAGAAGATACTTTTAAGAACGATCAGGAGTGTATATCCCTCCATGATTGGAAGAAATATCAATTTACTGCGTTGGCACAACTTTTTCTTAGACTTCCGTCTCTATGGGCCAATCGCCATAATCTACTTTGCTCAGGTTACAGGTTCTTATGCACTTGGGCTGGCGGTATTTTCCATTGCTGCAATTATAAGCACAATATTTGAAGTCCCTACAGGGGTATTATCAGACCGTGTTGGGAGAAAGAAAACTATAATCTTTGGTTCTTTAGCAAGTGTGTTAGCAGTATCTTCATACGCTTTAGCAAACTCGTTCATAATTCTAGCAATAGGAGCAGTTTTTAGTGGCTTAGCAGAATCATTCTTTAGCGGAAATAATGATGCTCTGCTTTATGACACTCTGAATCAACAAAAAAGACTCAATAAATTTTCAGATACTCTTGGAAAATTAAGCTCTATGTTTCAGGCGGGATTGGGGATTTCTGCATTGATAGGCGGTTTTATCGCCGGTTATTCACTAAAACTGGTTATGGCCGTATCAATCATTCCCCTAGTAATCTGCTTTATTATTTCTTTCTGGTTTGTTGAACCAAAGGTCCATACAAAAGAAATTTCAGAAAATGTCTTTGATCATCTAAAAGAATCTTGGCGAGCCTTCGCGAAAAACCTTAAACTAAGAAAACTAAGCCTGGCTTTCATTTTAGATTACGGAATTGGTGAAACAAACCACCAGTTTAAGCCGGCGTTCATTGCATTACTTTGGCCAACGTGGGCGTTAGGACTAGCGCGCGCTTTAGACCATGTATTTGCTTTTCTCGGATATCATTTTGCTGGAAAAGTAATTGAAAAATTTAAAGCACTAAAAACTCTTTTCTCCCAGCACATCATCGGAAGATTAAACGCTCTTATCTTCATAGGATCCCCCAACATTATTTCTCCGGTAATGCTTTCAGTTAATTCATTCTTCTTTGGAGTTGGCAACACTGCCAGTCGTACTTTGCTTCATAGAGAATTCACCGATAAGCAAAGAGCAACTATGGGCTCTCTTAATGCTCTCGCCGGAAGCCTCTTTTTCGGAGTATTCGCATTTATACTTGGTTTGGCAGCTGACAAGATAGGACCCTTAAAAGCACTATTATTGGGAGAAGTTTTAATGATCTCTGTTGTTCTTGTTTATTGGAATCTCTTCAAAAACCATAATTCTGAGAAATAAAGCTCTAAATTTCCTCAATCCAAGAACTGCTGCCCTTTGATCTTCTCCGGCAAATAGCGCTCAGAAATAAAAGAGATTCCCCGCGAAGACAAAGCCTGGATTTCTACTTTCGCTCCAAAATCTTTCATCATCTTGAACTGCCGCTGCCATTCCTTATTCTTGGCAAACCATTCGTAATTCTGCATCTGCTTCAGCCGCGCGAGATCTTGCTCTGTCAGCTTGATGAAATGCTTCTGCAAATCGTACTTCATGACATCGTCACACGTGATTCCGATAAATTTGACGCTGGGGATCGCCATTTCTCCCGCCATGTGCGCAAGTGTTATAGAGCCATACTTCAACACCGAGTATATGTACCATCCCCACGGATCATTGTCAGCCAGCACAAAGACCGGCAATCCATGCTCGCTGCTCAGCCGCTGCAGCAATCGCCGGATGCCACGCGTGGTCTGCCCCTGCGAGGACATGATGAGGCAGTTCTGCTTTTCCCAGAAGCGGTCTTCGTGCAGGCGCTCCCACACTGCTGCTTTTTCCATGTAAAGAACGTACTTGGCATCCACTTTCTTGAAGGTGATATGCTCCACATTGCTGGGGATGCTCCAGCCACCCGAACCCAGCTTGGACCAGTCAATCGTATCGCCGGCATCTTCAACAACGACTTTCCCGGCCACGCTGCCCATCTTGTTGGCATTGACCTGCAGCATCTCCCGCGGGAAACTCGTGATGAGCTCGAGGTCTTCGATGGCTTTGTCCGTCTCTTTCTGGTCATCGACGATATTGGTCTTTGTCCCGGGAATAGTCCGCTTCGCCATATAGAACACATCCCGCAAGCTGGCATGCTTCTCCACGTCCAGCAAAGACTTAGAGATAGCAGCCACTTCCAGCGTCTGCATGAACTTCTTGGCATGCGCCACATTGAAGAAATAGCGCTGCGCCGTCTTGCTGCCCAGGACGAGCGTTTTCGCTTCTTTGTCGAACGTGACATTGCTCAATCCGCGCACCGAAAGCTCGATTTTGGGATTGGTCCCTTTTTTGATATCGGAAAGCACGGATGTTCCCAAGCTGACGAGCTCTTCTTTTGGCGTGGCTTTTTTCCCGCTTTCTTTTTTCGTCGGCAAAGTCATCTGCAATCCTGGCTTTGTTTTCTGGGTTGGTTGGGTCATGGTTTTCTTCAACGACAGTGTGTCTTATTTCTCTTTGGTCCCGGAGTCATCCTCCCTCTTCTTCCTCACTCTTCTCGGCCAATTTCGTGCTTTCTTCGACTTCGCCTTTGAGCTGCTCCATGCTCATGATCTGCTGTCTTATCTCTTCTTTTTTGATCATGGCGAAGAGCTTCTGGGTAACGCTTTCTTTGCTTTCGCCCGTCAGGCGGTGCAGGGCATCCGCCACTTCCGGGATATAGCGCTCAAAGAGATTCGCCCGCTCCAGCTGGGCCTGCACGCGCACTTTCTTGTTCACATACGCCTGCAATTTTCTTCCGACATCCTGCAGCGCCAGCTTTATCTCTTTGATGATCTCCGGATAATGCGCCAGAGCTTCTTTTGATTCTGACGTAAACGGCACCCAGACCGAGGCAATGTGCAGCAGGATGGTTACCGGGCCGACGGGCAAAGAGCCGCTGCTCTGCTTCAGACCGTACGGTTTCCAGTTGGTGCTCAGGACCGCTTTTGTAAACGCGCACGCTCCCGGCTGATACAGCAGCGGCACTTTATTGGCAAAGCGCAATACCGTTATGAGCTCTTCTTTGGGCTGCTCGCCGCCGTAGGCAATGCCGATCTCCACTTGAAAAGGATTTCCCCGATAGACAAACACCGGCCGAGTTATCGCCGCATAAAATTCGGCATTGATCTCTTTCTTGAGGCTTTTTTCCAACAGTTCCTGGCTGATGGGGCTCAGGCAATCCGTCGGCGGAGCCATGATTTTGGTTTTCTGGATTCCCACATAGAGCTTTTCGACCTGCTCCCGGCTCATCTGCCCGGCTTTGGTGTTCGGCAGCAGGGCCGCATTGGCACAGATCTCTTTGGCCGTCCCCGGACCGATGCGGACAAATTCTTCCGTCAGGAATTGCTGTAAGGTTATGGTTTTCGTCAGCTCCAGCATCTTCATTAAGCGGCCCAGCTCCACGCCGTAGGGATGCGGCTTGATCTCTTTGGCTTCCTGCGGCAATTGTTCTGTTCCCCGAGCAAAGATGACCTGATTGGCTTCTGGATTAGTGTACACGATCGTCGCATAAGGATTAATGATGGCAGTCTGCTTCAGGTACTCGTCAACAGACTGGCGGCCTTTCATGTAACTGCCTTCCAGCTCTACCTCGATGCGCGTGCCATGGTCTTTTCCATCCCAATCCACTTCCCGCTCTTCGACAATTTCTGGCGAGTTGGTCTGCGTATTGATCTTCAATTTCATCTGCGTGGCTTTTTTTCCGGCGCCGGTTTTCGAGATGATGGAAGCGGGCTTGCCCGTCGTCAATTGGCCGTATAATACGGTTGCCGAAATGCCGATGCCCTGCTGGCCGCGGGACTGTGCTAATTTATGGAACTTGGAGCCATACAGCAGCTTGGCAAAAATGTTGGGAATTTGCTTGGGAATAATGCCTGGGCCGTTATCTTCGACGCTAATCCGAAAGCGGGTTTCGGCCAGCTGCAACAGCTCGACGCTCATCTCCGGCAGGATTCTCGCTTCTTCGCAGGCATCCAAAGAATTGTCCACTGCTTCTTTCACTGCCGTAAGAAGGGCTCGGCGTGGATTATCAAAGCCCAGCAGATGGCGGTTTTTCTCAAAGAATTCGGCGATGGAAATTTCCCGTTGCTTCTTGGCCAGCTCTTCGGCGGTTTTCTCCATGCGTGCAGAAAGAAAGAAAAATGTTTATAAACGTTATGGTGGGGTTTTGGCATCGTTTTGAAATTTTCTCTTACTCGTGCAACAGCTTTTCCAGTACTCCCTTTGCCTGCTTCAGCCCTTTCCAGTGCTCAGCATACAGCCCAAATTCCCGGGCTGCGGCAACGTTTTCTTCGTCATTATCAAAGTAGACGCACTGCTGAGGAAGAAGCTTGTTTTCTTTCAAGATGTTCTTCCACGCCATTTCCTCTGGTTTCACAAAGCCTGTTTCCCAGGAGAAATAAGCTTTGTTCACGGCAGCGAATAGTTCGGGATAGTGCTGCCGGTAGTAGATGGTTCTTTCCCGGAAATTATTGGACAGCAGGTAAACGTTCACTCTCTTTCGCAGCTGTTGGGCATATTTTACTACTTCAGGCACAAGATGTTCTCCTGAGAACCAGTAATCAAAGAATTCTTTTTCGTCTAAAGAGACTTTCCAGCGTTCCAAGTATGGCTCCCAGAGCTGATAGCAAGAAGGTGCTTCCGGTCTCCGAACCAGAGGCATGATTGCTTTCAAAGCGGCGAAAACTTCGAGAGCAGGAATGCCAAAATCTTTTGCCAAGCGGTCGCTCAGGAATTCGCTTTCCAGAAACACGCCATTCACGTCGAAAATGACTGCTTTTATCATGCACTCCATCTCTAATCAAGCATCTACCCAAACGCTATCTCTTTCCGCTTCTTTTCAAGGAAATGGTACACCGTCTTGTGCATCGACCCTTGGAGGAGCATCGCTAAAGCTTGCCGGGCTACCGCCACATCGGCCGTTTCACCAATAATCGCTACCGTTTTTCCATAGATGGAGATATGCGTATCCGTCAAATGCTCAATTTCCTGTCTTGCCCGGCCTTGCGTCCCGATGATGCGCCCTTTGATGCGCTCCAACGTGTTCTTGCTTTTTCCCGCAATGTCTTTCATGTCGATGAGCTCCAGAGCATAATCCGTCTTGAGCAGTAGGAGCGCAACTTTAGGATTAAACCCCCGGCCAATGGCTCGAACCATCTCCTGCGCCGTATAGAGCAGCAGCCCGTCTTTTCCCATAAGAACTACATCGCCTTCGGGCGAAATCTGCAGCTTAGTGTGCGTGGCTTTTTCCAGCTCTCTTTTTGTTGCCCCTTTCTCGCCGATAAGCACGGCTACCCGTTCCTGGGGGATCTTCAGCTCGTAGGAGAATTCTTCCGCAGGCGCTTCTCCGGGCATTTCAGCCGCTTCTGCTGCGGGGGCTTTGGTTGCTTCTTTTTTCACCATAATGCCTATTTTCCGGCTACTTTTTTAAATATTTCTTCAGAAGATGCTCGCACATGCAATTTGGCAAAGAACTGCACGAGATTTTTTATGTCGCGTTCCAGCAGCTCTTCAGAATTTGGTGTCTTTACCATCGTGGCCTGCGAGAAATCAATGAAGACGGGATTTTCCTTATCATTGAGGATGTTAAATGCCGAAAGGTCGCCGTGAATCAGGCCGCTGCGATACAATTTTTGCATTTCTGCAATAATCAGGTCTAAGAACTGCTGAGGGTTTTCTGGAAGCCCGTCTTTCAGCCGCGGGGCCGGAATGTCCGTGCCGATCATCTCTTCAACAATGATGTGCTGCAGCCAGCCCAAGGCTTCGGGTACGCGCACTTTGGCTTTGGCGGCCCAGAGCAGATTCCGGTACTCCCGCTGTGCCCAGGCAAAGACGATCTGGCGGCGTTGCCGCTGCAAATAGGCATAACGGGGGTCTTTGCCAATATAAGAAAACATGCGCTTAAAGTCGCAATTCTGCACACGGTAAATCTTGACGATAACTTTCTTTCCCTCTTTTTGGCCGATAAAGACATTGCTTTCCTTGCCCACGGAAAGGGGGCTGAGCAGATCATCAAAAACGCCCTGGCTTTGCAGGGTGAAGATGGTGCGGTTCGTAAACTCGTCAAAGACGCCTTTCAGGGTCTTGAAGCGCTCTTGGTATGTTCTGGTGACCATGAAGAGCAAGAAAGAAGCGCGTTTTATATACGTTTGGAAGTGATTTGGCTTTTTTCTGAGATTTTCTTCAGCGTTCTTTCCAGTAACAGAATTCACACTCTTTGTTCCGGGGCGGCTTTTCTCCTTCCAAGAAACCAATTGCAGCCCGGAAGGTTTCTTCTGCATGGGCTGGAGAAACGGCAACTGTGATGAGTTGGTGGTTGAATTTGACAGTACCTTCATTCGTAAAACTATTCGGATAATAGAACAGCAGGAAAGCGTAATTGGCTGTTGAAAAACCTTTCTTTTGCAGGAGTAGCGCATAACATTCCATTTGCAGCGTGTAATAGTCGGGAGTTTTTCTCAGCGGGAACCCCCGTGTCTTGTAGTCCAAGACGACAATTTCTCCCGAACTTGTTTGCAAGGCTTCGTCCAAAGAGCCAGCTAGCGTGTTTCCCCGCTCGTCCGTCCATTGTAAGCCTTTTCGCTGATCTCTCCATTTTCTAAGAAGTTTTTCGTCCGAAAACAAGATAACGTCATCGAGAGCGGCCAATTCTTCAGGAAGGCTTCCTGCTTTTCGATAGGCATCGAACCGTTGTTTGATGATTTTATCCATTCCCGATGGCAAAGAAGGAAATGGTCCGCTCGGCCTTTTATCCCCGTGCCTCTCATTCCAGAAGCAGCGCGGACATTCGACAGAGAGGTTCAGGGCGTGCGGGGAGAGTGTGTATGTCATCATCGTTCACCGCTGCCGTTTCTGATACGCCGCCACAAATTCCGAAGTGGTGGCCTGCTCGGCATTCTTATCTTCCCGTATCCCTCGCACATAGGCAATGCGTAGCGAGTAGAACGTTTTATCATCAAGGCTGCAGGCAAAATCATTTCCTCGATCGATGTTCATGGCTCGTATTTCCAGCACGACGGTTGGCGCAACGTATACCTCGGGCTTTTTCGTTCCTACCACTACATTTTTCGGCAGTGTTGCTTGCTGCTTTCCAACCAAAGCCAAGACATCTTCAGCAAATAAATGGCCTGTAACCGGATTTTCCCGCACCAGATTCACAAACCCCAGCGATTGATACACATCCTTCTCTAGGAGATAGGAACCAACCAGCGCCTGGCTGTATTTATGTGGCGATTTCCCGCGTGATAAGCCGAGAACAACGAGGTCCAGCGGCTCGAATTTTTTGAGCTTGACCCAATGCTTTTTGTCGCTGGGGAGATATTCAAGCAGTGGCTGTTTAAGGACGATACCTTCATAGTTCTCCTGTTGCACTTTTTGCGCATAGAGCGCTACGATATCCCGGGGTGTTTCTGCTATCGTTCGGGAAACCGGAACAATTATTTGATCTTCTCCCAGCACTTCTTCCAGCAGCGCTCTCCTCGTTTCATTCGTTTCCTGAATCTGGGGCACTCCGCTGCTCATCAATATATCAAAAGCCACCAGCTGCACCGGAAACTCTTGGAGTTTTTTCTGAAGATATTCTCGCAGGGCTTTCTCATTAATTCTTCCTGCATAGCGGGCCCGGGCTTGCATTGCTTTAAATCCGTCGTACTTGCCTGCGCTGCCCCGCAGCTCGCCGTCGATGATGGCCTTTTCGAGTCCAAGCTCTTGGAGCCCCTGAACAATTTCCGGAAAACACCGTACCTCAAACTCGCCGGAACCGCGGGTAAACAGTTTCACATCCCGGCCGTCCACATGGACTTGGCAGCGGAAGCCGTCTTCTTTCAGCTCGCAGGCTAAGCTTCCTCCTGCCTCATTGATAAGGCTTTCTAGAAGAGCTACACTCGTCTGGCTTACGGGCAGGTCATTTAAGTCCGCTTCGCTATAGTAAGGTCCCATGGGTTCTATAGGATTTCCAAATGAGATCTTGACCATGTTTTTCTGTTATTTTAGTCAAAGTACTGGTATCCCGCACTCAGACAAAGTAACATGACCTCCACTCCAGCTGCGAAAATCTACAAAGAGATGGTTCCCCCATAATTCTACATCATCGGGTTCATAGATAATAATAGTGCAGGTTTCTGGCTGATGTAGAAATTCTCGATTCCCGTTTATTGCTGCTATAGCTTCTTCAAGGCTCTTTGGTTCTTGTCGTAAAGCGGTAACAAAATCCGGGATGATAACAACCTCTACCCCGGTTCCGTGGTATGCTTCCAGCCTGGCTCTTAATTTTAACGGTAAAGACAGATTAAGGGGATTGCTGAAATAGGGATTCAGCTCTTCATCACTCAAAGAAAACCGCTTTTTGAAGTACTCTCCGTATTTTCTTGCCACCGCTGGGGGGAGATGGGTATGATCAAGAGATAACCGGTCTATAGCAGCCTTTTTTTGGGGTGCCAAGTATTCGAAAAGCTGTTGTGCAATAGCATTCTCCTGCTCATGCTGGCTGCATCGTACATAAACAAATTTTTGTTTACTGTGTTCCGTAACTATATCAAGATACTTTAAGCTCTTTTCTGAGAGAGGGTTTTCAATGTTCATGGTTTTTAAAAATGACGCTCTCTTTATAAACATTATCTATCACAACTTGACAGTACTAATAATTACGAAACATTTATATAATAGCACTATTTTTAAGTGGTATAACACCTCAAAACCACCTCTTTTCCGCTTAGGGGAAGTCACCTTTCCTTGAGCGGAGCCAAAGGCGTAAGCCTTTGTGCTCCTCAGCAGGCCGGGTCAAACCGGCTTGTTGGGGTTTTTCGTTGTTGTAATGTTTCCTTTTTCAGATTTCTCGCCCGAAACATTTATAAAATAAGGACTGCAAAATTTATCCAGAGCCCGAGGTGAGAGTACCTGCGGGAGCCGACGGGAAACCCAAGCAATGAACTCGGGGGTTACGTTCGGGCTTCATTCCTTTCAATACTAGAGAAAGATAGAGCCTTTCAAACTTCACGTGCTTCACGAAGGAGTGAAGCGTATCCATTCGTACCAGAGTAAGAGAAGAATAAATCTAATCCAAAGAAGCAAGAAAGCCGTTCTGTTTTTCTGCAGGGTTTATCGAAGGAATGCATCAATACAAAATCAACACCTAATCGGTAATAATAACAAAACAATAACTTAGAAAGAGTGCAGCATGTTCATTCCTCTGCTTGACCAGTATGTGAACGGTACGCCGTTTCCCGCCGAGTAAGCGAATAACGCTACAGCTCTTTCTCAATTTGGAGGCAAAACCATGGCAAAAATAAGCCCAGTAGCGGCTAAGTATATTATCCATTCACGCATTTCCATCGCGGGCATCGTTGACCGCCCCGACGTCATTGGCGCGATTTTTGGCCAGACGGAAGGCTTGCTCGGCAATGAGCTGGAATTGCGGGAATTGCAGCGTTCCGGCCGGATTGGCAGAATTGAGGTAAATACCAATACGAGTTCCGGGAAAACCTCAGGAGAGATCATCATCCCCAGTTCTTTGGATAAGACGGAAACCGCCATTATTGCGGCATCTATGGAAGTCATCCAGCGCATCGGGCCGTGCACGGCCAAGCTGGAAGTAACCAATTTAGAAGATATCCGCATCAGCAAGCGGCAGTTTGTCGTGGAACGGGCCAAAGAGCTGTTGAAGACGCTGATGGAAAATACTTTGCCGGATTCCCAAGAATTAACGGACGAAGTAGCCAAGTCTGTCCGCGTCATGGAAGCTGTTGAATATGGCCGAGAGCGTTTAGCAGCCGGTCCGGCGATTGACGAGAGTGAAGAGATTGTCATCGTTGAAGGGCGTGCTGATGTGATGAATCTCTTGAGGCAGGGCTTCAAGAACGTCATCGCCATGAACGGCACGTCGTGTCCGGAAACGATCAAAGAATTGACGAAGAAGAAAACGACCACCCTTTTCGTCGATGGCGACCGCGGCGGCAATCTGATTATCCGCGAGCTGTTGAGCGTGGCCGAAATCGACTTTGTTTGCCGGGCTCCGGATGGCAAAGAAGTGGAAGAGATCACCAAGAAAGAGATCCACAAAGCGTTACGCAGCCGGGTAACCGCAGAGCAGGCAAAATTAGAGCTCGGCGTCGATGAAACGGGAGCGATGAAAGAGCAGCCGGAACGCTTGCGCCAAAGCTTGCGGGTCACCGCACCCAGCCGTTCGCTGCCAAACCGTCCGCAACGCTATGCCCGTCCGCCTTTAGAGGGGTCTCGTCCTCCGCTGAGCCGGCAGGACGGCCCTTCGCTGACGCCGGAAGAAAAGTCCGTCTTCAAAAGCGTCATGGACGATCTCTTTGGAACCCACGGAGCGTGCATCTTTGACCAGAACCTGAACATTCTGGGGAAAGTGCCCCTCAGTGAGCTCAGCTCGACGGTCCAGAGCCTGAATGGTGGGGTCTATGCTATAGCATTGGACGGGACGGTTGATCCGGACTTAGTGCGCCTGGCTGAAAAAGTCGGTGTCACGCACGTCCTGGGCACTGGCTCTACGGTCAAAGAGATGAGCAAGGTGCGGGTGCTGACGGACGAGAGCTTGTAGATGTGACGAAGGTATCGCGAGGACTTTTTTCCCGTATGTATTAAGTCTGCCTGCTGGCCGTGAGCCTCGTGCTTTTCCTGTTTGTGCTCATCGTCCAAAGCTGGCCATATAACCTTGAAGAAAAGCACCTGTCAATTCTCATTAACGCTGGTCGTTCTCGGCTCACTTCTTGGCCTAGCAGGCAGACCTAACTTAATCCATACTTTTTCCCGATACCTTTTTATGCCTTCTTTTCTTCTTTTTCTCCATGGTCTTCGAGGTGATTATCGGCAGGAGCAAGAAAGATGTCGAAAAGTATGGCAAAGAGGGCACCATTTTTCTCGGCAAGCAGTACATCCAGATGGGGCAGACGACGTCGTTGTCGAATCCGGTGTACTTAGATGTGGCAGGTTCTCACGTTGTTTTTGTCGTCGGCAAGAGGGGTTCAGGAAAATCCTACTCGCTCGGGGTCATTGCCGAAGGCTTAGCCGATCTTCCATCCGAAATCAAGCAGAACCTTTCTATTCTCCTGCTCGACACCATGGGCATTTACTGGACGATGAAGTATCCCAATTTTCAGGATGCCGAATTGCTGCGGCAGTGGGGTCTGGAGCCGCGGGCGCTTGCTGTGAAAATCTTCACGCCATCCGGCTTTTATCGCCGCTTTCAAGACGAAGGCCTGCCGGTGGATTTTCCTTTTGCCATCCGGCCGCTGGATGTAACGGCTGAAGACTGGTGCACCACTTTTCGCATCGATCCGGACTCGGCTGCGGGCGTGCTGCTGACACGTTTGGTGCAGGATTTCGCGAAGCAAAGTATCGGATATGAATTGGAGGATCTCATCGCGGCTGTGCGCAAGGATACCGAGAGCGACATCGTCACGCGCAACATTATCAGCAATGAATTGCGGAAAGCGCAGGGCTGGGAGATTTTTTCCTCGGAAGGCACGCCGCTGAAAGATATTGTTTCTGCGGGGCAAGTGACCGTTCTCGACCTCAGCCCCTATGCGACCATGGCTTCCGGCTGGCAGATCAAAGCGCTCGTTGTCGGGTTGATCTCCCGGGCGCTTTTCAACCAGCGTCTGCTGGCACGGAAAACGGAAGAGTTCAAGACGGTCGATGCCGCGATGCATTATTTCCGCAAAGAGAGAGAAGAGAAGCTCGAAGAGCCGTTGGTATGGATTGGTTTGGATGAGGCGCATGAATTGTTGCCGAGCGACGGGAAAACTGCCGCCACGGATGCTTTGATCACTTTATTGCGTGAAGGCCGCCAGCCCGGCATTTCCTTAATCTTGGCATCGCAGCAGCCGGGAAAGATTCATACGGATGTCATCACGCAGGCGGATGCGGTTATTGCGCATCGTCTGACGGCGAAGATTGATGTCGATGCTCTCGGGCAGTTGCTGCAGAGCTACATGCGCCGGGGTTTGGAAGAGGAGCTGAACACCTTGCCGCGGGTGATGGGCGCAGCGATTGTCTTTGACGATACCAATGAGCGGCTCTTTCCGGTGCAGATTCGGCCACGGATAAGCTGGCATGGGGGCAGTGCGCC
>Ga0209541_10014075_pt1 | contig 12126 bp, 9 predicted proteins | sample RifCSPlowO2_01_FD_184027 | JGI IMG/M metagenome (GOLD analysis project Ga0209541, IMG submission 184027) | Groundwater microbial communities from Rifle, Colorado - Rifle CSP2_plank lowO2_0.1 (SPAdes) (version 2) | ecosystem: Environmental > Aquatic > Deep subsurface > Groundwater | place: Rifle...
AAGATGATAATCAAAAAATGATTTTTGTCGGCGGAATATATGTCTTTTGACATATATTCCTACAATTAGCATTACCGTCGAAGACGGTAATGCTCACGACAAAAATCATAATGAGGATGATAAAATTATGAAATTAAAGCTAAGGGTAAGAACGCTTGACCTGGATGCCGCAGGAAAGACCATAGCAATAATAAACAAGGAAGACGCTTTAGATCTCGGCGTCCGCGCGCTGGAAAGGATTGTGCTTCATAAAAAAAAGAAAAAAATCACAGTCATAGTAAATATCACGCCAAGATTTGTCAAGCCGGGGGAAATAGTTGTTTATAACGAAGTCAAGGAGATACTTGGATTGAAAAACAAGGATATAGTTTTTGCCGAGCCAAGGGAAGAGCTTGTGTCAAAAAAATACATAAGGAAAAAGGTTGAAGGCGGCGAATTAAATTATAATGAAATGAGGTCAATAATCGACGATGTCATTGAGAGGGATTTGAATGATTTGGAAATAGCGGCTTTTATAACCGCTTTGCAGATACGAGGATTGTCTGTCAATGAAAATGCTGCCATGGCAAAGGCAATGATTGACACCAGCAAGAAAATAAAATTTTCCGGAGTTGTTGTCGACAAGCATTCGGTTGGCGGAATACCTGGCGACAAGACATCAATGCTTTTTGTGCCAATTGTTGCTGCTTCTGGTTTAACTATCCCAAAAACATCATCCCGTTCAATTACTTCACCAGCTGGCACAGCAGACAGGGTAGAAATTCTGATGCCTGTTGATATTGGCATTGATAAAATAAAAAAAGTTGTAAACAAATGCAATGGCTGCCTTGTGTGGGGAGGTTCTGTTGACCTTGCGCCTGCTGATGATTTGTTCATACAGATAGAACATCCGCTGGATTTTGATCCGCTGCTTCTTCCGTCTGTAATGAGCAAGAAAAAAGTCGTGGACTCAAAATATCTTGTTATTGACATTCCCACAGGACCAGAGGCAAAAATAAAGACAAAAGAAGATGCGGAAAAGCTGGCAAGGGATTTCATTGAGCTTGGAAAAAAATTGGGAATAAAAGTTGATTGTGCTATTACTCGGGGCGACCAGCCGCTTGGCTATGCAATGGGACCTGCGCTGGAAGCAAGAGAGGCATTGGAAAATATTATGAATGTAAAACATAGCCATGATTTGATTGACAAAGTAACATCGCTTGCTGGCCTGCTTTTCAAGATGATAGGAAAGGGAAACAAATACACAGCAGAAAAGCTGCTTTCAAGTGGTGCAGCCGAAAAGAAGCTGAGACAGATAATTGAAGCCCAGGGCGGGAAAGCAGATATTATGCCCGATGACATTCCTTATGCAAAGTATAAAGCAGAAATAAAGGCACCTTATAGTGGCATAGTCGCTGCCATAAGCAATCATGCCCTTGTTGCAGCAGCAAAGGCAGCAGGCGCGCCCAAGGACAAGTTAGCAGGCATATTGCTCAATAAAAAAATAGAAGATGTCGTGAAAAAAGGAGAAGTCTTATTTACCATCTATGCTGAAAGAAAGCAGAGATTAAAGCAGGCTTTGAAAATAGCAAATGCCGATGCTTTCTCCATTTTCGACCACAAGAAAAGGAAGATGCTGGTGGAAGAAGTAAAGAGATGATTATTATCAACAAAACATTATTTATCATCCTTGATGGCGCGGCTGAGAAGGGAAAAAGCGCTTATTCTATTGCTCGCAAGCCCAATCTTGATTTTCTTGCACAGCACAGCGTCTGCGGGCTCTGGCGCGGTCCTATAGTGCCGAGAGGCTACAACATAAAGAGCCTGTCTGACGTCGCCACTTTAGAGCTGTTAGGCTATTCTTGGCACGAGAATCCGGGGCGCGGTTATTTAGAGGCATTGGGCATTGGGCTGAAGCCTGAAAAAAATGCAATATATCTGAGAGCGAATTTTGCCACGGTGAAAAACGGGAAAATTGTTGATAGAAGAGCAGGCAGGGACGAAAAAGGTTTAGACATGCTCTCAAAAAAACTCAATATGAAAATAGATGGAGTGCAGATAAAATTTCGCCGCAGCGTTGGCCATCGGGGCGTGCTTGTTTTGTCGGGAAAAGGTCTGTCAGCAGCCATAACAGACGGTGATATAGGCAAAAAAACCATCCAGAAAATCTATGCAAAAAATCCAAAAGGCAAAAAAACAGCAAAAATTCTTAATGAATTTCTGAAAAAGTCCAATGAAGTGCTTGGCAGCAGTGGGATAAACAAAAAAAGAAAAATGCCTGCGAATTATATTTTGATAAGGGGGGCAGGCTCAGTGAAAAAAATCGAATCATTCAAAAGCAAGTTTTTTCTGTCAGGATGCTCAATTAGCGGCGTGGGCATTATGTCAGGCATTTCACGATATATAGGCATCGATGTCCTAAAGATAAAAGGTGCCACAGGAAAATTAGATACAAATTTGAAGGCAAAAATTCATGCAGCAATAAATGCCCTGGAAAAATATGATTTTGTCATTTTGCATATCAATGGACTTGATATTTGTGGCCACAGCAAAGATTTTAAAGGAAAGGCAAGGTTTTTGGAGAAGATAGATCGCGATGTATTTTCCCAGATGCTTAAGCTCAAGCATATCAATATAGTAATAGCAAGCGACCATGAGACATCTTCAAAAAGCGGTGAGCACATGTTCGGGCCTGTTCCCATACTGTTATATTCTCCGAAAGGAATAACAAATAAGATAAAGATTTTTGACGAGGTTCACTGCAAAAAAGGTTTTTTTGCGGATAATCCCATGAGGAAGATGATGATGGCGTTCAAGTAATTTTCAGAGGTATCAAATATGTTCGTAACAAAAGCCGACGGCTCCAGAGAAGAATTCAGCGCAGAGAAAATAATAAGGACATGCATGCGCGTTGGAGTTTCAAGGCAAAAAGCCGAGGAAATAGAAAAAAAAATCGAAACAAGAATAAGCGAAGGCATATCCACGCACAAGATTTATGCTATGATAAATGATGAGTTGGACAGGATAAACACTAAATCTTCTTTGCTATTCAGTCTCAGGGATGCAATAGCAAACCTTGATTCTGTCAGCTTTGAAATATACGCGGGAAAAATACTCAGTGCTCATGGCTATTCATGCAGGTGGAATGTACTGATTAAGGGAGAATATGTCGAGCATCAGGTTGATATTATAGCAAAAAAAGGAAGCGAGATGTTTTTGGTCGAGTGCAAGAAGCACTTCAATCCTCACAGGTTCTGCGGGCTCGGCGTGCTTTTGCAGGTTAACTCAAGGCTTGAAGATATCCAGTCAGGATTCAAAAAAAATAAAAACAAAATTAATTTTACAGGGTGCTGGATTTTCAACAATACAAAATTCTCTGAGCACGCCAAGCAGTATGCGAACGGAAAAAATATACGGCTCACAGGATGGCACTACAGGAATGAGATTGCCTTGGAAAAGATGATAGAGTCAAAAAAGATATACCCAATAACTGCTTTGAAATGCGATATTTCCATACATAGAAAGCTCATGGCCAGCAGGATTGTCTGTGTGCAGGATTTGCTCTCGGCAAACCAGAAAACACTGAACAGCATTGGCGTGAAAAAGGTTGTCTTAAAGCAGGCAAAAGACCTTTTGAAATAATTATATATATTCAGGAAGGCGAATATTTTACAGCCAGAGGGCATCTCAAACTTAGGGCTCTGCCCTAAGCTGTTTCCATCCGGAAACAATTTTGAGCCTAGTTCTGGCTTATTTCACATATTCTGCATATCGCTCTTGATGTCGGCTCGCCGCATCTTTCGCAGTAATTTATTTTTTTTATCGCTTTGCTTATTATCATGGGCATTAGTCTTTCGTAAAATTTTATCATAGAATTTTTCGTGCCGGGATGAAATTTTTCTATTTTGTTTATCATTTTCTTTATATCTTCCCTATGGCTCTTCGCCTTTTTTTCTTTGAAGAGCGGAATTTTCTTTTTTGCATAGTTGAGAATTTCTTTTTCCGAAAAAAATATCATCGGTTTTATCCTTGGAACAAATTTTTTATTTTTTATTATTATTGGGTTTGGGCCCAAACGCTGAAAGCGGGAAAAATCACCGCGGCACATGCTCAATATTATCGAGGCGCATTCATCATCCATGCTATGCCCAACTGCCAGTTTTGTAGCGACTAGCTCTCTTGCTGTCTTGTTAAGGATATACCTGCGGTGAATCTCGCTGTTACCTTTGACAATAATATGATTAACACCGAATTTCTTTGCAATGTTTTTTGAATACCTTGTTTTCTTTTTTTCTTCGTCAATTGTTATCGCAAAAATCTCCATGCCTTTTATCTGCTTTAATAAAAAAAGCATTGTAGCAGAGCTCGTGCCCGAAAGAGCGACAACGACTTTGTCATTTTTTTCAATCAGTTTGTATTTGCCTATTGTTTTGAAGAATTTTTTTTCAAATGAGCTTTTCTTTGAGCTAGTCATATTAACCTTAAAAACAATTGGATAAAAATTATTAAAATGCCGGCGTCGCATAACCTGGTAAAATATTCAGGAAATTGCGCCAGTCTCGAATAACCAAGATAACTGGTGAGCACCGCTCTTGCAGGTTCAAAAAAGCCTTTTTTCTTTAAAAAAGAAAAAAGCCTTGGGAAATAAAGAACCAATGGCTTCGCAATATTAACGTGCGAGGGCTTGTGAAATTCCTGCCGCCGGCGCTTTTTTTTCGTTTTGTTTTGCATTTTTTTCGCACCGCAAACGTAATTTCAGCGTAATTTTTGAAAATAATAATCTTTATATATGAGTTGATGCCAATCTAATAAGAGCGGAGGATACAAATGGCAACAGAGCTTTTGACGATACTGGAAACCCTTGGAGACCAGGCTGTCGGTTTCATACCAGGGCTTGTTGGCGCGGCTATTCTGCTGATAATCGGTCTCATCGTAGGCAAGATAGTAGGCAGGGTGGTAAAGGAAGTTCTGCTCAGGGTAAATCTGGACTATTACGTGACAGAGAACAAGAAGCCAGTAATCTCGCTTGCCGATATGTTTACTGTCATAACACGATGGTGGATATATCTTGCGTTTGTCGCAGCAGCGGTGAGTGTGCTGAGTATATCAGAACTGACGCTGTGGGTAAGGCAGATATTGAACTTCATACCCAACATTGTCGGCGCAGCGCTGATAATGGCAGCAGGCTATGTGATCGCAGAATACATAAAGACGCACATAAAGAAGACAGGCACGCTTCACGGCGCGCTTGTGGCAAAGATACTGACATTCTTTATCTTGTATGTAGCAATCGCCTTGGCACTGCCTGTTCTTGGAATACCGTCAACACTTGTGGGCAACATACTGCTTGTAATAATCGGCTCGCTTGGAGTTGGCATTGCAATTGCGCTTGGCTTGGGCCTGAAGGACGCTGTAGCAGACGTTTCCAAGAGGTATGTAAGAAAGTTAAAGGTTTGATTTTTTCCGCAACACATATTTTTTGAGTGTTGCAGTACTATTTATTTTTAGGTTTAATTTTTTGTTTGATTGGGATGAACCTATATTTTCAAGTTATAATATTTTTTACTTTCGTTTCCGAACGCACATGCCTTGCCTGAACAGAGCGGAAACGAAAGCGGACGCACCCCGCTTTAGCGGGGTGAGGCATCACTTATTCTTTTGGTGTCCTTCAGAAACCATAGGTTTCTGGGGCATCAGAAAGCTTTGCTTTCTGAACAGATGGAAGCACCTTTGGTGCTTCATACGACTTTGAAAGGGATGTATAATGCGGCGAGCGGGATTTCCTCAAATCCAGTCTTTTTGTAATATATTTACATGTTCTTTGGGACATGCAAAGACTTTTCTTACAAGAAAAGGATTTGCTTCGGACCCGCGTTGCCACCTTGGCAAGGTGGTGTCCTACCAGTTTTCCAACCTTTTCCTATTTTTTCTTTTCCCAAGGGTTTTCTTTAGACCATATGAAGTGCTTCGCACTTCGGTCTGTTCAAAAGAAAAGGCTTCTAGACTATCGCCGCATACCATACCAAAATTGCCAAACTGGCAATTTCAATCGGCTTTAAAGTTTTAAATGCTATCAAACATATTTAAATTAATACAGTCAACATAAAAGTGAGAGCATGTTTTTCAGGAAAGAAAAAAAGGATGATATCAGCGAAATAAAGAATGCTGTGATGAGCGACGATTTGCACGAAGTTGATGATTTTCTGAAGCCCGCGCCAAGGGAAATACAGCGCGAGAGCGGAGCTCCTTTGTTTGTCAAAGTAGAAAAATACAGGGAAGTGCTGACAAGAGTGCAGGAAATGAAGATTTTCGTTTCCGGAGTAAAGCAATTGTTCAATGTTCTTAGTGAGATAGAGTCTGTAAGGGCAGACGCGCTGAAAATATTCAAGGTCACTGTGCAAAGGCTGGAAAACAGCATAGCAGAGATAGATTCTGAGCTGCTGAAGCCCAGGGGGCTTGACCTTGGTGATGTTTCCTATGGCGAGACAGAAGTCAGGCATATTGAGGGCTCGCTGAGCGACCTTCAGAAGCAATTAATGGATCTTCGCAGGGAACTGCAGGAAATGAAGTAAGCATTCAAAAAATCCGCTACTTTTTAAAGTGTTGATAAATAGATAACTTTGTGCGAGGGTAGCCAAGTCAGCACCGATACGAAGTATCGGTTGCCTTGATTGGTCAAAGGCGCAAGATTGAGTAAAAAAGACCAAAGTTCTGAATGAACTTTATATGGTCTAATGATTGCGAAACTCAAGTAACCGAGACATCTTGTCGGTTAGTCCGTTCGTCGGTTCGAATCCGACCCCTCGCACTGTCTTTTTTTAATGCATAAGCAAACATTTATAAATCTTTCCGTTATTCACTTATTAGTGACAATAATGGTTGATGAGTTTATCGCGTTTTTGGTAGCAGGACTGGTTATTTTAGCCGCCTTGCTGGCAATATTCTCGGGCGAAGCCGCTTTTTCTTTTACAGGCCAGGCAAGCTATGACAGGGTTTCTTTGGCATCGGAGAAAAACTTTACAGATACAGTTCTTATCGGAGAGGGGGAAGACGAAATAGGCAATAATATCAATATGGGAGCTTTTTCCGCTGGCTATGAGAAGTCCAGCAAATCCTATAGTCTGGGAAGCGATAACCTTTATAATGGATTATTCTTTGGAACCAAGTCATTAAAGCAGCATATAGATGTGAAAGGCCCTGAAAAATTAATCATAAAATTTGCCGTTAAGGAAGCAAACGGCTACGGGCCATTAATAATAAAGATAAACGGCGCTGTTGTCAGCGAGGATGTATATGCGAAAGGAAATCATGCGGTTTACATAGAAGATGGCCTGCCGGATGAAATGGACATAGAAATAGAGCCCTTTTCTTCATTGTGGAAAACATGGGCACCGAACATTTACGAATTAGAAAATGTGAAAATAGATGCTATAGGGTTTTCTGATGATGATTTTATACAGTATTTTTCCCTTTCGCAGAACGAATATGATAATTTCAAGTCAGGCAAAATAGAGCTGTCTTTTGCAGAAAATTTTGGCAGCATAAAAATAAAGCTCAATGACGACGAGCTTTTCTCAGGACCCGTGCCGGCAAGAAAGACGATATTTTTCAGCAGGGATAAGGTTTTTGTCGGCACAAACAAGCTGACTGTGGAAGGTGAAGAAAAATCGTTCTTTTCAGGCAGCGCCTCTGTGTCCGTATTCCATATCGAGAAAAAGCAGAAATCGGCAAATATACTGTTCAACATAAAGCAGAGCGAGTATGCGAATTTCAAGAGCGGCAAAATATCCTTTAAAGTTGTCGATGTGGCAAAGCCAGGAGCAGTGTCTGTAAAGGTGAAATGGGGCAACAATGTTTTATTCAATCGTTATGAGCCGCTGGAAGAGAAAATATACGAGTTTTCTCTTGACAAGAAAAACATAGCCACAGGCGTGAATTATCTGGTTATTGACTCATTAGATGACTCAACTTTTTATGTAAAAGATATTTCTGTGAAAATAGCGGTGTAAGCCATGTTTAAGCTTTTGGGGCTGTCTTTTGTGATTGGCATCACATTCCTGATGACATTTACCTTTTTGTTTGCCTTTTTTTCTCCTGATAAAATGATAATATTGAATATCGACCGTTATGGTGAAGCTAATCTGGAGATGATTATACTTGTTTTGCTCTTTCCTATGGCTGTTTATTATTTTGTTAAAAGCATAGACAAAGTTTAATCTTTTTATCCCATCAATACCATAATTAATCATGCATGATGATATCCGGAATCAGATTACTGCTTTAGAAAAAGAGATAGAGAAAACAAAGATGATGCAGAATCTGGGAAAATTACCACTTAATGACGCAAAAACGCAGATAAGGCATCTGGATTCGCGGCTCTTAGCAACAGTAAATAAGCTCCCTGACTATGAAAAGCAGCTCTACATGATAAAGAGGGAGCATGGGCGGATGTAAAATCTTTTTATTGCGGCTTTAACAATTATTCTCAGAGAATTAGGTTAATTAGCAAAAGCTGTAAAAAGGTGTAGTAATGGCAGAAAATGAAAAGGAAATAGAAGAAAAGCTCATAGAAGCAGAAGCAGAAAAAATCGCCAAAGAACTTGATGAAGCCAGAAATCATGCGCAGAAGGAGATAGAAGAAATCAAAGAAGCAAGAAACCGTGTGTCATCAAAAGAATATAAAACCTGCCCTTTTTGCGGCACTTCAAATAATATCAAGTCCACATATTGCAAAAGCTGCGGCAGGGACATTACAAAACAAATAAAGTGCAATAAATGCGGCACTGTAAATCCCGTTGGCTCTAAATTTTGCGGAAATTGCGGAAAAAGCTTTTTTGAAAGCAAAGGTGGGGTAAAATACCATGTTGATGTAATAGGAGATAAAGAAAGCAAAACAGAGAAAATAAAATTGAACGAGGAACAAAAGACAATTCTCAAAATTTTGCAAGAGCTCGGGTATCTTGGAGAAAAAATACCAGTAAGATGGGAAGGCGGAAGCCTTGTCAGGCTTATTGAAGAGGAAGACCAATTGCATATAAATCGTGTTGTTATTGGTATTGGACCTGAAAAAAATAACACCCGATATCCGGTTGACTCGATAAAGTTTGTATATGACAAAAATAACGGGCTTTTGTGTTATTTCTATTCGCCCAAATTAAAATCGCCTAATTACCCGCTAAACAACAAAAAAATAAACGGCTTCATAGATTTTATGTTTTTTGAGAGCCTAAAGGGCAAAGAAATAGAATCAATATTCAGACTGGTGATTTCATCAAGGAGCACATTTGATGCAACAAGACAAAAAGCACCGCCGATGATAAAAGAGCCAAAACTCTCGGGGCCAGCACCAGAAAGAAAATTACTGCCCATATATAATGAGCCAAAACAGTTAACAACAGGCCAAAAGCTTATCACAGAAGGTGAGCCCGGTCCTTATCCAGCAGAAATATTTAAGCCCAAGAAACCCGAAGAGCAAAAGCTTCTACCAGAAGGCAAACCAAAAGGATTGCTTCCTCCAGCAAAGCGGTCTTTTCAAGAGCCAGAAATAAGAAAATGGGCGCAGGAACCGGAAGAAAAATTCACAGTAACAGTCGATTCATGGCCAATGCGAGAGGTTCATGTAGGCGTAGAAAGAAAAATATCAATTACTACCAAACTGCCCCTTAGCGAATTGGAAGGAATTTTAAAAGGGTCATTTACCCAATATGATGCACCAAGAAAAGCATCGCTGATACTTAATATTTTGATTCCGCAATTCATATCAAATCATTTTACAGATGAAAATACAGCAAGAGAATGGCTTAAAAATAATATTACCAGTCAAAACATTAATATTACCGACCCAAATACAGTCGACGATGTTGTTGATAAGATTATAAAATATTACTTCAAAAAACAGTGGAGAACTCTTGACTGGATAAGAGATGAGTGGAATGATGCAACCGAAAATGAACGCAGGAGCGGCGCAGTTCACCCGATAGATTTTAATCTTAGAAGAGAGACTGGATATCTCTATTTCGAGGACTCGAATTTAGTAATAGACAAAAACACATTCACGGTCTTCTATCTCGAAGTTCCTAAAGGAAAATGCAGATTCACCGCAGAAAAAACAGTGAAAATAAAAAATAAAGACGGCACAGAATCACAAGCTACTTTTGAAAAATGGGATATTTATCGTGAGGGTTTTGAGGCTGTTCATCCCAATATCAAAAAAGATGAAAGATATCTCACTTCTTTCAGGCAGGGAGTTATGATGCACTGGGATCCTGAATTAGAAATCGATATTGATGAAAATATCAAAATAGTCGCTTTTTATAAGGCATCTGCTTCTCTTTCCCAAAGGCCTAAAATGCGTTCGCCATATCAGGAAGGTGCTATGGGCGGCTATGGCCGCCGAGGTTATTTGGGAAAAGACTCTGCTGTCGGCGCGCTCGGCACAAACCCCTTCCAGCGTAATCTTGAGAAAGCAAGAATGGAACTGGGAGAAGGTCGCTTTGGTTCTAAAAGGATGAAAATCGGCAAGGAATCGGAATACAAAGGACTGAGCGCTGAGCAAGCAAAAGTAGCCAATTCAAACCCACTTTTCAGGGCAGCGACGAACAAAGGCAAAAGAATACTAAACAAATACGCAAGAGCGGAATATACGAGGATATTTACTCCTTTAAAAAGGGACTATGCAAGCAGAAAAACACAACTTGAGAATCTCAAAAATCAGGCAAAGACTGCAAGAGCACATCTGAGAAGCGTAGTAAGGCAGCAAAGGGGATGGCTGCGTTCCAAGGGGCAGACAGACCATGACCTTGTCAACAGGGCAAATGATTCTCTGCAGCCGGGCGGGAATCTTGAGGGCGACCTCGCTCTTCAGCAGCAAAGAGACACGCTCCAGAACTTCCTCAATGCAAGGGAGAATTTCGAGAAGGATTTCAAGCGCGATCTTGAATCAGCTTCGGCTCATCTGATATCATATCTGACCGAAAAAGCGGAAAATGTGTCAATACAGGTTTCCCGAAGATATAAAATTGCATTGAATTCGGATCTTGAAGGCGCAATCAATGCAGAGCTTAAGAGCTATGCGCAGGAGCTTGCAGAGAACTTCATAGCCCGCGGCAGGACATGGACGCACGCTGTCTCCCGCTTTCTAAGTTCTGTCTCCCGCAGTTCGGCTACCGCCGGCGATATTTGGTACAACATACTTTCCAATATAAAGGAGTTTATACTTGGTCCATGGGTGCTCGGCGCGATTGTCGTTTTATTGCAATTCTTTTTCATTCTGTCCTGGGTAGCGAAGCCCGAGTTCGGGCCCTATTATCTTTTCGTCTGGGTCGCGCCAGCCATTGGCGCCATAGGCGTTTTTGTATTGAATTTCGAATCATTAGAACGCTCGCGGCCGTTTGACTGGCTCACGCATTTGGTAGCAGGCGCGATGATAGCTTACACGACAATAATTTTCCTTGTTGCGCTTGGCTTTGACCCTGCTTATCTGGGATTATTCTGGTTTGCGTTCATATGGTTCATTTTAGCTTGGCTGGTTGGCGCATGGCAGTTCTACCAGAGCGGCGGCTTCCGGGTTGTTCTTACCGTGACAATAGTAATAATGCTCTTCGGCTATGTTGCGCTTGGTCCCTACCATTATGTATGGGACCAGGTAAAGGAGCAGGTGAAAGTGCCATTAAAAATAGCCTACCGGGCAATCAGGGACGCTTTCTATAATGTCTGGCTGCTTGCCACAGACCCGACATCATGGTATGCCCGCCAGCAGGTAGTCAATGTCCGGCCCGAAAAGCCCATATCAATGCCGAAAGGAATCGAGATTGTTAGCTTTGACGCCCTGCCGAGCAGCGTGCCTGCAGAAAGCGAGTTTGCCATGACAGCCATAATAAGGAATGACGGCGACCTGGACGCTACTGTAACAGAAGCAAGAGTCGGCTGCAACAAGTGGTGCGAGGAAAGGGAAGCTGAAGTTCGCTCGCAGCGCATGCTCTTTAGGAAAGACGGCAATATAAATGTGCCGCTGACAGATACAAAATCCTCACCGCTTTTCGAAAAAGGCATGGGCGATACAATTACGATAAGGCCGTTAAAAGCCATCACCGAATCAGGCAGGTCAGCAGAAGTTCATCTTGCAAAAGTGAACTTTTCGATTGTATA
>Ga0209541_10014077_pt1 | contig 12125 bp, 21 predicted proteins | sample RifCSPlowO2_01_FD_184027 | JGI IMG/M metagenome (GOLD analysis project Ga0209541, IMG submission 184027) | Groundwater microbial communities from Rifle, Colorado - Rifle CSP2_plank lowO2_0.1 (SPAdes) (version 2) | ecosystem: Environmental > Aquatic > Deep subsurface > Groundwater | place...
GCTCATAACACCTATATTTCAGGAAACGTCTCTCTGGCAGATAACTTCACAGTAGACGGCAGCACTTTTTATGTTGACGCTTCTTCTAACAACGTCGGCATCGGGACGACTGCACCAACCCATACTCTAAATGTAATTGGAGAAGTCAACATAACTGGAAATTTAACAAATCCTACAATACAGGAATTTTCAACTGAAGGTTTAGTATTAGCTATGAACCTTGACAATGGCAGTATTGAAGATGATACAACTATTTTAGATGCTTCTCCATTTAATAATCATGCCACTACAAACGCCACTGCTCACACCTTTAACGCAACAGGCGGCTTTAACAATGGAGGTGCAATAGAATTTGATGGCATTGATGATAATGTTAATCTGGGAAATAAAGCAGAATTGATTTTTGGCACTCGAGATTTCACAATATCTTTATGGTTCAAAGCCAATGCTCTATCTGGTGCATTAATAGCAAATTATGTTACAGAAAGTGCAGATGATTATATGTTTAACATTGCTTCTAGCACAGTAAGAGGTTATTTATTCAATTCAGCAGGCACCAGGATAGATGGAGTTCCTTGTGGTTCTTTTCTAAATTCCGCAGCAATATCCACAGATGTATGGTATAATATGGTTTACACTCAGCTTTCAGATGTAGGAAGTTTATACCTGGATGGAGAACTGGCTGATTCTTGTTCATTCGCTCAGAACATTGGAGGAACTAAAAACAATTACTTAGGCACCACAGATGGAGCTAGTGTTCCATTCAATGGAACTATAGACGAAGTTAAAATCTACAATAAAGGCCTAACTGCTCAAGAAATTAAAACTCTCTACTTAAAAAGAGATATTTCCAATGATGCTTACGTAAGCAAAAAAGATATTTACACAGATTCTTCAGGCAACGTCGGCATCGGGACGACAGCGCCAACCGATTTATTAAACCTTTACAGCTCTGGCTCAGACCCTGTTATATTAAACATAACAGAGGCAGGACAAACAGGAGTATATATCAATTCAACAGATATAGGAATAAGAATAGCAGAACCAGCAGCACCATTGCATATATTTAGAGGAGATTCAGGAACTCCATCTAGTCAATCAAGTTTAATATTAGAGCACTCAACAACAAATTATCTTAATATCTTATCTGGAGATAATGCCTATGGCGGTATTCTTTTCGGAAACGGCACAGACCCAGACCCAGGAAGAATTTTATTTGACACAGGCACGGGAGGGGGAGTTCTATCTTTTTGGACTGGAGACAATCAAAGAATGAGTATTGATAATACTGGCAATATTTTAATGCCAAATTTACAAACAACAGGAGAAGATGTAGCTGCATGCTTCATAGCATCAACAGGAGAATTAATTGAAGATGACACAACAACTTGTGCTTCATCGTCCAAAAAATACAAAGAAAACATCCAACCATTAAGTTATGGATTAAATGAAATCCTTCAATTACAACCTTCTTGGTTTACTCTAAAATCCAGCGGCAGGAGGGGAATGGGTTTAATAGCAGAAGATGTAGAGTTAGTAATGCCAGAACTTGTTGCTTACGATGAACAGGGAAATATAGACACATTACATTTCTATGATTTAAATGGTCCAATAATCAAATCAATTCAGGAACAGCAGGAGATCATTAAATCACAAGAAAAACGCATAAAGGCACTTGAAGAGGCGCAAGTATTAGATTACGTTTTTGACAAATACTATGATGGCTATTCAAATGAAGCCCCAGAAAATTATAAGATATTATCCATCTCAGAATTATCGAGATTTGTAGAAGAAAACAGGCATCTTCCAGGCTTAAACAAAGAGCTCTACACAGGAGCAAGCGTTGAAGTTGGGGCATTGCCAGAGTTATTGCTGCAAAAGCAGGAAGAACAGGCATTATATATAATACAGCTTCACAGCCAAAACCAACAGCTGCAAGAACAACTCAACCAGGTTAAATTAAGGCTGCAAGCTCTGGACCCAGACCCCCTCAAACCCCAACAAAACCCACTCCCAGCCTAAATCCTCTGCAAGTTTTAGTAATCCCAGTCCTCTCCCAGCAGACTAATTTTACTAGTAATCTTGGTCTTCTTTTCCAGTAATTTCCCCAGCCAAAACAGGTTGCTACATGGCCATTAATTTTGTATTGTTATCCAAATCAAAACAAAAAACAATAAGGTTTTTAAATATCCTTCATTATAAAAACAATATGGCAAACACGAATATTACATTAAGCACAATATACAAGGAAATAGAATTAATAAAAAATAAGGTAATCAACATAGAGGATCACATGGTTGATGTAGATACAATTCTGACTCCAGAAGAAAATAAGGAGCTGAATGCAAGCATAAAAAGATACAAAGAAGGCAAAACTAAAGATTTTAATACCATTAAGGACGAGTTGGGATTGTGACTTTTAATGTAAAACTGGACAATCAGCCTGAAAAATTTCTCAAAAAAGCCGATAGAGTTCTTAAAGAAAGAATATGTGCAAAAATTACTTCGCTTCAAAATGACCCTTTCCCTCATGATTCCAAAAGAATTGTAAACAGAGAAGAGAAAATCTTTAGGATAAGAATCGGGGGTTATAGAATACTTTATGTAGTTTATTTTGAAGAAAATATAATATTGATTTCAAAGATAGATAGACGAGAACGAGTATATTAACCCCCCAACTCTTCCAATCCCCAACCCAAATCAGAGCCAAATCTTAGTAATTTCAGTCATCTCAAATTATAGTAATCTTGGTCTTCTTTTCAAGTAATTTTAGTCCTCTGCTGAGTTGAAAAAAATTAGTTAAACTCTAATAATTTTACATTGCATCTTCAAATCTTGAAATATATTTACAATATTCTTTTCTTCATTAATTATAAATCAGGCATTTAAATCATTTAAAGAAAGTTCAATTTCAAATAATAATTTCAGTTTAGGAAGCTTGAAATTATTTAGGAAATTAAATTCGAATATTTACTATTGATTAAAATGTCTAAAGATTTAAAAACTTCGAAAAAGAATGAAAAAGAGATGATAGGATATGCAATTTCAAAAAATAAAATTAATATTAGATTAACGCAGGAAAGGTGGTTTCATATAACAGAGTCTCATGATTATATGTCAGGTCTAAGCGATACGGTTTTAGAAACAATTAATGAACCAGAGATTATATTTGAAGGCGCAGAAGATGAATTAATTGCCACAAAAAGGTTTAAAAACAAATACATTGTAGTAATCTATAAGGAAATTGATAAAGAAGACGGCTTTGTTATAACTGCCTTTATAACCTCAAAAATTGAAAAAATTAAAAATCAAAGAAAAATAAAATGGAAAAAATAATAAAAAAAATGGAAAAAGCAATTCCGGGTGTTATAAACATCTCTCCGCAAATGTGGATAGATTTTGATAGTGGGGCAGACGTGTTGTATATAAGTTTTGAGAAACCTCAAAATGCTGATGATAGTGAGATGGAGGGGGATGTAATAATCCACAAAAGAAAGAATAAGATTGTTGGTTTAAGTTTTCTGCATGCAAGCAAGTTTGCTTCTTAATGGCATTTATTTTTTGCATTTAAAAAATAAATAATCCGGTGAAGAAAGAACTAACCCCAGCACACAGCCATTCCAGCCCAAACCAGCGTCAAATCCTAGAATATTCCATTGCATATTTTAGTAATTTTATATTGCAGCTTTAGTAATATCCTGTTGCAAGTTTAGTAATATTTCATTGCATATTTTAGTAATCAGTTGATTTTTGATCAAAATTTTTCTTAAAAAGTTTGATACCAATAGTTTTTTAAATTAACTCTTATTATGAAAGGATATGATAAAGGAATTATTATTAACAACTATTGTAAAACAAGAAGATAAAGGTTACTCAATTCTCTGCCCAGAGCTTAATGTAGCAAGCCAGGGAGAAACATTCGAGGAAGCTGTTTCCAATATAAAAGAAGCCACAGAATTATATATAGAAAGTGCGCAGCAGCTTGGCATTATGGATGAAGTTTTAGATCAATTGGGAATTACAAAGCAAGAATTCAATAAAGGGCGAATATTCCCAAATGTAATAACTGCAAGCGTTCCAATAAGACTAGCAGCTTAAGATGAAACTGCCGATTGTTTCTGGAAGTCAAATAATCAAGTTATTGGAAAAAGAAGGATTTACAATCACAAGACAAAAAGGCTCGCATATTTCTCTTCATAAAAAAACAGAAACTGGAAAAATTATCTTGGTGGTAGTTCCAAAGCATAAAGAGATAAAAAAAGGAACTTTGTTAAGCATTATTAAACAATCAGGCATGGCGAGAGACGAATTCATTGGAAAATTAGAATAATAGAATATTTTCTTTGAAAAAAACTGGAGAATCAAAACAAAGACATTGAAGAACTCAAAGCCCACCTCCAAGCCCTGGAATCAAAACCTCTTTAAGAAAGGTTTTGTATTCCCCAAACCCCCACAAAACCATTCACCAGCCCAAACCACAGCAAAATCTTAGTAATTTTAGTCATCTCGATTTCCAGTAATCTCAGTCTTCTTTCTTAGTAGTTTTAGTCCTCTTCTGGGTTGAAAATGATATCTGCGGGGGATGAAGGGAAGGTGTTCAACTTGTTGAACTTTTGTTGATTATTCAACAATGCAGTCCTTTCTACCAATAATTATTTAAACCCCAATACCTTAATTTCTAATGTGATTAAAAATGCAAAAGTTTCAAAATATAAATATTGTGGATTACATAAACAAGATAAGCAAAGTGGAATCTATGCTAGATGAAATTAAGCAGGGGCTTTCCTTATTTGACAGAGAATTCCAAGAAAGCATAAAAAGAGGAGAAAAGGATATAGAGCAAGGAAAAATCACTGTGTGTAAAACAGAAGAAGAATTAGACAAGTTCTTTGCTTCAATATAAAATGTACGAAGCGATTTTCTCAGATGAATTTACAAAGCAATTAAAAAAGCTAAAGAAAAAAGACAAAGCTATGTATGAAAGGCTAGAAAACAAGATTAGGCAAATACTTCTGGAGCCAGAACATCTAAAGCGCCTAAAAAATATCCTGAAAGGTGAGCAAAGAGTGCAATTAGGCCCTTTTGTGTTAAGATTTGAAGTGAAAGAAAACAAGATATATTTCATAACATTTAGGCATCATGATTCTGCATATTAACGACAATCAAATTTTCTTAAAAAGTTTGAATATCAACAATGTAGTTCCTTCTACCAATAGTTATTTAAACAAAAAGGATTTTATATTCAATATGGATAAAACAGGAAAAATTTTCACAGGATTAACAATTAGAGTTATAGGCGCAGTCATTGGAGCAATCGGTTTTTTCCTGTTGGCTTATCAGCAAACAATATTTGGAACAGCTTTAATTGGTTTAGGCTCATTAATAATAGCAGTAGGTGAAGGATAAATGGCAGGACTAGAGCTTTTCGGAATAGCATTAACAGCTATTGCAATTGTATATGCTTTTGTTAAAAAGAAAGACAAAGTAGGTATGGCTCTAATTATTGTTCTATTAGTTTTAATATTTATCCTTTATCAATTAAGAAGAATATAATTTTAAGAATTAAATCACTGAATATTTTCTTTTCTAATTATATTTTATCCATCAAAGCCAATAATTTTTCATTGTCTTCGTAAACATTTTTCTTAGTGAAGTTTTTTTACCAAAAAAGTTCTTTTCTAAAGGTTCTTTTAGTAATTTTAGGTTGATAGCACATAAGGTATTTGAGAAAAAATTATTAAGAGTAATTTTTGAGAATGGAGAAGAAAAAGCTTATAAAGTTATTACTGCTTACTACACTAAACCCAAGAGGTATATTAAAAATGAAAATAGCTATTATGAATTCTTTCCATTGCATATAGTAAAAAATAAAAATCTATAATAGCTTATCAGCATTTTTCATAGCCATCTTAGCATCATCTAAAGTTAAGTTTAATTTAACATTATGTTCTTCAAGCAGATCTAAGAAATCACTCAAATTCATTCCAGCTAATTTAGCACCTAGACCCAAGCTTATCTTTTTATTTTTATAAAGAGTTATAGCCTTCATCTTCTTTCCTTCATCTATAAGGTCTCTGACAATGACAGACCTATTTTCATTTAATAATTTACCAAAATAATCCAATTCTTTTATTTTTTTTAATCTTAAAGACACCGTTTCCATTTATTTTACCTCCAATTTAAAATATTTGTATATTTCCTCTGAATATCTCCCATAACCATATAGTTTCTCCAATTTGTCAATTGCTTCTTTTTTATCTATTTTTCTTTTTTTAAATAATCTAATGACAACTGCCATTGCCACAATAAAAGGAATATTTTCAATTTTGCACAATTTTATTAATTCACCATCATCTGTCAATAAAATTTTTCCTTTTTGAGTCTTATATAAGGCATATGCCGCAGCTTCTCCTTCATCTAATTTAAATTGTTTGAGGACATTTTCATAGCATTTTTTATCAACAACTCTTATTTCAATTCGTCTTTTTTTAATTTCATTATTGATTGACAAAATTTCAAATGAATCTTTATTTTTAATTTCTTCGTAAACAACACTTGGAATTGTAATATTCTTCAAATCATCTAACAATAAGTTTAATGCATTAACTTTAGCAAGCAAAATTATTGTGGAGGTATTTGATATATTCATAGTAATACACTTGTATACATTTGCAATATATAAATCTTTCGTAAAAAAGCATTCAAATGCGCCAGTTTAATGAAAATAATTATTATTAATTCTTCCTTTGCATCTGGTAAAAAAGAAAACTATATAAATAAAAGATATACATTAATATACTATATAAATACGATTGTAAATAAAATGTCTACATTAAAATCAATATTCACATCAAAAACAAGAATTAAGCTATTGAACATTCTGCTTTTTTCAGATAAACAATATCATTTAAGGGATTTATCAAGAAAAATAAAAATTTCACCGATTTACACATCAAAAGAGCTGAAAAATTTAGAAAGTGCAGATTTGGTAAAGAAAGAAAGATTGGCCAACTTAACTCTATATAAAATAAATGATAATAACAAAATAATTTCAGATTTAAGGAGCTTATTCAAAAAATGCAAAAACTAATCACATTAATCTTAATTTTAGCATTAATCCCAATAGCTTCAGCTCTAACAGGAAATGACTCTTCAGGAAATAATATAAGATTCGCAACAGGCTATATAACAATAAACTCAACAGGCTCTTCAAATAATATACATGCTTTTGGAGATTATATATCTAATAAAATAGAAAATGATTTAAATTTCTTTGGATGGCTTTCTCAGCTAGACTATAATTTCTTCGCTCCTGAACCGGTAGAATTACATTCACCTTCGAACAATTCATTCTTTAATTACACGTCAACATTTGACTGGAGCAATACCACAGATACAGAGCAGTTTGAGGTTTCATATTTATTTGAGATTTACAATGACTCAGCATTGACAGAAATAAATATAGTAAACTACACAATAGCAGAAACAGCAAATACAACTTCAACAATACCAGATGTGACATTTGAAGAAGGAGATTATTATTGGCGTGTAGCAGCTAATGATTCGACAAAGAACAGTACATTCTCAACAGAGAGATTATTCACTATAGACACAACTCTCCCGACTAATTTCAATTTAACCTCCCCGGCTGATGCCTCAAGTTCAACAGACACAACCCCTGTTTTGCAGTGGGACTCATCCGCAGAAACGAATTTTGAAAATTACACAATAGAGCTGTCAACAAGCGCAGATTTTTCAGCAGTTACAAACACAGAAAACTCGTCAACAAATTCATTCAGCGACTGGTCAACGCCTTTAACAGCAAATACATATTACTGGCGTATAAGTGCAGTTGACAAGGCAAATAATCAGAGAATGAGTGATAATAATCTATCTTTCACCGTAGCAGCTTCAGTAACGCAGACAGTAACAACAAGAGGAGGTGAATCTTCAGCAGGAGGAGGCTCAAAGCCGTTCACTTTAAACATAATCGCTCCAAAAGGAATAACAATAAAGGAAAATGATATAGTCACCGTTCCATTATTAGTAATTAATCCTTCAACATTAAACTTAAGAGGAATCTCATTGGCGATTAGCTCAGACAATCCAGATATAAAAGTAAGTCTGGATAAAACTACAATTTCAGAAATAAATCCAAAATCAAATGAAAGATTATTATTAACAATTAACACTGGAAATGTCGGAGTTGGAACCTATGGCATCACTATAGACGCTTCAGTTTCAAGTCCAAGTTATAAAGATCAGTTCAAGATATTCGCTAATTTATTGGAAAAAGATTTGGCAACATCGCCGGAAGTTTCAGAGCAGATAGACTTTGCAAAGCAACTATTTAATGGGAATCCTGCTTGTTTGGACTTGTCAGAATTCATAACAGAAGCAGAAATTGCTTCGCAAAACGGAGATAATTCAAAAGCCTTAAGTTTGGCTGAAAATGCGATAGAAGTATGCAATAAATTATTAGAAGAAACAGGAAATCTGGATTTCATAACTTCTCAGGCCATTTTCCTTAACAGGGTAAAATCCCAAGTTACTTCAAGAACTTTCATGATAGTAGCTCCTCAAGTACTTGGACTGTTGATTTTAACTTTGACGATAATTCATTTCATAAGAAAAACAAAACACCATATTAAATAAAAAGGTTTATAAATAAGTCTATACCAAGTATATACATGTTATTTCAAGAGCAGATTAAGAAGCGTGTAGTCCCCTTTGGAAACGGAAGTATAGTTTATACACCTAAAAATTGGATGGGTAGAGAAGTAATAATAACTCTTCCAAAAAAATCTTTAAAAGAAGAGATAATGGAAGTTATAGAGCCCCATTTACAAGATATACAAGGAGTGTATTTATATGGGAGTTATGCAAGAAAAGAAAATGAACAAGAATCTGATGTAGATCTGCTTATTATTTCAGATAAAAAATTTGATATTAAAAAAGAAAATTATGAAATATTAGTAGTTTCTCGCAAAAAAATTAAAGACCGAATCAGGAGCAATCCGCCGTTTTACTTGATAATAAAAGAATCAATACCAATAATAAATAAGAGCTTGTTGGATGAAATAAAAAAAATAAAGCCTAACAAAAGAAAAATTAAGTGGCTTATAGATGACACGAAATCTATACTTAAAATAAATGAGGGAATCTTAGAATTAGAAGATAATGAAAAAGATTTTAATCCTCTAATATATTCTTTAATTTTAAGGCTGAGATTAATATATATGATAGACTGCATTTTAAAAAATAAAGTAAATACAACAAAAGAGTTTAGATTATACGCAAAAAAGATTGGAGTAAAAAATATCCTAACTATGCATAACATATATCGGAATGTAAGAGATAATAAAAAAATAAAATACCATATAGAAAAGCAAGAAGTAAATGAGTTGTTGGAGATTGTGAAAAATGAAACGGAAAAAAAGAGCAAAGAAATCAATTAAAAGTTTACAAAAGACAATAGAAGAGCATAAACTCAAAAGAGAGAAGGCAGAAAAAGAAGACAATAAAGAAAGAGTAAAATATTATGACAAAGAAATTGAGAATCTAAAAAATTTTCTAACAAAGAAAGAAGAAATAGCAAATAAATAATTCCAATAGGATAAAACTTTATTATCAATCTTAGGCCTAACTATCTTCCACTTTATAAGAAAAACAAAACATTTTGATAAGATAAATGGGTTAGCTTTAATAAAATAAGTATTTTTTTAAGTATAATCCTATCTATTTTAATAAGTTTTTAATAAAGTATATTAATAAATATATAGAAAAGTATTTAAATAAGTTTAAATATAAGTATTATATGTTTTACAATGAAGCACACTCAAATCAACCCCGACTTTCTTCCCTGATTAATTTCAGGGATTTTTTTTCTTTTACAATTAATCAATCATCAAAAAATTATGGGAATACAGGAGAAATGGAATTGCTCTTTGATGAGGTTTTTTCCTAAAAATATTCAATGGAATTCAAGAGAAAAATCTACAAACCAAGTAATTTAACTAATTCAGACGTAGAGAGAACCTTAACCAAAGATTGCTCTTTCAAATGTGAATCATTAGACCAGATGGAAGCATTGAGTGATAATGCAAGTGCCAAGTATGGAGCATCCTTAGGATCAGGCAAATTTTTAATAGCTTTATCCAAGAATTCGTCATATTCGGATTCTTCTGAAAACTCAATGTTCCTCTCAACTTCAGTCTGTCTAATTTCAAATTCATGCTTAGATAATCCGGACTTAGAAACGCACGATTCTTTATATTTATCAAGCTCTAATTTAATAAATTCTGGAGCAAAAAATTCGGCTTTAATTGATGAAAACAAATATGCAGAAACAGAATTAGGATTCATAATGGAGAACAAAGAACTATTGTCTAATACCAATTTCATCTTAGATCACTTATATTCCCTTCTTTTTTCAGGTGGCATAGCTTTTAGCAATTCTCCTCTTCTTTTAGGAGAAACTTCTGAAAGCAGTCTTCTAAAAGAGTCTTTTTTTGCTTTTCTGCCAAGTTCAACACTCCAGTCTATAAGACCTCTTTCTTTTTCAAGTTTATTTAATAATTCTTCTTTCAAAGATATCTCTTCAGTCTTTTCTATAATCTGCTTTCTAATAAAGCCGCTCCAATTAATTTCTGAAAATTTTTCCATTTTCTTTTTCACATCTTCAGGTATTGACAAAGTCACACTTACCATATTAAAAACCTCCAATTACGTTAAAAAACATAATTACGTTATTATATATAAAACTTTCGGAGAATATTAAATTGGAATTCAAGAGAAAAATCTACAAAAGAGGAAGCAGTTTTGAGACTACCATCCCCATGCCGTTGTTGTTCGCCTTAGATTTGAAAAAAAAATATGAAATCATTTTCAATTTTAATTCAAAGGAAAAAAAATGGTATATAGAATTCAAAGAGGTGAAAGGTAATTAGACCAAAACATTTAAATAGACATTTGTCCAATAAAATAAACATATGTCCAAAAAAATAGACAAGATGGAAATACTAAAACATTTTATGAAAGAGCCTGAAAGAGAATTTCATATTAGAGAATTCGCTAAAGAAGCAAAAATCTCTCCAACAACAGCAACAGGTTATTTGGAAGAATTAAAAAAAGAAGATTTGTTAGAAAAGTCAAAATCAAGAAATGTAGTTCTTTACAAGGCTAATTCTCAAAATCCATTATTCAAAGAAACAAAAAAATATTACAACGTGAAAAATATTGTTGAATCCAAATTAATTGATTATCTAAATCAAGAATTAAATTATCCAGAAGCAGTAGTCTTATTTGGCTCATATGCAAAAGGAGAGAATATCTTAGAAAGTGATATTGATTTATTCATATTAACAGAATCAAAAAAACAAATCTCATTAAAAAAATTTGAAGAAGAATTAAGAGCAGAAATACAAGTTTTTATCTATAACAAAAAAGAATTCAATGAGCTAAAAATAAAAAACAAAGATTTGGTTAATAATATCTTAAATGGAATAAAACTAAGCGGATTCATAGAGGTCTTTCAATGAAATTAAATGATTTTATTAAAAAAGGAATTGTAAAGAAAGCAGAGAAAGACATCTCATTAGCAAATCGTTAGTAAAAACTGTTTCAGAAGACATGGAGTTCTTAAATGAGATAAAGATAACTCAAAAATCAGCTAGGAAAACAATGTCTAATTATTACGATTGTTTAAGAGCAGTAATAGAGGCTATGGCAGCTTTAGATGGAATAAAATCTTATTCTCATGAAGCATTTACATTTTATTTAAAAGAAAATAAAAAAGAGAGTATTTTATCTGAAAAGTTTGATAGACTAAGAAAAATTAGAAATGGGATTGAGTATTATGGAAAAGAAATTTCTGAAGAAGAAGTTAAAGATCATAAAAAAGAAATATTAAAGATAATTGAAGCTTTAAGAAATAAATATCTCAAAGGGGTGGAAGCATGAATAAAATCACAATAACTTTATCCAGTATTTTCTTTTTATTGGTTCTTGCATTGGCTTTTTCTCAGTCAATAAGGGTTGAAATAGATTTAATGGGCTTGACTTTGGATGTAAAACAATCCGGGATTGATGTATAAAGTAATTATGAGTATTATATAATATTATAA
>Ga0209541_10014080_pt1 | contig 12123 bp, 10 predicted proteins | sample RifCSPlowO2_01_FD_184027 | JGI IMG/M metagenome (GOLD analysis project Ga0209541, IMG submission 184027) | Groundwater microbial communities from Rifle, Colorado - Rifle CSP2_plank lowO2_0.1 (SPAdes) (version 2) | ecosystem: Environmental > Aquatic > Deep subsurface > Groundwater | place...
TTTTGCTTGATCATTGATTTCATCTGCCGTTGAGCCTTTCATAATAAGTTCTTTAATGGGGCGGGTAACTGGGAGTACTTCATAAATACCCATTCGCCTGCTGTACCCATCAGGGCATTCCTGTGACTTTACTTGGCGAAAAAATTGTATGGTTTTCCAATTTGCTTTTTTATCAACAATCCCTTCATCCTTTAACGCATTTAAAACCTTTTCAAGGTCCACATGGGGTTCAAGTTTTTTAAGTTCAGCATCGGTCAAATTATACCCCTCCTTTTCCTTGCATAAACAACGGACTAGGCGTTGTCCCAAAACTACTTTTGCCGTAGAGACGATAAGAAATTCTTCCGCTCCCATTTCCACCATTCTGGGAATTGCGCCTGCGGCGCTATTTGTGTGTAAAGTAGAAAGCACAAGATGCCCAGTAAGGGAAGCGTTAATAGCCAAATCAACGGTTTCTTTGTCTCTGATTTCGCCAACCATAACAATATCCGGGTCCTGACGAACTAGTGTGCGGAGTCCTGTGCTAAAAGTAAGACCGATATCCGGCTTCACTTGTGTCTGGTTGACGCGTGGCATTTGGTATTCAATAGGATCTTCAATTGTAGAAACATTTACTTCCGGCTTGTTTAAAATATCTAAAAGTGTATAAAGCGTTGTGGTTTTTCCTGACCCTGTTGGACCTGTGGTAAGAATCATTCCTGTGGTTTGGCGTATTGCATTATGAATTTCTTCAAGCCCTTTACCGTGGAAACCAAGAGACTCTAGCGAAAACCCCCTCACAGATTCTGGTAGTAAACGCATAACAACTTTTTCCCCGAAATAAGTCGGTAATGTTGATACACGGAACGCCACCCCCTCACCTTCGGTCTCAATTTTAAAGCGTCCGTCTTGTGGAAGTCGCTTTTCATCAAGTCGTAAATTTGCAAGCACTTTTATACGGGCAGCAATTCCTGACGCAACATTGCGTGGAAGCGTCATAGCGTCATGAAGTAATCCATCAATACGGTAGCGAATAATAATTTGTTCTTCAAACGGCTCAATATGAATATCTGACGCGCGTTGCGTAACGGCATGACTTAAAATACTGTCAACAATGCGAATAATGGGAATATCTTCCGCCATTTTTTTAAGGTCATTTTCTGAAATATCCTCATCGGTTTTTTCTTCTACTTTATTTACATTTTCGACTTCTTTTTTAATTAAGTCGCTAAATTCTTGAGATAAACTTTTGCGATATTGCGACAAAACTATTTTCATTGATTCTCTGTCCGTAAGTCGTGGTTGAATTTTTGCATCAACCGCTTTTTTTATAAACTCGATTGCCTCAAAATCTTGAGGGTCAAGCATTGCAACTTCAAGATTTTGTCCGTCTTTTTTATACGCGACAATATTATGTTTGCGCGCCACAGGCTCAGGAATAAGCGACAAAATTTTTTGGTCTATTTTTTGCCCTTTCAAATCAACAAATGGCGTGCCTAAAATGTGCGCTTCCACTTGACGAAAATCATCTTCAGGAATTTTCCCATCGCTTATCAACACATCACCGATAGTAGTCTTTTTTTCCAGTGCTTTTTTTTCAGCAAGAGCGATATCTTGTTCGGAAATAAGACCTGTATCAAGTAAAAAACGCTTCAATTGATCAATTGAGTACTTCATCTTGTATAGTATACCAAAATTGAACTGTTTTGTGATTAAAAATAAAATAAAGATGTTAAAAATTATTTTAGAAAAAATTGTCTTATTATTATTTTTAAGTTTTTACGCACATATTTAAGACTTTTTAGTATGTTAAATTTATAAATCGGACATTTTACTAAAAAAGCCGTATGCGTAAAATCATATTTAAAGTCTAAAATTGTATTGACAAACGGGTTTCAGTATGGATAATGGATGGTATGAGTCCGGTTCTATACAGAATCGGGCGTTTTTATTAAGTAAATTTTTAATATGTTTGATCTAAAAGTATTGCATTCCGCCCTTCTTCAGCTTGAAGAAGAAAAAGGAATTCCTAAAGAAAAAATTCTAGGGGCTATTGAAGACGCGCTTGCTGCGGCCTATAAAAAAGACTATGGGAAAAAGGGGCAAATTATTAAAGCGCGTTTTGATTTTGCGACTGGAAAAGTTGATTTTTTTAAAGTAAAAATAGTTGTTGATGAATCGACAGCTCGCGTCACCGAAGAAAGCGGTGATTCTGTCGTTGCGGAAACACAATCGGAACACTTAGACGGTGAAGAAAAAAAGGTTCTTTTTAATGAAGAACACCACATATGGCTTCCTGACGCTCAAAAAATTAAACGGGATATTAAACTTGGAGACGAAGTCACATTCCCGCTTGAACAAAAAGACGATTATGGGCGTATTGCCGCTCAAACTGCAAAACAAGTTATTATTCAACGACTTCGCGAAGCTGAAAAAATTTCTGTTTTAGACGAATTTTTACAAAAAAAAGGTGAGATTGTAACCGGCACAGTCCAACGAGTAGAGAGAGGAAATGTCCTTATTGATCTTGGACGCATCACGGCTCTACTCCCTCGAGAAGAGCAAATTCCTGGAGAATACTATCGCCAAGGAGAAAGAATAAAAACTCTTCTTCTTGATGTTGTTGAAACAAATCGTGGAGTAGACCTTAAATTGACACGGAGCAATCCTAATTTTTTAGTAAAACTTTTTAGTATTGAATCGCCTGAAATAGCAAGCGGAGCTGTCGTTATTGAGGCGGTTGCTCGCGAAGCCGGATTGCGTTCAAAAATAGCGGTTGCAAGTTATGACGAAAACATTGATCCTGTTGGTTCGCTTGTCGGTCAAAGAGGAATCCGTGTAAACACTGTTATTAACGAACTAGGAGGAGAAAAAATAGACATTATTGAATGGTCAGAAGACCCTAAAACATTTATCACCAAAGCTCTTTCTCCTGCGCGAATCGTAAATGTCGCTATCGTTCCTTCTACGGAAGAAAATGAACTAAAACACGCTAAAGTTGCGGTTGATGCAGATCAGTTTTCGCTTGCGATTGGTAAGGGCGGACAAAATGTACGGCTCGCCGCAAAACTTACTGGATGGAGAATTGATATTGAAGCTCCAACAGGAGAACAGGCAATACAAACCCCTGACGGAGAGACAACTGAACACATTAACCAAATCGCTTCAGATAAACAAAACCGTATCGAAACTGAAATTCAAGAAAAAAATACTTAAAAATTAAAAACTAGGACTTTTACGCATATTACTATATACTTTTTATATTAATTGCTTTTTTTAGACTATGAATCTTTGGCACGATATAAAATTTGGAAAACTGGAAGAATTTAATGTAGTAATAGAAATTCCAAAACTTTCTCGCATTAAATACGAACTTGATAAGGAATCTGGACAGATAAAGGTCGACCGTGTTCTTTATTCGCCAATGCATTATCCTGCAAATTACGGATTCGCCCCAAAAACGCTATGGGACGACGGCGATCCGCTTGATGTTTTAGTTTTGTCTCACGAATCATTTGTTCCTGGATGTTTGGTGGACGCAAGACCAATAGGCATTCTTTCAATGGAGGATAGTGGAGAGAGTGACGCAAAGGTTTTAGCGGTTCCAGCAAAAGATCCTCGTTTTAAAGAAATAAACGACATTTCAAAAATTGAACCTCATATTTTGGAAGAAATACAACATTTTTTTAAAGTGTATAAAGAGCTCCAAAATAAACCAGTTAAGGTTGGCGATTGGGAAGGGAGGGACGCAACACTAAACGCTATTAAGCGTTCCCTTCTTCTTTATAACGAAAAATATCCAAAATAATCCACATATTTATTGCAATAAAATCAATACGGGCGTATATTAAAATCAGATTATTAGTTTTATAATAAATATTATTAAAAAATAAAAAACATCATGTCATATAAAACCATTTTGATTCCAGTTCTCCTTTTTGCCGTTATATTTTCCGGCATAGGAGTAATTACAGCGGAATACGGAACAACAGGAACAACCACGCAAGATGCGAGAATTATCAAAACCCGTCTTTTAAATACGGATAATGTACGGGCGCTCCAGCAAAAACAAGAAGAAAAGCTTCGTCTTAACGAAGAAAGGAGAGCGGAATTTGAAAAAAAGATTCAAGAAAAAGTAGAAACATCTAAAATGAGAGCTTTAGAATTGCGCGCCAATGAAGAAACAAGAACAAATAAACTTTACGATCGCGCCAGTTCAACGGCAAGTTCAACAAAGGATAGAATAGCAGAGAGACGAGCTAAGCTCACTGAAGAACGCCAAGCTCGAATTATGGCTTTCTTTAAAAGAATGTTCGCACGAATAGAAGCTGGATTTGAACGTATGTCTCGTCTTGTTGAACGAGTAGAGTCAAGAATAGTAAAACTCGAAGAAAAAAATAAAAACATTAAGACCACTGAAGCAAAAGCGTTTCTTAATGACGCTAGAGTAAGTATTTCTGCAGGACTTGCGACTCTTTCATCTATCGAAGAAAAAGCTAAAGATATTGTATCTGGCAACGACGACCCAAAGGTTTCTTTTGAAGAAGTAAGAGCTCTTCTTCGTGAGTCAACCCAAGACCTAAAAGACGCACACAAATCAATTAAAAACGCTATTCGAAGTATTAAAGCACAGCCGGGCGCAACAGATAATGACAACAATAACGCTACATCGACAAATAATGGGACCGGAACCACAACAGCAACAACTACATCAAATTAAACATATTAATTAACTATTTAAATATATGAGCGAACATGAACCACAATTAAATCAAACACCTTCTTCCACACCGCCAGAATCTATCCCAAAAGAACAATCTAGCAATGGAGCGCTTATAGGAGCCATTATTGTTGTATTGCTTCTTATTGTTCTTGGGTTTTATATTTTCACAAACAGAGAAAATGTTGTGAATGATTTAAACAATGACGAAGCTGGCCTTATTGAAAACGAAATTGTAAATTTTCCTGATGAACAAAAGGATAACCTTCAAAAACAAGGGGATTCTGACACGATAAACGAAATCGAAAAAGATGTGAACGATACAAATCTTGAGAATCTTGATGCCGAAGTTCAAGCAATTGACCAAGAATTAGACTCACTCTAAATAAAAACAAGCGGTAAAGCGATATTATAATAAAAGGCCCATTGTGGGCTTTTTATTTGCAAAAACAAGTAAATCGCTATACACTATTGCATCATCATCAAACAATAAAGCTGTCAAATAAAATATATTATGAATAACATTACTATTAACGCGCTGGATAATTCCGAAGTAGAAATTGAGGGAGAAATTTCTATTGAACAATTTGACATATATCATAAGCGCGCTACAAATAAATTAAAAAAGGATTTCACCGCGCCGGGATTCAGAAAAGGAACAGTTCCTGAAAAAGTGTTTTTGGATAAGGTTGGAGAAGACGCTGTCTTGCATGTTGCGGCAGAAGAAGCGCTAAAAGATTATTACCCAAAAATCATTTTGGACAACAAAATAGACGCGATAGGACAACCAGAAATTCTCATAACCAAACTCGCAAAAGGAAACCCTCTCGGGTTTAAAATTAAAACATCAGTGCTACCGAAATTTTCTCTGCCTGATTATAAAAAAATTGCCAAAACCATTGTATCTAAAAAAGAAAGTCCAGCAGAGGTAACAAAAAAAGACATAGACGATGCCATTGATGAATTGCGACAACAAAAAGAAATGGAGATGTTTAGTACAAAAAAAACACAAGTTGACGCGAAAGAAGAGCCAACAAAAGAATCTAAAATTTTAATTGATGATACTTTTGCTAAGTCTCTTGGTGAATTTAAAAATTTAGACGATCTTAAAGAAAAACTAACTATTGGTATTAAGCAAAAAAATGAACAAAAAGAAAAAGATAAACGACGCTCTTTAATACTCGACACGCTTGCAGAAAATACCCGTTTTACAATACCTGTTATTCTTATTAAAAACGAAAAAGCAAGGATGCTTGCCGATCTTCGTTTTCAAATAGAACGCTCTGGACTTGATTTTTCAAAATATTTGAGTCATATTAGTAAAACAGAAGAGGAACTTACAGAAGGATGGAAAGACGAGGCGGAAAAACGAGCTAAAATAAACCTTATTTTAGAAAAAATAATAAAGGAAGAGTCTATCGTTCCAGATAGTAATAAAGTGGACGATGAAATTGAAGCCATAGAACGTATTTACCCTTCGGTTCCAGTCGATAAGGCCCGCGCATACGCTGAAAGTATCCTTAGTCTCGAACAAGTGTATTCATTATTAGAAAATCCAGAACAAAAATGATTATTCCAATAGTTTTAGAAAAATCACAATTTGGAGAACGAGCATATGACATATATTCTCGTCTCTTAAAAGATCGTATTATTTTTTTGGGTGGTGTTATTGACGACCACAAAGCAAATCTGATTATTGCTCAACTTCTTTTTTTAGAATCTCAAGACCCTAAAAAAGACATAAGTTTCTATATTAATTCGCCCGGTGGTTCAGCATCGGCAACGCTTGCTATGGTAGACACAATGCAATATATCAAACCAAAAGTTTCAACGGTATGCGTTGGAATGGCGGCTTCGGGTGGCGCAATTTTGTTAGCAATGGGAGCAAAAGGTAAACGATTTGTTCTTCCTAATTCAGAAATAATGATTCACCAACCACTTGGCGGAGCGCAGGGGCAAGCAACTGATATTGAAATTACCGCAAAGCATATTATTGCATTGCGCGAACGGCTCAATAAAATGTTAGCAAAAGCAACTGGGCAATCCTTAATACAGATAGAAAAGGATGTTGAACGAGATTTTTTTATGAGTGCTGAGCAAGCAAAAAAATACGGGCTTATTGACGAGATATTAAAAACAAAAAACGATAAGTAGTAAACAAAAAACCCGCAATACGCGGGTTTTTTGTTTCTATTGTGTTAGTTACTGTTTTTGTTCTTCAAGCGCCTGATTAAATGTTTGTCGTAATACATCCGCGCCTACAGCTCCCGGAATTGGTGTAATAATCTTTCCATCTTTATCTATAAGAACAGAGAACGGTGTTCCAACTCCGCGAGCAAGTCCGACATTAATAAATTTTTGAATAATTTGCACTGCGCCTTCCGAATCTTCAGTAACTCGTTTTGTCATATCGCCAGAATTGAGACACTCAATAAATTTATCTTTGTCTAAACCAACTGTTTCTGCGATTTCTGGAAGTTGTGAGTCTTCTAACCCGTTATTTGATGGGGTGATTTCAAAAAGACGGTTTGTGTATGCCCAAAACATATCATTTCCTCCAAGTTCACCGGCGCATTCTGTTGCTTCTGCTTCACGAGGAGCTTTGGGGTGAAGCTGTGGAAGTGGCAAATGACGGTACACCCACGAAATTTTTCCTTCATATTCAGGCAATACTTCTATAAGAGATTTGTGAAAATTTTTACAATACGGGCATTCAGTATCAGAAAACTCAACAATCGTAACTAAAGAATCTTTGCTTCCAAAAATATAATCATTTTTTGTAATCTCTACTTTTATGTCAGAGATGTCTGTTTTTACATCAGTACCTGTATCGCCTGTTTTTATATCTCCTTTAAAATAAAGAGACCCACCAATTATCGCACCAGCGATAATAATTGAAAGTGGCACCAATAATGGGTTTGTATTTTGTTCTTCAGTCATATGTATTTTTTATAATTTATACATTAAGAATAATACACACTATACTAAATAGTCCTTATTCCTGCAAATAAATCAGGTTTATAGACAAACAAAAATGCTTCTGGTATATTATAGTTGTTCCAATTTATTAGAAATTTAATTGAAACGCCCAAAACCGAGGACATAAATATGTTTTGGCATCTTACAAATGAACGATATTCTTGTATCTGAATCAAATAGTTTTTCTTTTCGTAAACAACTAAGATAATTATTCTTCCGTAATGTGCCGTAAGGCGAGGTTTGGGGCGTAAAAACGCTTATGACCACATTTGAATTAATACTCCTTTTGGCAACAACAGGAATGGGTGGTATTGTCGTTGGCTATGTCTTACGATGGTTAATTTCTTTGGGCAAAAAAGGTTCTATAGAACTAAAAGTCCAAGAAACAATTCTAGAGGCAAAAGAAAAGGCGCAAAAAATCACTCAAGAAGCAGAGTCTGGAGCTGAAAAAATAACAAAAGAAGCTCAAAATCGTATAGATGAAAAAGAAAAAGAAATTAAGAAGCGAGAGGAACATCTCTTAAAAAAAGACGAGACACTTGATAAACGCCAGTCGGATATCGACAAAGAAGTTGAGGGATTAAAAAAAAGAATAGAAGAAGTAAAAATAATTAAAGAAGATGTTGAAAGTGTCCGCGCAAAAGAGATAAAAAAACTCGAGGAGATAGCGCAACTTTCCAAAGAAGACGCGAAAAAAGAAATTTTAAATCTTATCGAAAAAGAAAACGAAGAAGATTTGTTAAAACGAATACAAAAACTTGAACAAGAGGCAGAGGTGCGTCTTGATAAAAAAGCAAAAGATATATTGGCAAATATTATACAACGGTTAGCGGTTTCAACAGTTTCAGAAACAATGTCAACCAATGTAAACCTCCCTTCCGAAGATGTTAAAGGGAAAATCATCGGCAAAGAAGGGCGAAACATCCGCGCGTTTGAACGAGCAACCGGTGTTGAAGTTCTTATTGATGAAACGCCAGGTAATGTCACTCTTTCAGCGTTTGACCCAGTGCGACGCGCTATTGCAAAAGTAGCGATGGAAAAACTTATTGCTGATGGGCGAATTCAACCCGCAAAAATTGAAGAAACTGTTGATAAGGCGCGAGAAGAAATAGGAAAAATTATAAAAGAAAAGGGGGAACAAGCAGCGTATGAATCAAATGTTATCGGACTTGACCCAAGAATTATATCAATTTTGGGACGACTTCATTTTAGAACAAGTTATGGCCAAAATGTTTTACAACACTCTATAGAAATGGCTCATTTAGCTGGAATGCTTGCCGAAGAACTTGGCGCCGATGTGCATATAGCACGAGCGGGGGCACTTCTTCACGATATTGGTAAGGCCGTTGACCACGAAATTCAAGGAACACATGTCGAAATCGGTCTCAGAATTTTGCAAAAATTTGGCGCTGATGAACGAATTGCAAAAGCGATGCAATCGCACCATGAAGAATACCCGTACGAAACAATCGAATCAATAATTGTTCAAACGGCAGATTCTATTTCGGGTGGGCGTCCCGGGGCAAGACGCGACAGCGTAGAGAATTATCTAAAACGATTAAACGACCTTGAAGGAATTGCAAGGTCATTCCCCGGAGTTGAAAAGAGTTATGCTATTCAAGCTGGACGCGAAATTCGAATCTTTGTTACTCCAGACCAAGTTTCTGACCTTGAAGCTAAAAAATTAGCGCGAGAAATCGCTAATCGTATTGAAAAAGAGCTTAAATATCCCGGAGAAATCAAAGTAAATGTAATTCGAGAAAACAGAGTGATTGAGTTTGCGCGGTAAATTACTTTATCCACACCCTATTTACTCAAAATATGGCTTACTATATAATGATTTTAAGGTCGGCAACATATTAAGAACGATTATTTATAATAATTAATCACAATGAATAAAGCACAAATTGTTGATGCAGTTCACTCTAAGTTAAATACAACAAAAGTTGCGGCAGAAGAAGCCGTAGATACTGTAATCAACTCAATATTAAACAGTTTGAAGAAGGGTGAAGAAGTTTCAATTGCCGGTCTCGGCATCTTCTCGGTAAAAGATAGGGCCGCACGAACAGCGCGAAATCCTCGCACAGGAGAACCAGTACAAATCAAAGCAATGAAAGTGCCAAAATTCAGAGCGGCGAAAGCTTTGAAGGAAGCAGTTAAATAATACAACAACTTCTCTGGTACGCAGAAATCACTACACACAAAACACCAACGAACTATCGTTGGTGTTTTGTGTTGGAATAAAATTATGCGTCAGCAGTAGATTTACCGGATTGTATACGACACGCTTCCACCTTGAGTAACTACATACAACACATAGGCCTCTATTGGTTGCGGGAGCGCTGGTATTGTAACATGTAATTGTGCATTACTGACTGCCGAGTAAGTAAGAGGAATTTTAATGCCAGAATTATTTAACAGATACACTTCTTTTGTATCCCAAAGATTTTCTCCATAAATAGAGTCATTATCACCAGTACCAAAACCTCCTTTACCGTTAACACTTTTAATAACTGGGGCGGGGTAAATAGTAGAAGTTCTAGTGTCTATTGTAATCTCATTACTTGTTCTTCCTGTCGGGTCAACAAATTTAACACTGTAAACACTTGCCATATTCCCCGTGTAGAGATCGCCATAAAAGTCAATCCCCTCAGTAGAGAAGCTATTTATATTTGTAAGAACTCCTATTCTTCCTAGGGAAAGGGTATCTTTATAATGAAGGGTACTTCCTGGTATAAGGATAAAGCCTGATCCACTTATTCTGAACACATTATGTTTATTGTCATATGATCCAGAAGTGATTATTGGCGGAGTAACATTGTTGTTCCCAGAAAGAATAAAGGAGTCATCGCTACGGTCTTCAATGTCAGTCATTCTTTCATTAAGACTTACACTTATTTTATACTTACCATTTGGAATATTTTGGTTATATTTCCACGAAAAACTCCCCATATCACGAACCCCCGTCCCGATCCACTCAATTATATTGCCTTTTATATCGGTAAGACCAATGTTTATTGCGGTTCCATTTGTCCCAGAAGACACCCATGTGATGTTAGCAATTATGCCACTGTCCTTTCCACCAGAATTATCTAATATCTCCCCACCGTTTGGATAAACAACTTTAATATGTCTATCTGTTGTTGGTGTTGTGGTGGGCGGTGCTTGTTGATTATAGTTTATTGATCTTTGTGAAATTGATGTACACCGCCACGACAAAACACTCCGTGTCTTCGGCCCAACATAACCATAACCAGTTGAGTCGGGCGAGCCAGAGCTGACTACCCCATTTCGTGCCTGCCAACGCCGTACCGCCTTTTCAGTTGCGGGGCCAAAATAACCAGTAATCCTCCCTTCAGGGTATATAGATGGGTCTTTGGCAAGAAATTGTTGAAGTTTTGTTACTTCACCATCGGTTGTTGCGTCAGAAACATCAAGATAAAGAGTGTGTAATAGAGAGAGACATTGGGGTTGTGGTGAAGATGTATTACTTGATACTGGTTCACCACTAAGCACAGACCTGACATTTTGAATAGTATTTTGGTCAGCCCCAAACGATTGCAAAAGTACTACGATTGCTTGAATTTGTGCGTCAGTAAGTGTTGCTGCTTGCACAATATTCGTAGCGCCGACAGAGAACATTATCGCAAAAATCAATATCACTATTTGAATTTTTCTTAACATATATATTTAAACTATTAATTTCTGATAATAACAAATTTAATTGCCTGTCATCATGGTACTATAAAAATGGGGGCTGCAATTGCAATATATATAAGTTTGGTGGATAGTGGATAATCGAAATACAAAAAAACACAAAGCCCCGCTACAAAAGCAGTGCTTGTGTTGTGCGGGGCCAATTACCAAATTGGATGCTACTTTTTCTTGTACGGTGGGTGGGGACTGACAATTTTTGTCTCCCCAACTTGATAGACAAAGTGTTCGCCCTCTTGTGTCACGCGCACTTCGTCGTGGAAAAGTCCTGTCAAAATTACAAGGAAAGCTTTTATCCATTCCTCCTTGTTTTCTGGAAAAATATGGTAAAGATAACTCAGTGGAGCTCTACCAACTGAATAACGACTATTTATAGATATCATTTTACACTCCCTTCTAATCCACATTTTACTTGGTTACGAAAAGAGGTCAATGTAAAGACATGGTACTAATTTTTTAGTGCGTTTTTATAGATTATGTTAGAACTTCTCTGAGTGTGTTAGTCACTCAATAGAAACGCTATAGTACATCTGATTTTACAAACCACTATCTTATTTCAAAAAACGAATATGCCTTGCAGTAAATCATAGGCGTAAAACGCAATGTACGCTAGTGAAATGTTAAAGACAAGATTGCCCAAACCTAGCGGTATCATCACCATCCAAAAAGGATATCGCGCCAAACCCATTGAAATAACGATAAAATCATTAGAAAAAGGAACAAACGAGCCA
>Ga0209541_10014082_pt1 | contig 12122 bp, 19 predicted proteins | sample RifCSPlowO2_01_FD_184027 | JGI IMG/M metagenome (GOLD analysis project Ga0209541, IMG submission 184027) | Groundwater microbial communities from Rifle, Colorado - Rifle CSP2_plank lowO2_0.1 (SPAdes) (version 2) | ecosystem: Environmental > Aquatic > Deep subsurface > Groundwater | place...
TAAATAAATCTTCTATACAGGACTTACGAATTCGAAATGTTTAAAAGAAAGCTTATAATTCATTATAAATGAATTTTGGACCTGTGGCCCAGCCTGGATAAGGCGTCGGCCTTCTATTTTCGAATATTTAAGAAGGCAGCCGAAAATCGTGGGTTCAAAACAACTGATACCAGTTGACAGCTAACGTCAGGTGGATTTCATTACATTCAATCCACCGTAGTGCTGAATTTAGTGTTGTTTGGTACAGTTATGAAAGTCCCACCAGGTCCGCTTTTTTTTCAGCCTTTTAAGAAAAGTTACTCGAATCAAAGATTCGTGAACTTCAAAAATCCGTAGATTTTTGTAAGTTTGACGAAAAATACTAAGTACGGTTTCATTTCATTCAACCGTACGAGTAACGATGTAAATAATGTACACAAAGTAGAGTATTTGCTTCGCAAAGTCATACGAGTAATGTCATAGATCTTTTTTAGTTTCATAGGACGGCTCTGTCCCGAATCTCACTATCGTTCGAGTTAGCAGCTTGAAAGTTCTTTATTATTTAATATGAAAGCTGACATTTCCCGAATGGAGCAACCCCTTTGTCAGCTTGATGTAATTTTAGAGAGAACTTTCACTGATGCTGCTAACCACTTTCGGGACAGAGCCTCATAGGACTATATATTTATAAACAAAAATATAACCCTGTGAAATGATGATAGAACATTTAGAAGAAACTGTTATAGAAGCATATGAAGTATTATTGGAATTAGAAACAGATCAAGCATCAAGATCAGCAGAGGGGAAAGAAGATACATTAGCTTTAGATGCTGTTGCTGAAAAAGCTATTATAAATAGGCTAAGGAAAGGAGATATTATTGTGACTGAAGAGCAAGGAGTGCTTCCTTCGAATGCAATTTTTTCTTCTGAAGAAACGATTTATTTTATTGATCCGGTTGATATGTCAAAACAATTAGATATCTTTCTAAGAAGATGCTCAAAAGAAGGTATGAAAGTAAGAGAAGCTCTTCAACTTACTTATGATTTTTCATGGGATGAATTTAATTCTCCTGTTATTTCTCTTACTGCAGTGCAGAGAGGACAAGTTCAAGCGAATATTATGCTTAATATTCCATTGGGAAGAATGTATGTTGCCTCTGAGGAAGAAATTTATACTTACACAATAAATGAAAGTTCTCGACGAGAAAAAATTAATATGACAGAATCATCTTTTGGGATTCTTCCTACTACCTCGGATCTTCCCAATAAGCCACATTATGGAGCAAGAATAAAGCAATTAAATCTTCAAAACATAGCGCGACATGTCGAACCCGGCCCACATAGAATACTTTTTTTAACTGACCGCTATAATCAAAATCAAAGTGTGGGTGGAATTCTATCTAATGGTGAGAAGATTACTGAATGGATTGGTTGGTTAGCCTACGCTCGACAAGCTAACATGGCTGTTGTTGAATTCTATGTAAAGCAAGGCACGGAAGAGAAAGATCAATTGGCAACACCTCATTCCAGTATTTTTACGATTAACGGCTCTATTGATATAAGCGCACTAAATAAACATGAAAAACCTGCTAGGTACAGATCGTTATTAGCAGTTATGCCAACACAAAATCTTGTAGGATTTACTGATAATTTAGAAACAGAAGGATTTAGCTACAGGATTTTATGATGGCCCGCTTTTTTCAGCCTTTTTGCTTGTCAAAAAGAACTGTGAAATGATAAATTTTACAAAATACGCAACATTTATAAATAAACTCGAATTTTTTGATTGAAACAATAACAATAAGTAAAATATATACAATAAAGGTATATGTTTGACATGTACAATAAGTACATCTAAGAGATACATACACAATAAGCCTGAAAAGCATTTTCAGTACGCCAAAATATTCTGAATTGCATTAATAGGTAAGATATTAATCTGGTTTAAATCATGTTTTCTGGCTTTTAGAGTGTGGGATTAGATTTAGAGTTATTGCAAGTAGTAAGTGGTATTAGTGGTATAAATGGCAAAAGCACATGCACCAAGATCAGGAAGTATGCAATTTTGGCCGAGAAAACGCGCCAAAAGATCTCATGCTAGAATCAGGGCTGTAAGAAAATCAAAAGAGGCAAAGCCATTACTTTTTGCAGGGTATAAAGTAGGCATGACTCATCTTATGTATGTTGATAATTCAAAAACATCATTAACTAAAGGCCAAGAGATTTCAACGCCGGTAACAATCATAGAATGCCCTCCATTGAAGATATATGCAGTAAAATCCTATAAGAATGTCGACGGAAATCTTACCGCAAAAAAGCAATTTAATTTTACAGCAGATAAAGAATTTGCAAGAGCTGCGTCAATGCCAAAGAAACATGAAACACCTCAAATAAAGCTGAATGAGGAAGAATTTGATGAATTGAGGCTTTTGGTGTATACACAACCAAAATTGACTGGCATCGGCAAGAAAAAACCCGAAATTTTTGAGATTCCTTTGGGAGGCAGCAAAGCAGATCAGTTGAAATATGTTCAATCGCTTCCTAAAGAGATAAGACTTTCAGATGTATTTAAAGAAGGTGCAATTATTGATATTCATTCAATTACAAAAGGAAAAGGATTTCAAGGCCCTGTAAAAAGATTTGGAGTAAGGCTGAGACAGAAAAAATCAGAAAAAACAAAAAGGGGCCCTGCATCATTGGGCGCATGGAAATCACAAGGGCACATCATGTATAGAGTCGCTCATGCCGGCCAAATGGGATATCATACAAGAACAGAATACAATAAATGGATGATAAAGTTATCAAACGATGCTTCAAACATAAATAGGAAAGGCGGCCACCTAAAATATGGCAATGTAAAGAATACATATTGCTTAATAACTGGAAGTGTAGGAGGCTCAAAGAAAAGATTAGTCAAGATGACCCCCCCGATAAGAAATAAATCAGAAATGCTGGAAATTCCTAAAATAACATACATTAGCGGAGTATCACAATGAAAGTAGCAATAAAATCACCAGACAATGCTTCAAAAGGCAGCATAGAACTTCCTAAGCAGTTTAATGAAGAAATAAGAAGCGATTTAATAAGACGCGCATACCTCACAATTTTATCAAACTCACGACAGCCATACGGAGCAAAAGAAGACGCAGGCATGCGGGCAAGCGCAAAGCTTTCCAGAAGAAGGAGAGATTACAAAGGATCTTATGGATTTGGTATCTCAAGGGTACCTAGAAAAGTACTTTCCAGAAGAGGTACAAGATTTTTTTGGGTCGGCGCTGTTGCACCAGGAATGGTATCAGGTAGAAAGGCGCATCCTCCAAAGCCGGAAACGGATAGAGACCTTAAGTTGAATAAGAAAGAAAAGAGGAAAGCAATACGTTCCGCAATTTCAGCATCATTAAACAAAGAACTTGTTAAGCTAAGAGGACATATGATTCCTGAAGATTATCCATTTATACTTGACAATAGCATTGAAGATGTTTCAAAAACATCAGAAGTTAAAAAGACATTGATAGCTCTTGGCTTTAAAGAAGAGCTTGAAAGGGCTGCAAAAAAGAATGTTCGTGCAGGAAGAGGGAAATTAAGGGGAAGAAAATACAAAGTCAGAAAAGGCCCTCTGCTAGTCGTATCTAAGCAATGCAGCGCATTAGCTGCCGCAAGAAACATTCCAGGAATGGATGTTTCAGTTGTAACAGAACTGAATGCAAAGCTTCTTGCGCCAGGATCAATGCCTGGAAGGCTGACTTTATACTCAAAAAATGCAATTGAGATGATGAAAGAGAAAAAATTATTCGTATAAAAAATATTGAGAGAATGAGACCAGAATAGAGACCCATAGATAATAAGAATATACAAAAAGTATACAAAGAAAAATTGAAAGAAGATAATAAAAATGGCAGATAAAAAAGAACAAAAGAATGAATCCGCTAAGGAAAGCAATTTAAGCAGTATGGAAAATAATGATATTAATGTTAATCTAGTTAAATATGCCTTATCGACTGAAAAAAGCATAAGATTAATGGAATTGCAAAACAAACTTGTATTTGTTGTAGAGAGAAAATCAAAAAAAGTCGAGATAAAAAAAGCTATTGAATCATTGTTTAATGTTAAGATAACAAAAGTTGCTACACATATAGACCGACAGGGGAATAAGCGTGCTTATGTAACATTTGCACAGGAAACACCTGCGATTGATGTTGCAACAAAACTTGGAATTATGTAGGAAGGTTCATAAGAATATTTAGTGGATTTAGTAAAAATACACACAGGTGAAAGATTGGGTAAGAGAATAATTCAACAAAGACGGGGAAGCGCCAATCCTAGATATACCGCTCTTAGCCATAGGTTCAAAGGAGAAGCAAAACACCCTCCATTACAATCTGGTGAGTTGACTGCCAGAGTTGTTGACTTGATAAAATGCCCTGCGCATACAGCACCGCTTGCAAAAGTATCATATTCAAATGGGGATAAGGGTTTTATGATCGCCCCAGAAAATATTTATGTAGGCATGGATCTTTCAATAAAGAGAAACGAAATAAAGGAAGATGAAATTTCATTCGGAAATACTATGCCTTTAAGAAAAGTTCCTGAAGGAACATTTGTTTATAATATTGAATCTGTTCCCGGAGACGGCGGAAAATATGTCAGGAGCTCTGGAACATTTGCCCGCGTTGTCGGTTTCCAAGAAGATAAAGTTATAGTCATTCTGCCTTCAAAGAAAACAAAATTATTTAATGGAGAATGCCGTGCAACAATAGGCATTGTTTCAGGTGGCGGAAGATTAGAAAAACCAATAGTCAAGGCAGGAAATCAATATTATAAAATGAGTGCAAGGCGTCATTTGTGGCCTAGTGTAAGCGGTGGATCCATGAATGCAGTTGATCATCCATTCGGAAACAAGAGAAGTTCAAGAAAAGCAAAAGTACGTGTCGCTTCAAGGCATGCTCCTCCTGGAAGGAAAGTAGGAATGGTTGCAGCAAGACGTACTGGAAGAAAGAAAAGATAATTTGAAATTAATAGTAAATATGAAATGAAAGAATAAAGAAAGGTATTTTACAATGGCAAAGGAATTTAAATACAAAGGAAAAACATTGGAAGAATTGCAAGCTATGGATATACCGCAGTTCGCACAGATAGTTCCAGCAAGGCAGAGGAGAACTCTGCTTAGGGGATTTACTGAAGCGCAGAAAAGATTGCTTGTAAAATTAAATAAAAAGGACAGAGTAAAAACTCACATCAAGGACATTGTTGTTCTTCCATCAATGGTTGGAAAAACAATAGGAATTCATAATGGTAAAACATTCGTTCCAATAGCTATTACAGAATCGCATATCGGATATTATTTAGGAGAATTCATATTAACAAGAACAAAAGTTTCGCACAATGCGCCAGGTATCGGAGCAACAAAATCAAGTGCAAATGTATCAGTCAAATGAGGCTAAATAAAAATAGAAAATGGTGTAGGTTATGAAAACAAGATACGCATTTAAAGGATATGATATAGAGAAAATGGCAAGAGCTATAGGAAAAGACCTGAGCGTATCAACAAAACAGAGCGTAGAATTGTGCAATTTCCTAAGAAACAAACCATTGTCGAGGGTAAAGGAGATGTTGGAAAAGGTAGCAAACAAAGAACTTGCAGTACCTTATAAGAGATACAAGAAAGATATCGCGCATAGACGAGGTATAGGAATCGGGAGATATCCTGTTAAAGCCTCAAGGGAAATTTTGAAAATCATAAAGAGCGCAGAAGCAAATGCAAATGTAAAAGGGCTGCCAGTCGATAAATTATACGTTATCCACCTTTTAGCTCAAAGGGCATCAAGGCCAATGCGTACTGGAAGAAAGAGAGGGATGGTGGCAAAGCGAACTCATATTGAAGTGGTTTTACACGAGTTTGAACCAATGAATGTGAAAGATAAGAATAAGGCAAATAAAACAAAACAAGTTGAAGAGAGGAATGAAAGTAAAAAAACCAAAGTTGGCGATTCAATGAAAAATGTAAAAGGCGAAAGTGCCATGACAGCAGATAAAAAACAAAAAGCAAACAAGGCAACTCCACAGAAACTAAGAGATGAAACAGAGAATAGAACACATGATAAGCATAACAAAGAGAATAATAAAGTGGAGGATGTTCAATGATCCAAAGTAAGCTTCTTAGCAGGAAGATACTTGAGTTTCAGATTGAAGAGTATATAAGAGAACGAATTAAAAGAGCCGGATTCAGCCATGTAAAATTACAGATGACTCCATTGGGAGAAAAGATAATTATCTATTCTTCACGTCCGGGGTTAGTCGTAGGAAGAAAAGGGCAAAATATCAAATTGTTAACTAAATCATTAAAATCAAAGTTCAAATTGGAAAATCCTCAAATAGAACTTTCAGAAGTCGATAATCCAAATTTAGACGCTGCAATAATTGCGGAAAGAGTCGCAAATTCTCTTGAGCGTTTTGGTGTGATGAGATTCAAAGGGATAGGGCATAAAACGATGGAAACAGTAATGCAGTCTGGAGCAAGGGGCATAGAAATAATATTATCAGGTAAAATACCAAGTACAAGAGCAAAAAGATGGAGATTTTATCAAGGGTACTTAAAGAAAAGCGGTGATATTGCATTAACTGCAATTAAAACAGCGTATAATGCTGCGCAGTTAAAATCCGGAACAATAGGCGTACAAGTTAGGATAATGACTCCTGATGTTATAATGCCGGATAATATTCAGATAAGAAAAGATGTTGAAGCAGTTGTTGAGCATGTTGAAGAAAAAACTGAAAAAACAACAGATAAATCAAAAAGAAAATCGACTAAAAGAAAAACAAGAACATCAAAGAAAAAAGAAGAATCTGAAAAGAAAGAAGAAAACGCTAATCAAGACAACTTAGAAGCTGTAAATAAACAGACTGAACAGCAAAGTGTTCAAAGTACAAATCAAGGCGATTCAGAATTGTCAGGTTCGCAGAAACAATAAGGAATAATAAGAATGAAATTAAGGTTAAAACTGCAACAAGAAAACAATAAAAAAACTTATGATCAGGAAAGACTATGAAAACCAAAGAATTACGTGAAATGAGCAAGAAGGCATTGAAAGAGAAATTAGCTGAGTTGCGATTATCATTGATAAGAGAAAATGTGCAGGTAAAAACCGGAACGCAGGTTAAAAATCCTGGGATGATAAAAAAGACAAAAAAAACAATTGCTCGAATTCATACGATATTAAATAATAATAATATGGAGGGTAAAACTGAATGAGTGAGATATGCTCAACATGCGGCTTACCAAGAGAACTATGCGTTTGTGAAAGCATAGCAAAGGAAAGCCTGAAGATTAAAGTGTATATTATGAAAAAGAAATTTGGAAAAATATACACAATTGTAGAAGGCTTTGAAGGAGAAGACATAAACCTTAAGCAGCTCTTAAAGAAGCTCAAGGAAAAATTTGCATGCGGAGGCACAATCAAAGGCAAGTCACTGGAACTGCAGGGGAATCATAAGCAGAAAGTGAGGGATGCTCTGGTTGATGCAGGCTTTTCGCCTGAATCCATAGAAGTGCAGGAAGACAGGTTATAAAACAGAAAAACAAGAAATACAAAAAAAACGAAGAAAAGATGAAAAATGTACATAAAAAAACATGAGATTATAGGAAAACAATTGGAAGTTGTTGACGCTCTGAACAAAAATCTTATCGGTTTAAAGGGCGAAGTAGTTGATGAAACAAGAATCCTTCATCATAGAACAGTTGGATAAAACAAGAAGGCAGCTGCTTAAGGCAGATACTGTATTAGACATCGATTTCAATAATAATGCTTTCCGTATAATGGGAAATGAATTAAGAAAAAAGCCTGAAGAGAGATAATGAGATAAGGTGAATTATATATGGCAAAAAAAATAAGCAAAGACGATTTAATCGTTCATGGAAAAATATTCATAGGAAAAGTAGTTCGCATCAGACTGCAGAAGAATGCACTTGTAGAATGGGAAAGAAGAATTTATGTTCCTAAATATGAAAGATATCAAAAACACAGGACAAGAATCATGGCGCATATTCCGTCAGGAATAAAAATTTCTGAAGGGGATATAGTAGAAATAGGCGAAACTAGGAAGATAAGCAAGACAAAGAATTTCATAGTCATGAAAAAGATAGAGGGTGGTAACAATTAAAGCTGTACCTGCAAGAGTCACTGGGGCATTGCCGTTGGGCGCATATGTTGAAGCATGCGACAATAGCGGAGCTAAATTAGTGAAGATATTTGGAGTTAAGAATAAAAAATCGGTCAAAGGCAGAGTGATTGCCGCAGGTGTAGGTGATTTAGTTATTGCAGCTGTAAAAAAAGGAAAACCTGAGATGAAAAAGAAAGTCGTATATGCAATTGTGGTAAGGCAGAAGAAAGAATTCAGGCGCCCTGACGGAATAAGGGTAAAATTTGAAGATAACGCTGTTGTTGTACTAAAAGACGACAAGGGCAATCCTCAGGGAACAATATTCAAAGGCCCGATTGCAAAAGAAGTATGCCAAAGATGGCCTGCTGTAGCAAAGATAGCAAGCATAATAGTATAGGGGTTTTACAATGAAAACATTATTTTCAACAAAATGGAAATCAAGCAAACAGCCTAGAAAGCAGAGGAAATACCAAGCTAATGCGCCATTGCACATTAAAGAGAAATTTATCAGATCGCATCTATCAAAAGAACTCAGGAAGAAATATGGAACAAGGAATATAAGAGTAAGAAAAGGAGATAAAGTAAGGATCATGGTCGGCGAATACAAGAATAAGGATGGGAAGGTAGAAAGAGTGGATGTGAAAAAGTGCAAGGTATTTGTTGACGTCGCATATAGAGAGAAAAGGGACGGCGGAAAACATTATTACCCATTGGAAGCATCCAATCTGATGCTACTGGAATTATATGACAAGGACAAGAGAAGGTTTGCAAAACCAAAACAGACACAAGTACAGGATCAACAAGACAAGCACAAAAAAATACAGCAGTCTGATGGTAAACAAGAAAAACAAACAGCAAAGTCACAAAATGAAAATAAAAATGACAGCAAGAGGGGAAGATAGTGGTAAAGAGACATTTGAAAAGGCTATTCATGCCTAAGACTTGGGAACTAAAGAAAAAATGCAAGAAGTTTGTCACTAGACCTCATCCGTCTGGACATCCTCTAGACAACACACTTTCATTGAATATGTTGCTTCGCGATGTACTGAATTTAGCAAAGACCAGAAAAGAAGTCAAGAAGATATTGCAGCATAATGAGATTTATGTAAACGGCAAAGTGCAGAAAGACGAGAAAAATTCAATTGGATTGCTTGATATATTATCTATAAAAGAGCTTAACAAAAATTATCGTATTGTAATGGACTCGCTTGGAAGATTGAATGTAAAAGAAGTTGATAAAAAAGAGACTGAACTTATTCCATGCAAGATAACAGGCAAGACTTACATAAAGAAAGGGAAGAAGCAATTAAATTGCTTCAATGGGTTTAATATTATAACAGAAGACGACACAAAGTATAAGGTAGGCGATGTAGTATTATACGATTATGTGAAAAAGAAGATAGTCGAATCTTATCATTTAGAAAAAGGAACGAAAGCATACATTATAAGAGGGAAATATAGGGGCATATTATGTGATGTAGATAAGATTGAGAAGAATACAATCACATTCACTGCAAACAAGCAGACATATGTTACAAATAAGGATTATGCTTTAGCCTTGGGCAAGCAGATTAAAATTACATGCTAAAACTGAGAGAATAAAGAAGAAAAACACAAGTTGAAAAATATGACAAAACAAGCAGCGATTCAAGAAAACCCAATGCGTAAAATAATGGTTGAAAAATTAACTGTAAACATAGGTACAAGCAAAGAACAAAGTAAATTAGATAAGGGATTAAAATTAATAAAGCATTTAACGGCTAGGGAAGGGGTAAAGACAGTTTCCAAAAAAAGAATACCAAGTTGGGGAATTCGCCCGGGTCTGCCAATAGGATGCAAGCTTACCATTAGAGACAGCACAAAATATGACTTGATAAAGAAGCTGCTCAAGGCAAAAGAGAATGTGTTAAACAAGAAAAACTTTGGACAAAATGGAACAGTTGCATTTGGAATTCATGAATATATAGATATACCTGATGTGAAGTATGAACCAGACATAGGTATTATGGGTTTTCAGGCATGCATCACTTTAGAGAGGCCGGGGTATAATATTAAGAAAAGAAGACTGCATACAGCAAAAATTTCAAAAAAACATCAAATTACAAAAGAAGAAGCAATAAGTTATATAAAAAGTCAGTTTGGAACAAAAATAGAGGGGGATTAATTTGACATACAGCGATTATAGAAAAGTTTTCAAGCAGTTAAGATCAAAACCGTACAAGCTTGCCAAATTCAAAAGACATAATGCTCCAAAAAAAAGATCATGCGGGGTAGCATTACAAAGGTGCAGACGATGCGGAAGGATAAAGGGGCATATTAAAAAATATGGCCTTCATTTTTGCAGGCAATGTTTTAGGGAAGTTGCCACCAAAATAGGATTTAAGCAGTATAACTGAGGTTGAAAAATGACATTAAATGATTCGTTAGCAAATATGTATTCAACAATATTAAATCATGAGAAAATAGGGAAGAGAGACGTTTTGGTAAAAGTATCTTCTAAGATGGCAAAGAAAAACTTGGACATACTTAAGAGAGAAGGGTACATAGAAGAGTATAAAGAAAGAGTAGTTACAACCACACCGCAGCTTAATATCACGTTGTCCGGAACAATAAATAAATGCGGAGCGATAAAACCGCGTTTTTCAGTAAAGCTGGAAGAATACGAAAAATTTGAAAAACGATTCCTCCCTGCAAAAAATTTCGGAATAATAATCGTCTCAACTTCAAAAGGTTTAATGACGCATAAAGAAGCGAAAGAAGAGAAATTAGGAGGACGCTTGATAGCGTATTGTTATTAATGAAATCAAAGAATAATGAGAGCTATACTGAAGAAGTAAATATTCCTGATGGAGTTGAAGTATCGGTAGATAATAATCTGATAAATGTTAAGGGGAAGATTGGACAAATTTCACGCTTATTCAGAAATCCGCAGGTGACATTGTCAACAAAAGACAGAAAAATTGCATTTTCAGTCAAGAAATACACAAAAAAAGAAAAAAAGATGCTTAATACAATCAAATCACATGTAAAAAATATGCTTTATGGTGTAAATGATGTATATACATATAAATTGAAGATATGTTCAGGACACTTTCCAATGAATGTATCAGTAAGCGACGGTAAGTTTATTATAAAGAATTTTGTAGGCGAGAAATATCCGAGGATATTAGAATTGGATAGAGATGTCAAAGTTACAGTAAATGGAGAGGAGATAATAGTAGAAGGTGTAGACCGTGAAAAAGTCGGACTTACATCCGGAAGAATAGAAAAATTAACAAGACGCCCTCATTACGACAAGAGGGTATTTCAACAAGGGATATTCATCACAGAAAAAGGAAGAAGATTGGGATGGTAAGATGGTAACAATAAAGGAATTATTGAAATTAAAAGAAGAAATGAAAAGAAAACGACCTCATTTTACTAGGCAGGACAATAACAAAAAGAAAACATTAGATAAGGGAAAATGGAGAAAGCCAAAAGGATACCACAGCAAAATGAGGCTGCATAAGAAAGGGTATAAAAGATCTGTTAAAGTAGGATACAAATCACCTTTGATGGTAAGAGGGATGACAAAAGACGGATTGATTCCTATGCTTGTGTACTCCATTAATGATTTTGCTTTGTTAGACAATAAAAAACATGCAGTAATAATAGGCAAAACTGTAGGGATGAAAAAAAAGCCTGCATTAGTCGCGTATGCTCTTAATCATTCATTTGTAATTAGAAATATGAAAAATCCTGAAGAGTATGAAAAACGTGTAAAAGAAGAAATGCTGCAAAGAAACAGCTCAAAGAAAAACAGAGAAGAAATAAAGACTTCAGAAAAAGACAAGACTGAGAAAAAAACAACATCGGAGAAGGAAAAAGTCAACATCAGCAAGAATGAACAAACAAATCAGGAAAAACAAGCAGCAGACGAAAAGGAAAAGAAATTGGAAGATAAGAAAGAAAAAGATAAATTACTTATAAGGAAACAATAAAAACGG
>Ga0209541_10014085_pt1 | contig 12121 bp, 8 predicted proteins | sample RifCSPlowO2_01_FD_184027 | JGI IMG/M metagenome (GOLD analysis project Ga0209541, IMG submission 184027) | Groundwater microbial communities from Rifle, Colorado - Rifle CSP2_plank lowO2_0.1 (SPAdes) (version 2) | ecosystem: Environmental > Aquatic > Deep subsurface > Groundwater | place: Rifle...
ATCGTTGAAGCCCACAACGGCAGAATCTGGGCGGAGTCCGAAGGGGAAGGCAAGGGTTCGCGGTTCTTTGTGGAGTTGGCGGCGGCGTGAGTATATTTTGATCTTTGATTGTATTATAATCTTACCTTAAATCAATCAATATGATCTTAACCAGCCATGCGATAATAGGGGTTGCTGCGGCGAGCGCGTTTCCGTCTCATCCGGCGCTAGCTTTTTCCGCCGCGGTCGCCAGTCATTACATAATGGACGCGATTCCTCATTGGGACTATAAGCTGTTGTCTTCCAAAGAAGATGCCGATGCCCCTCTTAATAATGACATAGTTGTCGGTAAGAATTTTCTTTCAGACTTTAAAAAGGTGTTTATTGACGCTTTGTTGGGCTCCATCGCTTCTTCTTTTTTATTTTATTTTTTCGGTTTTGGACACTCAATGTTAATTTTAATTGCCGGCATAAGCGGTGGAATAATTCCGGATATTTTACAGTTTGTGTATTTCAAATTCAGAAAAGAACCTTTCAAATCTTTGTATATTTTCCATCTTTTCACTCATAGCCGCTATAAAAAATTGAAACAACATATTGTCGCGGGAATTTCTCTTCAGATTCTTACTATATCTTTAATTTTACTGCTGGCTAAATATCTTATGAGTATGTAAATTTTTTCCCAAAAACCTACTACCTACCCGCCCGCAACGCCTGAGCGTAGCGATGGCGGGCGCGGCCACCTACAACCTACTACCTAAAACCTTCTGTTCTTATTGAATAAAGGCTGATTTTCTGTATAATTTGCAATATGGATAATGAAGAAAAATTGGGGCATATTCATCCTCTCACTAGAGTCATTCGCAGGACAAATGAAATTTTCTCCGAGATGGGGTTTAGTCTAATAGACGGACCTGAAATTGAAACGGAGCATTACAATTTTGACGCGCTCAATATTCCCAAAGATCATCCCGCGAGAGATATGTGGGATACTTTTTGGCTGAAGCCAAAAAGTAAATCCGAAATCCGAAATACGAAATCCCCGCCCGTAGCGCCTGAGCGCAGCGATGGCGGGCGCGGCGAAACAAATTCAAAATTAGAAATTCAAAATTCAAAACTTTTGTTGAGAACGCACACATCTCCGGTGCAGATAAGGCATATGGAAAACAACAAGCCGCCTTTGAGGATAATTTCCATCGGCAAGACATTTCGCTATGAAGCGACGGATGCCACTCATGAAGCGCAATTTCATCAAGTGGAGGGGTTGTTGATTGATAAAGAAATAAATTTGGCTAATTTAAAATATGTCATCAGAGAATTTTTTGAAAAATTTTTTGGTGAAAAAATTGAGTTAAGACTTCGCCCAAGCTATTTTCCTTTCGTTGAGCCGGGAGTGGAGATAGATATTTCCTGCTTTAAATGCGGCGGTGATAAATGTTCCGTATGTAAACGCACAGGATGGATAGAAGTGATGGGCGCGGGAATGGTTCATCCGCAAGTGTTGAAAAATGTCGGATTGGATCCGGAAGAGTGGAAAGGGTTTGCTTTTGGCGGCGGCGTTGACCGTCTGGCAATGCTCAAATACGGTGTTGACGATATTAGACTTTTTTATACTGGTGATTTGCGATTAACCAATCAATTTTAATAAAATGAAAATTTCCTATAACTGGCTGCAAAATTTTTTTGAACAGAAATTGCCCGACGCGGAGAAGCTGGCGGATCTTTTGACAATGCATTCGTTTGAGATTGAGAGTTTTGAAAAGAATGGAGACGACTATGTCTTTGAAGCGAAAATTCTTCCCAATATGGCGCATCATTGCCTTTCTCATAGAGGAATCGCGAGCGAAATTTCCGCCATACTTTTAATTCCGATGAAAACTGCGTCTGTCTCTTTGAAAGACGCGCCGGTCGGAAAAACTTCAGCTAAATTGGAAATAGATGTTTCGGATTCCAATCTTTGCCGAAGGTATGTCGGAAGAATAATTGAGAATTTGGAAGTGAAACAATCGCCAAAATGGCTCAAGGAAAGACTTGAGTCAGTCGGACAAAAATCAATAAATAACATCGTTGACTCGGCAAATTTTGTTATGTTTGAAATCGGCCAGCCGATGCATGCGTTTGATTTGGATAAGTTGAGCGAAGACAAGGGGATGATAAAAATTTCAGTAAAAAATGCTTCCGCCGAAGATTCAATCACGACTCTTGACGGCAAGGATGTTGTTCTCGATAAAGATACTTTTATTATCTCAGATGAAAAAAATCCGCTCGCAATTGCCGGAATAAAAGGAGGGAAATTCGCCGAAATTGGAAACGGGACAAAAAATATAATAATAGAATCGGCCAATTTCGCGCCAGCGCTCATAAGGAGAACTTCTCGCCGATTGAATATTCTGACCGATTCGTCAAAGAGGTTTGAAAATGAAGTTTCGCCGGAAAAAGCGTTGGAAGCGATGGAAATGATGACGAATCTTGTCGCCGAAATCGCTTGCGGAGAAAATATGATAATCGGCGATATTAGCGATTTTTATCCGCAAAAAATGATTCAGAACAAAATTGAGATTTCTCTCAAAGAAATAAATAATCTGCTGGGAATAAGAATAGGGGAGACTGAAGCGGAAAATATATTAAAGAGATTGAATTTTGATTTTGAAACTGAAAAAAGCGGTGATAATTTTTCCGTTGACATTCCTTTTGACCGTTTGGATATTAGAATCAAAGAAGATTTGATTGAAGAGATAGCGAGAATTTACGGATATGAAAGGATAAAAGAGCAAAAAATTTCTTCAGCGGCGAAACCGATATCCATAAACAAAAGTTTTTATTATAAAAATAAAATCAGAAATTTTTTGGTTAAAAACGGTTTTTCTGAAGTCTATACTTACTCATTCACGGATAAAGGCGATGTGGAAATGGAAAATCCGATAGCGAGCGATAAAAATTTTTTGAGGGTGAATTTGAAAGACGGGATAAAAAGGTCGCTTGATTTTAACTTGCATTACATTGACTTGCTCGGACTTGAGCAAATAAAAATTTTTGAAATGGGAAAAATATTCAAAGACGGGAAAGAAACGGATTATCTGGCTATCGGGACTAGGAACAGTCCTTCTTTCAAAGGCGGTAAAGAAGGGGATGAAATAAAAAATATTTCAGATGCTTTATCAAAAAATTTGGGAGTGGTTATCAAATGGGAATTTTCGGAAAATGGAATTGCGGAAATTGATTTTGAAAAAATGGTTGAAAATTTGCTGGTGCCGGAATCGTATGAAGATCTAAAAATAGAAAAATATGATATAGAAAGATTAAAATATAGAAAAATATCGCCGTACCCGTTTGTCTTGCGGGACATTGCCGTTTTTGTTCCGGAGGGGGTGGAAGAAAAAGATGTCGCGTCAGTTATTGAAAAAGAAGCAGGAGATCTTTTTGTGAATAAAAAATTATTTGATGTTTTTGTTAAAAAATTCCCCGATGGGACTTCCAAGACCTCTTTCGCTTTCAGGCTTGTCTTCCAATCGCAAGAAAAAACCTTATCAGACGAAGAAGTCAATAAAATAATGGGAAAAGTATCAAAGTCGCTGAATGGGAATGATGGATGGCAAGTGAGATAAAAAATGGAAAAATTAAAGAGATTGTGCTAGATTGTTTTAAGAAAAAGTTGTTTGTTATTTTTGAAAAAATTCAATAAAAGGAAGGAGAAAATACCTTGAAAATTAAGAGAAAAGAAGTGGACATGCATACGCATTCCACTCATAGCGACGGCAGAAATGATGTCAGCGGGCTGTTTTGGCTCGTCAATAAAGCTAATCTAAAAGCGGCGGTGCTTACTGATCATGACAGGATTGGAGGATTAAAAGAGTTTATGGATTCTTGCGTAAACAATGGTATTGATTCTATGACGGGAATAGAAATTTCTTCTACTGACACAACATCGCATCCGCAAACTATTGATGTACTGGGGTATGGTTTTAATATGGAAATTCTTTTGCGCGATTACAATGATTTTCTTGAGCACAATCTTAATGCAAGGATTAAACACATTAAGAAGGTGCTGGAACTTTTTAAAGAAAAAGGAGTGGCGGATTTTACTCTAGAAAGATTAAGAGCTCATTTTAATTTGCCGGCGGAAGTTTCCAATAAGTATTGGTTGATTGCGCTTAGGGTGAATGAACTGATAATTTCTGTCAAAGCGCCTGAAGCGTTAGAAATTGCCAGAAAAGAATTAAAAAAAGGCGGATGTTTTTTTGTGGAAAGAGAACACTATATTTCCACGAAAGAAGCCATTAACGCCATAAGGCGTTCGGGAGGTATCGCTATTTGGGCGCATCCGACCAAGACTATGGAGAAGCTGAAGGAGAAGTATGAAAATCCAAAAAAGATTTTTTACGCAATTCTTGATCGGATGGTGAGTGAGGGACTAGATGGGATTGAGGTATATACTCCTTATGGTGATAACCACAGAAAATTTTTGTTGAATTGCGCTCGTGAACATAAATTGATTGTCACTGGTGGAAGCGATTATCATGGTGAGTACGGCCTAATAAAAGATGATTACTTGGGGAAAGGAGGAGTGAGTTACAAAGAATTTCTTGAAATAAAGGAACGGATTTGTTGTCTTAAATAAACTTTTTTGAAAGAGGTGAATTATGGGATGCTTTCCACCAATGCAGTCATTAAAAGAAGCTAATTTTGGAATGTATATAAGTAATGTTTTGTTAGCCATAAAAGGATTAGCTCATTTTATGGGAGAAAATAAGGAGGAAAAAAGAAAAGCGCGATTGAATGATTTTGATTCCAGAGTTAAGAAAATTCTTGCAAATAAAAAGTGGGTGATGGAAGGTGGCGAACATTTCGTCCTTGATGAAAAAGAAGAGATACTTAAAAGGTATTGCGATGAAATAGAGATAATTTTATTTAATCGCAGAGAACATTTGAAGAATTTGAAAATAAACGGTGATGATGACTACCTTTTATTTCTAGACAAATTTTTTGCCTTTCTCCTTTCCGAAAGCAATCTGCCAAGCTTTGTCAATCTAATTTTTGACATGGCATGCGGCGGCACTATTTTCTCTAAAGCGGGAGATGATGAAAAAGCCCGCGAGTGGCTAGACAGCTTTGAATTTAAGATTTAATTCAAAATTACGAACATCGTTTGTGAAAAGGCAGGACACAATCCTGCCTTTTTTTATTGGAACGCTTCTGCTATAATGTAAGTATTAAAAACATTGATTTAAGAACAGTTTGATATCATAAATATCCGCTATTTTGGCGGATAAAATGTTGATGTTGATTCAAAAAACCAAAAAATATGGCTAAAGATGAAAAGAAAAAGAGTTCATACGGAGCGGAAGCGATAACAGTTCTTGAAGGACTTGAGCCGGTGCGGAAAAGACCGGGAATGTATATCGGTACTACCGGACCGGACGGTTTGCATCATTTGATAATTGAGATTTTTGACAATTCGCGAGACGAGGCGATGGGAGGGTTTTCCAATGACATAGAGATCGTCCTTTTGCCCGAAAACCGCGTCCGTGTGACGGACAATGGCCGCGGTATTCCTGTTGATATTCATAAACAGACAAAAGTTTCCGCTCTGGAGACGATTATGACCACGCTCCACGCCGGAGGAAAATTCGGCGGCGAGGGTTATGAAGTTTCCGGAGGTCTCCACGGCGTCGGCGCTTCCGTCGTCAACGCTCTTTCAATCTACACCAAAGTGACTGTTCATAGAGACGGCGGAATTTATTATCAAGAATATTCGCAAGGCAAGAAGAAAGCCAGCGTGAAGAAAATCGGCAATTCAAAATTACACGGCACGATAGTCGTGTTTGAGCCGGACGCGGAGATTTTCAAAGAAGTCGCTTTTGACTGGAACAGGGTGGTTTCGCATATGAGACAGCAGGCGTATTTGGTCAAAGGGCTTAAGATTGCTTGCATTGACGCGCGAGAGGCTAAAGAAAAGTTTGACGAAAGCGAAGCTTTTTATTTCCGAGAACTTGGATTGGAAGCCCCTTCGGAGACTTTCTATTTTGAAGGCGGGCTTTTGTCTCTTGTTAAATTCTATAATCAATTCCAAAAGCCGATACACAAAAATGTCTTTTATGTGGAGAAAAAAGTCGAAGGGGTGGAATCGGTGGAAATTTCTCTTCAATATGTTGACGACATTTCGGCAAGAATTCTCGCTTTTGCCAACAACATTTACAATCCCGAAGGTGGAACGCATTTGACCGGTTTCAAAACTTCTCTCACGAGGTCACTCAATAATTACTCCAGAAAAAATAATTTACTTAAAGAAAGCGAGGATAATTTTACCGGCGAAGATGTTCTTGAAGGCTTGACTGCCGTTGTTTCCGTGAAGATGCGGGAGATTCAGTTTGAAGGACAGACGAAAGCGAAACTCGGTTCAGTTGAAGCGAGAGGAGCGGTGGAAGCGGTTTTCGGAGAAGCCTTCGGGGCGTTTCTGGAAGAAAATCCCGATGACGCGAGAGCTATAGTTTCAAAAGTTGTTCTCGCGCTCAAGGCGAGAAAGGCCGCCAAGGCGGCTAAAGATTCGGTACTCCGAAAAGGAGCGCTTGAAGGGATGACTTTGCCCGGTAAGCTTGCCGACTGCCAGAGCAAAGATGCGTCTGAATCGGAGGTGTTTATAGTGGAGGGAGATTCGGCCGGAGGTACGGCAAAGACCGGCCGCGACAGAAAGACCCAAGCGATCCTGCCTTTGAGAGGAAAAATTTTGAACATTGAAAGGGCGCGATTGGACAGAATGCTCGCGTCCGAGCAGATTAAAAATCTGGTCGTGGCTATAGGCACGGCGATCGGCGACACTTTTGATATTTCAAAACTCCGCTATCACAAAATAATCATAGCCACCGATGCCGATGTGGACGGCGCGCACATAAGGACTCTTATTCTCACTTTGTTTTACCGCTACTTCAAACCGCTCGTGGAAGGAGGATATATTTATATCGCTCAGCCACCATTGTTTAAAATAAAGAAAGGCAAAGAAATTTTTTACGCTTACAGCGATGAAGAGAAAAAGAAAATTATAGGAAAAGAAGAGGAAGCTGTTGAGATAGAGCAGGTTGAAGAAGTCGCCGTTTCATCTGAAGATGCGGCAGAAGAGGAGACTGAAAAAGGCAAAAAAGGTCCGAAAGTCGCGGTACAGAGATACAAAGGTCTTGGAGAGATGAACGCCGAAGAACTCTGGGAGACAACAATGGATCCGGCAAGAAGAATATTGAAACAAGTGAAAATTGATGACGCTCAAGAGGCCGACAAAATTTTTGATATGCTTATGGGCACCGATGTGCCTTCCCGAAAATCCTTCATCCAATCCAACGCCAAAATGGCGAATTTGGATATCTAGCGGAAGCTATTAGCTGGTAGCTTTTTAGGCAAGAAAAAGTCAAAACTATTTTGTATCTGCTCACACCTTCATCTGTCATTCCCGTGAATACGGGAATCTAGACCCGCATTGATTGAATCTGGATTCCCATTTTCATGGGAATGACATAGAGAATACAAGAGATGCGAAAGAGGTGTGAACAGATACACTATTTTTTCTTGCATAATTTCGGTTTTGGGGTAAGAATGAAGACAGATTATTTATTTTTTTTCGGATCTTTTAAAGGAGGATAATCATGGGTGATACAGAGAGAGGGTTTTGGCCAAAAGAAAATTGTAGTGATTGTGGAGAAGTTGGTGTTGTTTTCTTAAAACACTGGGGGTCGTTGGTGCCCATGGGTGCAATTGGGTTTTTCTGTGTTTTTTGTTGGAATGAAAGGGAATTGGATTCCAGAAAAGGTAAAACACCAATACCCTTGGGGAGAAAGCCGTTCATTGAAGCATGCTTTATTGGCGAAAAAATAAGGGTAATAACAGAGAGTAATTCCGTTTACCGATTTGGCAAACCAGATAAAGAAAAAATAAGAACGGTTGTTGCAGATAATAAAAAACTTCCTTTCAGTTTATGCAGGATAAGATGTTTGAAAGAAAGCAAGCCCCTCTATCTTATACCAATTGGTGACGATAAAGGTGTAGTATCATGGGTAACCACCAAAGTTTTATCAATCGAGGAAGATTGAAAAAATTAAAAATTACTCCTTGCGATATGGTCTACCGCAAGGAGTAATTTTATTTTTTCTCCCCAATTTCTTTTTTAACTAACTCGGCGAATTGATCAATCGACATTGTTTCCTGTTCTTTTTTGTCGCGGAAGTTGACGGCGACCGTTACGGCTTCTTTTTCTTTTTCACCGACTACTAACAGATAAGGGATTTTTTTAGTCTTGCCGGCGCGGATTTTTTTGCCTAAGGTTTCGTTGGACTCGTCCATCTCGGCTCTTACGCCGGCGTTTTTCAATTCAGTCAAAACTTTTTCGCCGTAATCATTGAATTTTTCTCCCACCGGAATTATCAAAACTTGAACAGGGGAAAGCCAGACTGGAAAAGCTCCTGAATAATGCTCAATCAGCACACCAATAAATCTTTCCAGTGAGCCCAGTATGGCGCGATGCACCATCACCGGAGTTTTCTTGTTGCCTTCTTTGTCTATATATTCGGCGTTAAATCTTCCGGGCATAGAAAGATCAACCTGAATCGTACCCATCTGCCAATTTCTGCCGATGGCGTCCTTGATGTTGAATTCAATCTTTGGTCCGTAAAAAGCGCCTTCGCCTTCTTTGATTTTGTATTCCAAACCTTTTTCGTTGAGGGATTTTGTAAGCGCGCTGGTAGCCAATTCCCAGACATCATCATCTCCGATATGCTTTTCCGGCTTTGTGGCTATGAAAATTTCGTATTCATTAAAACCGAATGTTTTATAAATATCCAATGCGTAATCCACCATTCCGATGATTTCATTATTCAGCTGTTCTTCTGTGCAATACGAATGAGCGTCGTCTTGAGTAAAAGCTCGCACCCGCAGGAGACCGTGAAGCACGCCTGAAAGTTCGTGCCTGTGCACAAGTCCAAACTCCGAATATCTTAAAGGCAGGTCTCGGTAAGATCGCATACCTTCTTTATATATAAGCATTCCGCCCGGGCAATTCATCGGCTTTATAGACATCTCTTGTTCGTCAATCTTGCTGAAATACATACTGTCTCTGAATTTATCCCAATGCCCGGAAGTCACCCACAATTCTTTGCTCAAAATCATCGGAGTCATTACTTCTCCATAACCGCGCTTCTCATTTTCTTTTCTAATAAAATTCTTGAGCTCGTTATAAAGAATCGTTCCTTTCGGATGCCAGAAAGGGAAGCCCGGACCTTCCTGATGAAAAGAGAATAAATCCAATTCTTTCCCTAATTTTCTGTGGTCTCTTTTTTCCGCCTCCCCCATCATCTTTAAATAATCATCTAGCTCTTGTTTGGTATTAAAAGCGATCCCGTAAATGCGAGTAAGCATTTTGTTTTTTTCATTTCCTCTCCAATACGCGCCGGCGACTTTGGAAAGCTTAAAGGCGTCGGGGTCAATTTCTTTCGTGGACTCAATATGCGGTCCGGCGCAGAGATCGGTGAAATCTCCGGATTTGTAAACAGAGATTTTATCGCCGGTTTTTTCCAGCTCGTCAATCAGTTCCAGCTTGAACGGCTGATCTTTTCCGCCGAAGGTGGATCCGCCTTCGGCGGAGAAAATTTCTTTGGCTTTTTGGGCGGAAATTTCTTCTTTTTCAAATTTAATATTTTTCTTGATAAGTTCCCTTATGGATTTCTCCAACTTTGGCAGTTGATCCGATGTCAATTTTTCCGGCAAATCAAAATCGTAATAAAATCCGTTTTCAATCGTCGGTCCGATGCCAAGTTTGGTAGTGGGGAACATATCTAAGACCGCTATTGCCATCAAGTGCGCCAGCGAATGTCGGATATTTTCAATATTATCCTTATTTTTAGCCATATTTAACATAATACCACAATTATAAATTTAAAAAGACTTGACAAAAAATATAGTTCGTGTATGATGTTGGCAGATTTGGCAGATTTGGCAGATTTGGCAGATTTGGCAGATTTGGCAGATTTGGCAGATTTGGGAGATTGGGTATTTTTTAACCAATCTGTTCTTGGGTCCCCCAAGCCCGAAATAAGATGATACTTAGGGTTGAACTTTATATCGCCCTAAGTATCCCTTAAGAGTTCAGCTCTTTGTGAAGTACCACCAACACATCACGACAGTTCGTGTTGATGGTTTTATAAAAATTTTTTAAGAGAAGTAAGAGAAAGGGGGTGATATATTTGATTGCGATGATTGCAAAACCTTTTTTGAGGTACAATTTGACAATTGCAGGGACCGTACCACAGCAGATTGCATCGCATGGTGACATCACGAGTATCGTATTGGTTGAAGAGATTATATAAGGTCGAATGCCCGGGTTACTGCCCCATCTGAAAGGAGGTGAGTGCGTGGAGCCACCATTTTTCTAGATTTTGCGGTTAGCGCTTAGGACAGGCTAACTGCGTACCAAATTATCTATATCATCATTTCTTTTTTTAATTTTAAAAAATTCCCTACTAATGGGTGGGGGTGGGTCTCATTAAAATTACCCGAAAAATTTCGAGGTGTCCCTAAAAAAACGGGGAAAAAATGAGATTAAAATTAAAGCTCAAGAGCAGGACACATATGTACCTCTTGAGCTTTTTTCTATTTCAGCTCCATTATCCTATCGGCCAGCATACTTATCTCTCCGTTTCTTTCTGAAATTTTGCCGGAGATGGCGACGCATTTTTCGGGGGCGAGCAAAAGCTTGAATTCGGCGCAGATGCGAGGGAAGACGACAACTTCAATTGAACCGTTGAAATCGGCAAGGCGGACGAACATCATTGCGTCGCCTTTTTTTGTGGTGATAGGTTTGATTTCTTCAATGATTCCGCCTATCACGACAGGTTCGCCGTCTTTGGCTTTTTCTTTTATTTTAACGATATTTTGCTGTCTTTTTTCAAGAACATTTCTGTATTTATCAAGCGGATGGCCGGAGATGTATAATCCCAGCAATTCTTTTTCCCATATTAGTTTGGCGCTTTGGCTTGCCGGTTCGGCATCGCCTAATTTCAAGTCGGAATTATTTTCCAATCCGCCAAAACCGCCAAAAAGAGAATCTTGATTTTCCGAGGCCTTATCCATTTCTTTTTTATAAGAAAGAAGAATTTCAATATTTGAAAGCATCGCGCCTCGTTCACCAAGTTCATCTAGCGCTCCGGATTTGATAAGAGCTTCCAAAGATTTTTTATTCAAGTTTCTGTCTTTGATTCTTTGGAGAAAATCGGAGAGAGATTTAAATTTGCCTTTTTTCTTCCTCTCTTCAATTATGGTGTTGGCAATACCTTCGCCGAAATTTTTTATCGTGGTTAGTCCGAATCGCACCTCATCTTTTTCTTTGCCTTTAACGACCGTGAAATCGGAAAAGCTTTCGTTGATGTTTGGCGGAAGCACCGGTATTCCCATTCTTTTGCATTCCGCGATAATTTCACCGATTTTCTCCACATCTCCGGAGTCCGCCGTCAGAACCGCCGCCATATAAATCGCCGGGAAGTTGGCTTTCATATAAGAGGTTTGATAAGCGACTCTGCCGTAGCTTGCGGCGTGCGCTTTGTTGAATCCATACGCGGCGAAGGGTTCAATAAGTTTCCAGAGAGCTTCGGCTTTTTCCGGCTTCATTCCGTTTTTAATGAATCCTTCTTTCAGCTTTTCTTTCTGAGCTTCCATTTCGGCTGGGATTTTTTTGCCCATAGCTTTTCTGAGCTTGTCTGCTTCAAGCCATGAATAACCGCCTAAATGTATGGCTATGAGCATCACATCGTCTTGATAGGCGATGACTCCGTAAGAAGCCGACAGTATATCTTTCATTCGCGGATCAAGATACTTAACCAATTTGGGATTATGTTTTCTTTCAATGTATTGCGGGATTGATTCCATCGGACCCGGACGATAAAGAGCGACCATGGCGTTGATGTCGTGAATAGTCGTTGGTTTCAAGTCTTTCAAATACCGCGTCATGCCTTGCCCGTTGAGTTGGAATAATCCGGCTGTTTCCCCAAGCGCCAACATGGCAAAAGTCTTTTTATCGTCTATCGGGATGTTGTCTATGTCAATTTCAATCCCTTCCAGTTTCTTCACGAGAGACACGGCATTCGCCAGAATTGAAAGATTTTTAATTCCG
>Ga0209541_10014087_pt1 | contig 12119 bp, 14 predicted proteins | sample RifCSPlowO2_01_FD_184027 | JGI IMG/M metagenome (GOLD analysis project Ga0209541, IMG submission 184027) | Groundwater microbial communities from Rifle, Colorado - Rifle CSP2_plank lowO2_0.1 (SPAdes) (version 2) | ecosystem: Environmental > Aquatic > Deep subsurface > Groundwater | place...
CGCCAAACTTGTTTGCCACACATATCACACCCTATGTTTTTACCCGTTTTTTGACTCTGATTTTGACACAGCTTAGAACAGTATTTTCCCCAACCCCGCAATAAATGACTTGGTTTCACATAAAATTCTTTCTCGGGAGTCGCGGTGATATTTTTGCTCCGCACATGACGACGCCCTTCTCTTTTTTCCTGAAGCGCGCGCTCAATCGGATGCGTATCAACGCTTTCAATATAGCGCGGGTCAATCTCGAGAATAAATGGAGACGGAAGCGTATGTCCTCCCCGTTCATTATTTTCTGCGTACGTTATGCAAACACCCTTCCGCGCCCGCGTGAGCGCGACATAAAAAAGTCTCCGTTCGTCGAAAAGTTCATCGTCTTCAGCGCTTCCAGACACACCAAGCGAGAAGTGGTTTGCAATTCTTCTGTTGCCCCAATGTTTGTCACGCGCGTGTACAATATATACATAAGGGAACTCAAGTCCCTTGGCGCGATGCGCCGTCAAAAGATGAACGCCCTCTAAAAAGTCCGCGCCTTTTTCACGCCCCACGGGTATGTTATAGCGCTCCACACGAAGAAGGTGCGCCAAAAAATCTTTAAGATAAAAAAGCTCTTCGTGACTTTCGTTCTCCGCCTCTCTGTAAACTCGAGAAAGCGCGTCTGTTTTTTCCCACGCACGAGAATTACGAAGAGCATAGGCAATATATCCCGACTCCTCGAGTATATGGTCAAGAAAGCGGACAAATGATGTATTTGTTGCGAGTGTTTTCCAGCGCTTAAGTTTTTGGTAGAGATCAAAAAATGCTTCCGGCTCGGAGAGGCCCGCTTTTAAAAGTAATTCTTTCTTTGAGATAAGCGCATAGAGCGATTTTCTCTCTGTACGGGCTTGAAGGACGAGCAGATGAATATCAAGATGCGAGAGTTTTAAAAAATCAGTGTGGAGGACTTGTACGAGTAGCGCGTCATCCCCAAACGAATCAACGGTTCTAAATAGAAGGAGCAATTTGCGCATGTCGTCATCATCTAAAATATTCTCGTCCGATTCTATCCGAAAAGGAATGCCTTCTTTTTCAAGAAGGAGGGCTATCGGAAACGCATCCCGATTGTCGCGATAGAGCACGGCAATATCGCTAGGGAGTATATTTTCTTTTTCTATCTTCTTTCGTATATCGCGCGCTATGAAAAGGCGCTCTAAATTTTCATTTTGAAATGCATACAAGAAAATCTTTTTTCCAACTTCTTTTCTGTGCGCCGAGAGCGTCGCTCCTTTTGGATCTTTCAGGTTTCCTCTTCGTATAAGACTCCCCGCCGCGTCAAGAAGTGTTTGTGTCCCACGATAGTTTGTCGAAAGTGTAATAATAAGAGCTTTCGGGTAGAGTTTTTGAAAGTGGTAGAGGTTCTCAAGAGATGCTCCTTGAAAGCGGAAAATTGCCTGCTTCTCGTCCCCCACAATAAAAAGATTCGGGTATGGTGAGTGAAATTGGCACAAAAGTTCGAGTACCTTGTTTTGAGCGCGGTTTGCGTCTTGGTGTTCATCGGCAAGAATATACTGGTATTCTTCCCCAACCAGAAGCACAAGTTCCTTGCTCTTTTCGAGCTTTTTTAAAACTTCCATAATCATATCGTCGTAGTCGTAGAATCTCTCTCGGATAAGCGCCTCCTGATACTTTTTATAAATAATCAATAGCTCTTTTGCCTTTTGTATGGCGCGTGTTTTTTTAATTATGTTTGCTTTCGTAGTTTCTTTATTTTTTGCGTTGTTACTTTCTTCAGTACGAATGATTTTTTCAAAATCACGCGGCGGTATTCCGTCTCTTTTTAATTCGGTGATTTTAGAGAGCGCGGGGTATAGATAATAAAACATGTCGCCCGACGGCTTAAGTGTTTTGAGGCGCGCCACCTTGAGAACATCTTCCAAAATACGTATTTGCGTTGCTCGCGTTATATTTGTTCCGCCAATAATATTTGGAAATTCTTCTGGATAACGCTTGATAACCTCGTTGCAAAAACCGTGAAATGTCTCTATTCGCACGCGATATGCGGCACTTCCTATAATTGCCGATAGATTTTTGCGCATAGAGTACACGCCTGATTCGGTAAACGTAAGGGCTAAAATATTTTCCGGTCGTGTATCGGTTTTGTGGAGAATATTTGCAATGCGAAGTACCAGCACCCGCGTCTTCCCTGTCCCCGGCCCCGCAATAACCATCACGGGCCCTTCAATGGCGAGAACGGCACGCTTCTGCGCAGGATTTAATTTTTTATATGCGGAGAGAAATGCGGTATTAGACATGCCTACCCTTCTTTTGCTATCTCTAAAACCATATCAAGCGCCTCTGGAAGTTGCGTTATATTCTCTCTCCGTGAAAAGTGCCCCATCTCGTGCAGAGTTTTTGCTTCTGCGCCAAGCTCCTCCCTAAATTGTCCAACCTCTCCTGGATCAATATAGTAATCGTTATCCGAAAAAAGTCCGCGTATTTGTATTCCGTTCTTTTTTATTTTTTCAGTATTAACGCGCGAACCGTCTTTGCGCACAATATGCCCCGCCACACATACGCCACCTCCCACCTTTGTTCCTTCTGGAAGCGTTTCAAGATACTTAAGCATAACGTGGCACCCCAAACTATGCCCCACAAAATAGGTTTTATCATCGGGGACTCCGACGACTTTTTCTAATGTCTTAACCCATTCCACGATATTTGGGTATTTTGGATCGGGCATATAGGGAGCAATAACTCTAAAGCCCTTCTTTTCAAGTTCGTGAGTAAGCCACGGAAACCAGCAATCTAGAGGCGAGCTTGCCCAGCCATGGACTATAAAAACTCGTTTATCTCGCGATTTCACAAGAGTATTTTATCATAGCTCTTATGACTTCTCGCCCCCACTTGGAAGTTTAACTTCCAAGTGGGGGCTTGCGATATGCGCAGAAATATGGTATAAAGAAAATAGGGGGTACACCAGATGGGTAAGTTGTTCAGTCCGCAGGCGCGGACTGTTGCAGACAAGGTCGTGGCTCGAAGCCGACGAGAAGGAATCTCGATACCGCTCGCTCTTCACAAGGAGGTGGTCGGAGACGACAGTCTCCTCAGTGAAGTGGCGCGTGTCCTGCAGAAGCGTTCAACTTCGCGCAGGATGAGAAACAATGGGCTCATCAAATCGGGAAGGGAGAAGGAGGTAAGAAGAATCCCCACTCAACTTCTCCTTCTCGCTACCCCAGTCAGGGAGAAGACGAAGAGGCGGGGTCGCCACAATCCGCACGGATGCGGGTGAGCGAACAGGGGCCCGAATGCACACGCATTCGGGCCCTCGCATTTTTTTATGATATAATTCAAATTACAATAATTTTAATATGACACTTCACGAAAGGATTCAAAACGAGATTAAATCAGCAATGAAAGAAAGGAATGAAACGAAACTCCTTGCACTACGTGGGCTTCTTTCAGCGATGACAAACGAACTTGTCGCTCTTGGGCAAAAACCGTCGGAGATACTATCCGACGAAAATGCGGAAAAAGTTATCAAACGTCAGGTTAAACAACGGAATGAATCCATTGCGCAATTTAAGAATGCCGGGCGTAACGACCTTGTTCTAAACGAAGAAAAAGAACTTGCATACTTTACAGAATACCTGCCAAAAGAAATGGGAGACGACGAACTTAAAAAGATTGTCGCGGAAAAGATAAAAGAACTTGGGGCGACTGACAAATCAAAAATAGGAATTCTTGTGGGGAGTGTTTTAAAAGCAACCGGCGGAAAAGCAAACGGCGCGCGCGTTAAGGAACTTATAGAAGAATCCTTCGGCTAAATTGCTCCTTCTTTTTTAAGAAGCTCTCTTTTCTTTTTCCCTCCCCTATTATACCCACCAAGAGTGCCGTCCGATCTAATAACCCTGTGGCAAGGTATTTTTTTATCGTAATTGCCTTTCATAATAACGCCGACGGCGCGCGCCGCGCGCGGACTTCCGGCACGGCGCGCCACATCTAGATAGGAGAGGGTTTTTCCTCTTGGAATTTTTGAAACAACTACAAGAACTTTTTCTTTAAATGTCATCGGTAATTTCTCGCAAACGTTCAATGTCCTCTTCTTTCATAGAGTGTATCGTTTGCAAATACGGGTCGCCCGCAACGATTTTTGCAAAATACCTCCCTGCCGAGAAATGTGGCAAGAGCACATAGTCCGCTCCGTGTTTGTAGAGAATAATGGCATCTGTGTCGGTTCGCCCGCGTAGAATAATTTTGAATTGCGCCCGTGTTTTCTTCCTAAACTCTATAAGGTCTTTGAGGAGCACTAAATTGCTTTCAACATCGGGCGATGTTGAAATAACCGCTCGGGCGCTTCCGGAGTCAATATGGGCAAGCATTTCATCATCATTCATATCGCCAAAAAAGTACGGCGCGCCAAATGCATCAAGCCTTGAGAGCATGAGCGGATCATACTCGACGATAAAAAGAAATTCTTTAGGAAGATTTTCCGCAATGCTCTGTCCTGTTCTGTGAAAACCAATAAGTATAATGGGGCGTTTGTATATACGAGAGCGCGCACGGTCGGTTTTTACTTTCTTTCGTTCAAAGAACGACAGATAGGGAGAAAAAAATCTAAATAGGGTATTGCCGTGCGCCATAAGATATGTTGAAACAACAATCGTGATGACGCCAACCGATGTAATAAGCGTAACTGCCCGAGAATCCAAGTGGCCGAGTGAAAATCCAAGCGTGGCAAGAATGAAACTAAATTCGGAAACTTGAGCGATTGCAAGACCAGAAAGAAAACTGGGGCGTTTTGGATAACCCAAAAAACTCATCACCATAAACACAATAAGAGGGCCCCCCAAGAGAACAAAAAGAGAAAATACAATTGTTTCCGCGACAATATCCGTAAAATCAGAAAAAGCTACAATACCCGCGCCGAGTGTGACAAAAAAGACAAGCATAAAAAAGTCGCGCAATGATTTTAAGCGATAGGCAACTTGAAAGTTTTCGTACGAGTTTGCAAGAGTAAGGCCTGCGATAAATCCGCCAATTTCTTTTGAAAATCCAAGCGCCTCAGTACCGCTTGCAACGGCAAAAAGCCACGCAAGTCCGCTTAAAAATACAAGCTCGGGCGAGCGTGCCAAACGGCTAAAGAATCTCGGAATAATTTTCCTGCTCAGGAAGAACGCTACAATGAAAAGAATAGCTGACTTTCCAAGAGTGAGGAGGACGCCCATCACCATCGTAGAAAGTAATCTCTCCTCGCCACCACCACTACCAACACCAGTGAGAAGAACAATTGCGAGTATAACGACAATATCTTGAATAAGGAGGATACCAATGCTTATTTTCCCGTAGAGCGTATTCAAATCGCGTTTTTCGGAAAGAATATTCACCACAATAACCGTGCTTGAAATTGTGAGCGCAAATGCAATATAGATAGCCGCAACAACTGAAAAGCCGAATGCATTTGCGACAAGAAAGCCGAACACAAATGTAAAGATAATCTGGCCAAGCCCAATAAGTACGGCGTCTCTTCCCACGATACGGATGCTTTCATAATTTATTTCAAGCCCGACAAGAAAAAGAAGAAACATGACACCGAGGTCTGAAAAAAGTTCATAGACTTCTTTATTTCCTTCCAGAATGAAAAATCCGCCGTATCCGACAATAAGACCGGCGAGAAGATACCCGAGAATCGTGGGTTGGCCCAAACGACGTGCAATTATTGCAAGACATGCGGCAAGAACGATAACAAACGTCAGCTCCGTAAAAAGACTTAGCATAGATAACTACAGTATATCGCCTAATATGTTTCGAGGGGAGGCATTTCATGCCTCCCCTCGTGGACTACCTATTGCGCGCGTTGATCACGTCGTAGACGAGCTGGTTGGGAGTCGGATACTCCATCGTCTCCATTTCGATTTCTTCGCGCTCCTCTTTGCTGGCACAATTCTCTGCGCGCGCAGGCCCCCTTTTGGGCTTTTTGTTCTTCTTGTCTTCGTTGCCGTTGCCCCTATTAGCACGCCTGCCACGCGCAGTAAAAACACTCGATGCCATGACCCCTCCGTTATTGTCTAAATTATATATACACCTAAAGAGGCGCAAGTTCAATATCGCCCGTGTTCGTATCTTCTTTTGCGTCTGCGCGAATGGGAACAATTTGTATATCTGCCGGCGCGCCGTTAAGTGTTGCCCTTAATATATGATCGGGGTGCGCGTTAAATTCTATTTTAAATTCCCGTTCGGTTATGACCTGTGCGCATATACCATCGGATAGGGTTACATAAAAATTAAGCGTTATCTGCTCCGGATAACTTTCAGCAATCGTCGTATCAATTGAAAGATTGTGGCACGGAGTTGGAAGGGCAATGACACCTTGATAGGTGTGCATGTCTCCCGCCGAAATTTTAGTTGCTGAAATTATCCACGAGGTATCGTGCGAAGGAAGTATTCCGTCATCTTGTGGAATTGTGGGAGACGGAAGAAGACCGCCAACATACACGCCAATAGTTATGACAACAATAACCAGAAGAGATGCGACAATAGGAAGTGTTTTCATAAAAGTTATATTATATGGATAGTATATATCCCCTACTAAAAAATGAAATCCCCGCAACGAGATGTGGAGCGGGGACTTCTTAAACACCGACCATCTACGGCTCAAGGTGCATAATGGCGCGATATTCCCGAATGAGATCTTTTCTCTGCATCTTCGAGAAGAGAATGCACCCTTTTTCAAATTCACCGCGTCGCCCATCGTAGTTCGGTTCATCGCTGAACCCCGCAGGCTTCAGTTTCCATTCAATCCTGTAAACATTGTGGTAGGGCTTCCAAACTCCATGAGTGCCCTTCTCTAGCGTTGATATGCAAGAATGAAGGCGTATTGACATGAGATCGGTCTCGGTGCGGTGACGCACATCCTCTACTGTCCCAATAACACAGGAGTTGCTTTCACGAATCCATACGAGCGCCTGCTGTCCGGCATATTTTTTCAGTTCTATGATTGTGATCAAGACAAATCCTCCTTGAGATTCCAGTTAATTTCTATAAAAAAATTCGTGCTGTGTCAAACTTTAATATAAAATCTGTAGTGCTTCTTGCCCCACAAAGGTCCTGCATATTCTACGCCGATACGCGGGGACTTTTTTATATTTTTTGCCGGTATCCGCACCCCGCGGTCAACAATATATAAACCGCTCTTCCGCGCGGCCTCTTTTTTATTTAAAGTTTTTGTAATTCTAAGTTTCTGCGTAAGTCTGCCCGGTCCTCGTATACCACGAACTCCGCGTATAAGTATTGCCGCCGGATAATCTTTTGGACCAGTAACAATATTAAGCATTTGGTGCATTCCATAAATCATGTATAGGTACCACCGACCGCTGTGTCCAAACATCGGCTCATTTCGTTCTGTTTTTCCATTGGATGCATGAGAAGCCATGTCTTTCGGGCCATGATACGCTTCCGTTTCCGTAATTAAAAAATAATCTGTTTTCACGCCGCGCTTCCGAGCAAGAAATTTACCGAGCAAATTTTTTGCAAGAACCGGAGTATTTCTACTCTTAAAATCTCTTTGCTTAAGAATTCTCGTCGTCATTTTCGATGAACGGCACAAATGCGAACCCCTCAAACTCGTCTTTAGCAAATACGTTATCGCCTTCTTTTAGAAGCTGCACGATCTTTGACTTAATGGGCGCAACAATCACTCCTCCGTTTTTTAATTCATTCTTCCATGCTTCTGGAACTTTTTCTCCAGCTGCCGCCGCGATAATTTTGTCATAAGGGGCGCCCTGCGGAAATCCACCCTCTGCGTTAAGGCAGTGAATTTCAACTATCCCTTTTTTAATGAAATTATATGAAAATATATTTTTTCTACCGAGTTGGGCAAGCTCGGGCACAAGCTCGATGCCGACAATATGTCCGCACTTTTCTTTTGGTAGCTCATTACCAAAATCGTCATGGGAGACGATATGCGCAAGGAGCGCCGTCTGCCAACCGGACCCAGAACCTATGTCCAAAATTTTTTCTCCCGGCATTGGGAGAAGAAGTTCAAGCATAAACGCAACAGTCCACGGCTGGGATATTGTCTGACCATATCCTATAGGAAGCGGCGTGTTTCTATATGCGTGCTCTTTTTCATCTTTCGGAACAAAATCCGCTCTGTCTATATGAAGAAATGCCTCGATAAGGCGGGGAGTTTTGAGAACACCGTCAGAAACAAGCTCTTCTGTAAGCCCCTTCATCATTACAACTATTCTCGCTCGTAGACAATAGTATGTAAAGAGAAGCCCAAACTAAGAATTCCGAGTAACTTGGCGGTGGCGGTACTTGGCTGGCGGTACTTTGCGGTTTTACTTAGCGGCTACTTGGCGGTTGAACCGCCAAGTACCGCGCTCCTACCCCACTTGGCGGTTCAACCGCCAAGTGGGGTAAAATATGATATGCGACGGATTGTCATCTATTTAAAATAAACTTGCATTTCTGCGGCGTCGTCGTGCTCTGGAAGCCCTGAGGGATTATCTTTCCTTAAAATAAGAAAACCGTTTTTGCCGTACGAGGGCTTGTCGAAAGTAAGCGTTGCCTCAAAAGGCACGTATTCTTCCGTCATCCACTCGTCTTGTGCCGTTGCAATGCCGTCTGCAATAATTTTACCGTCCCAATCGGTTAATATGACGGGGAAACTTGCCTCAAAAAACCACACGCCTCGCGCTTCACCTTTAATTGTGAGCGGACTTGTAATAACACTCTCCGGAAGAGGTGCGGAGACCTTCACAAAATCTTTATATGCATAATTTTTTTGTTCGGGAATATATCCACCGCCAAAAAAGTATGCGAGACCGAAAAGGACGACGAGTATAAAAAACAGCGTTGAAAGAATCTTCATATGTTTCAGTATATATCAATTAAAAATAGGTGGGAACCCCTTGATTGTGGCGATATTTTATATTACTCTCTGGCCAGACATAAGTGGAGGTGACAATATGATCAAGGAGATAGTCGTCACCAAAGCAGGTGACAAACTCGTAGAGAGAAACTGGACAACGGCTAAAAAGGGAACCGACGAATACGAACGCGACCGGAGCAAGCATTCCGACGAGAGCAAGATCCAGCAACTTTTTAGCACTACCATTATGGACCACGTACATTCTGACGAAAAGAATGGCTGGGTGTCTGTCAGGGATGTGCCTGATTCAAATGGAAAACTCCTAGAGTTGTTCTGCCAGAGAGACAAATGTGATTTCCGTATTCAAATCCCGAGAGAAATAAACACTTGGGGTACCCTCCGCTCATATCTCAAAAGAAATGGACAGAAAGGAGTCCTGTAGGGTCCGTATGTGCATAAAGCTTATACGGACCTTTCGATTTCTACCCTCGTTTTGCCTTTGATCGTTCCGTTTCGTTTAAATACTGTTTTCGCAAGCGCACGTTTTTTGGAGTAATCTCTAAATACTCGTCATCGGCCATAATCTCAAGGCCGCGTTCAATGGTTAAAAGGAACGGTGGCACCAAATTGATTGCCTCATCGGAACTCGTCGAGCGCACATTTGAAAGTTGTTTGCCTTTTGTCGGATTAACCGTCATCTCTTCTCCTTTTGCAGTATTGCCAATAACCATTCCTTCATATACTTCCGTAGCAGGATTAATGTAAAGAACGCCACGCTCCTGTAAATTCCATAACGAAAATCCAAGCGCCTTGCCGCTTGCCATTGAAATCATTGAGCCGACAACTCGCTTTTTAATCTCGCCCGCAAACGGTTTAAAACCGATGAAGCGAGACGATAAAATTCCTTCGCCTCGCGTATCAATAACAAACTGCCCACGATATCCAAGAAGCCCTCGTGTGGGGCCCAGAAACGAAAGCCGAACTATTACTCCGGCGGTTTGCATATTTGTAAGCACGAAGCCGCGCATGCCAAGGCGTTCAATAATGGCACCTTGAAACTCGCCTGGCGTATCAATAATCACTTCTTCAAACGGCTCCTTTTTTATTTTTACCCGACTGCCGTCAGGTTGTATGGGGCCATCCTCTTCGCGAATAATAACCCGCGGTTGAGACACTTGAAGCTCGTATCCCTCACGGCGCATATTTTCCAAAAGGATTGCGATGTGGAGTTCTCCGCGACCCAATACTTCAAAACTGTCCGCGGAATTAAAAAATACTTTAAGTCCCACATTTACTTCAAGCTCAAGCTCTAAACGTTCTCTTAATTGACGCGAAGTGACATATTTTCCTTCACGCCCCGCGAAAGGAGAATTATTCACTAAAAAATTAAGCGTAATTGTCGGCTCGTCAACCGCAATTGCTGGTAGCGGTGGCGCATCTGCGCTTGTGGTTACCGTCTCTCCAATATCAATATCCGGAAGTCCTGCAACAAGCACAATGTCGCCAGGAAGAGCTTTCTCTGTGGGAACTTTTTTTAATCCTGCAAATGAAAAAATTTTCGTAATCTTTCCCGACCGTGTCGTTCCATCAGGTTTTTTAACAAATACATTAGCGCCCGTGGTAAGCGTCCCCTCATACACGCGCCCGACTGCCATACGGCCTAAAAAATTATCGTATGCAAGATTGAATGGTTGAAAACGAAGCGCGACATTTTGGTCCGCTGAAGACGCCGATGGTATGTGAGAGAGAATCGTATCAAGAAGCGGAGTAAGGTCCGTACTTTCGTCTTCAAGTTTCTTTTTTGCAATACCTTCGCGTCCTATAGCGTAGACCACTGGAAAATTTGCTTGTTCGTCGGATGCACCCAGTTCCATAAAAAGATCGAGCACATGCTCCTCGGTACGTGCCGGGTCTGCGGCGGGCTTATCAATTTTATTTATAACAACAATAGGTTTAAGACCCAGTTCAAGCGATTTTTTTAAGACAAATCGCGTTTGCGGCATAGGCCCTTCTTGAGCGTCAACAACAAGAAGCACTGAATCAATGGAGCGAAGCACGCGCTCAACTTCAGAACCAAAGTCGGCATGCCCTGGAGTGTCAACAATATTTATCTTCGTATCTTTGTAAAAAATAGTCGCGTTTTTTGCATAAATCGTAATGCCACGCTCTTTTTCAAGCGTATTTGAGTCCATAGAAACACCCTCTTCCTCAGCGCCTGTCTGGCGAAGCAGTGCATCGGTAAGAGTTGTCTTCCCGTGGTCAACGTGCGCAATAATAGCTATATTTCTAATTTCCATCTTTTCTTTGGCCTAATGATAAACTTGTCCCCGCGAGATTTTGCTCGTAAACTCGCCATCTCACGGAGCACCGGGCAAGTTTTTAGGTAGTGGTATCGGCCACCGCCGATTCTTAACACAACTCACCCGCTTCATCCCAGATGGATTACGCGGACAAACTCCTATAAAAAAAGCCCCGCAAATGAGGCACCAATAGAGTACCAAAAAAACCACACGTGGTCAAACTGTAACGGATATGGCATAAAGTAGCATATTAATAGCGAAAGAAGGCTAAACCCCGCCATTGGCGGAATCGCCAGAACTCCGTCGAGACGGGGTTCTAGGGAGAAATATGGACGAAACGAGAGATTTAGAAGAGCTTATAGAAAAAGCGAGAGGCGGAGATAATGGGGCATTCCGCGTGATTTTTGATATGCACATTGATAGATTATTCGGATACGCGCTTGCACATACAAAAGACAGAGGTGCGGCGCTCGATATCACTCAAGACACATTCGTCGCCTTCTGGGTATCGCTTCCGTCGTTTACGTATAAAGGCAAGGAATCATTTTTAGGATTCATCTTCCTTATACTCAAACGAAAGCTTGCGGCACACTATAAAAAAAGCGCGCTCGAGCGGGAAAAGCTCGACTTTGATTATGAAACCGCGCATGAAGACGAGCACGAAGATCACCGCCACCTTTTGTCTTTTATTGACCGTCTCGGAGCAAAATACCAAGAGGTGCTCAAGTTGCGATATTGGGGGTCGCTCTCATTTGCAGAAGTGGCGGAAACGCTCGGCATCAGAGAACCTGCCGCGCGCGTATTACATCACAGGGCTATTAAAAAATTATCAGTTTTAATCGACGGTAAAAATATATGATAAGCGACGGAGATATGGAAAAAAAATTAGAAAATATGAATAAAATAACACTCTCTGAAGAAGAGAAGGGAACATTGTGGCAGAGAATTTGGCGCGCGATTATAACAAT
>Ga0209541_10014088_pt1 | contig 12117 bp, 15 predicted proteins | sample RifCSPlowO2_01_FD_184027 | JGI IMG/M metagenome (GOLD analysis project Ga0209541, IMG submission 184027) | Groundwater microbial communities from Rifle, Colorado - Rifle CSP2_plank lowO2_0.1 (SPAdes) (version 2) | ecosystem: Environmental > Aquatic > Deep subsurface > Groundwater | place...
AAATAACCGTGGCTTTATCCGAAATTTTTGCTTTTTCTGTGCTTGTCGAGGCTACTGTCTCAAAACTTTTTGTGCTTGTAGAAATATTCTCACTCACATTGCTATCCTGCCGCTCATACCTCATCTCGCTTGCCCTATTTGTAATAAGTAAAACCACCCCCACAACAAAAATGATAACTAAACTGATTGGCTTATTCATATTCAATAGTTGCGGGAGGTTTTTGTGTAATGTCGTAGAGCACCCTGTTAACTCCCGAGACCTTCCCAACAATCGCACTTGATATTTTTTCTAAAAGTTCGTTTGAGATTTTGTGCCAATCAGCACTCATGCCATCTACCGAATCAACTGCGCGAAGTGCAATCACATATTCATAGGTACGCGCGTCTCCCATCACGCCAACTACTTTGATTGGTAGAAGCGCGGCGAAAGCTTGCCAAATCTTTTCATACTCCCCTGCATTTTTTAATTCTTCTATGAAGACTGCGTCGGCTTCGCGAAGAATTCGTAAACGTTCTTCTGTCACTTCACCCACAATGCGCACGGCAAGCCCGGGTCCAGGGAAGGGATGTCTCCAAAGCAAATCTTTAGGCAAGCCGAGCACAAGACCAACTTTACGCACTTCGTCTTTATACAAATCCTTTATCGGTTCAAGAATTTTGAAACCAAGTTTTTCCGGCAAAGTTAAGTTGTGATGGCTTTTAATTTTTGCTGAAGTCTTCGAAGTCGACGCAGACTCAACTCGATCTGGATAAATTGTACCTTGAGCAAGATATGCTATTGGATATTTTTTAAGTTCATTCTTAATCGCTTTCTCAAACACTTCGATAAAAGTATGGCCAATTATTTTTCGTTTTGTTTCTGGATCACTTACGCCTTTTAATCTTGTTAGGAAAGGCTTACTTGCGTCAATGACATAGAGCTTCTTAAATCCGTGCTTGCGTAAATACACTGCAACTTGTTCTACTTCTCCTTTGCGTAGTAGCCCAGTATCTACAAATACAGCATGCAAGCGGTTACCGATAGCTCTGTGAATGAGCGTTGCTGCCACAAGCGAATCAACCCCACCCGAAATGCCCACAACTACGTGCCTCTGCTCAACTTCACTCTTGGTTTCTGCAATTATCTCTTTGGTTAAAGAAACGATTTGCCAATCTTTTTTTGCTCTACAAATAGAAAATACAAAGTTACTCAATATCTTTTTCCCATTTCGAGTATGGGTGACCTCTGGGTGAAATTGTATGCCAAAAAAGTTCCTCTTTGTATCTTCAAAAGCCCCATATTTACAGCCTTTAGTAGAAGCCGTAGCCCTAAAGCCACCCGGCAACCTAACCACCTTATCCCCGTGAGAAAACCAGACTGTTTCTTTGACAGAAAGGCCTTTAAACAAGGTATTCTTTCCCTTTATTTCTAAAATTTCCTTGCCAAACTCCCGATGCTCCCCTTTGGCAACCCGGCCACCGAGCAAGTGGGCCATAACTTGGTGCCCGTAGCAAATACCCAAGATTGGTAGCCCCATTTCGAAAATCCTTCTATCTAGCCTTGGGCTCCCCTTCTCGAGCACACTGGCAGGGCCACCTGACAAAATAATCCCAACAGGTTTGAGTTTTTCAATCTCTGCTACTTTAGTATCAAAAGGTAGGATCTCCGCCCGCACCCCAAGCTCTCTAACACGCCTAGCTATAAGGTGAGCAAACTGACTACCAAAATTGAGAATTACAATCATAAGAAATCATAGCACGAAACAATCTATCGAACACAGGGCTACACCTTACTTAGTGCGGCTCTGGTTTTAGGGCCGACTTGGCCGACGGGTTCGAGGCCTTTGGATTTTTGAAAACGGGTCACCGCGGATTTAGTAATTGGTCCGAAGTTGCCAGTTATCTCTTCGTTATAAAATCCAGCGTTGGCAAGTTTGATTTGCAATCGTCTCACCTCTTCTCCTTTGTCGCCGACAGCAAGTCTTGGACCAACCTCGCTTCCACCCGACTTCAGGGCAAGGACCAAACTTTCATACGGATTTATGTTCACCTTCTTCGGAGTCTCAATCTCAAAATGCAAATGCGAACCAGTATCTTCGGCATCACCACTATCACCGACCCAACCAATCAAATCTCCCGCTTTCACCTTCGCTCCAACTTTGATCCCCGGCGCGTAGGCGCCAGCCTCACCACCCAAGCCATCGTCTGTGCCCGGTGTATCGTTATTTAAATGCAAGTAAATGTATTTATAACCTGCGTTATCTTTGATTGTAACCGCGTAGCCCCACGTGGCCTCGGGCGACACAACATCACTGACTACGCCATCTACCGCGGCCACCACTGGCGTAAGTTTATCGGCAATGATATCCACACCCAAATGTTTGCGCTCGCCGTTTGCCCCCCGCGGCTCGCCAAAGTCATCACGGAAAGTGCTCGCCCCATCCACAGGGAAGGTAATCGGCCGTGAAAAGGCAAAAACCCTTGTATTCCAAAGCCCGAAAACTATTACAAACATAGCCAATATGTACAAACCCTGCCTAAACTGCATAGGGTCTATTTTAGCACAAAACCCAAAAACGGAGAGGGGGAGATTCGAACTCCCGAGACCGTTACCAGCCTACCACCTTTCCAGGGTGGCCCATTCGACCGCTCTGGCACCTCTCCAATTCCCCTACTCTACTTTGTATTGGGCCGTGATTCAAGCGTGATACTTTCTTCTGCGAAAATCGGTTATACTCCATCGGGGAGGACCTATGGATAACCCATATGGTGACGAAGCGGTTCAACATCTCACTCCAGTAGCTCTGGAACAATATGCCTGGAGGTTGTATGAGGTTGAGACTGAAAATCTGGCAAATGTCATCTCGCATATCAAAGGTTGCGAACGTTGTCGTGACCAAGTGACGAGTCTGCAAAAGCGCCAAGACTTCTACAAGCGCCAACACACAGTATTTGGCGACCGTGATTAGCCCAAAGACTGGACATCAGATGTCCAGTCTTATAGTTTTAACCGGACGAGCAAAGCCGGAGAGTGCCTACGCACTAACCGGCTTATTAACCAACTCTTCCCTTGGCGAAATCTTGCTTGAGAACGTCCCATTGGGTGGGCGTAAGGCCCATCCAACCTCGCTCGTCACAAACCTGGCAAACTATACGCACCTGGTAGCGGTTCACATCTCGAGGCGCGGGAGGCCTTACCTCGATAGGCACGACAAACAAATTCGCGTGCCCAAGTGAAGCGCAAAGGCGCATCTTCGCTTCGACATCCACTGGCCGTTCGTCTTCCATTCCTCCTCCTTCCCAGGTCCACGACCCACCCCAAGCCTACTCCGTTTTGTGTTAAAATCAAAATATGAAATTTTGGCTAGAAAGATACCCGAGCAATGAAAATCCGAGACCTATTCTTGAGCCTAGGCCAGAGGTTGAATGGGAAGGTCGCGCTGTCTTTAATCCCAGTGTTGTTTACGACTCAGGCATATTTCACATGGTGTACCGCACTTATCCGTCAACCTTAAAGGAAAGTACGCCGCGGCTAAATAGAGCTGGCTATTATTTTGAAAACAACATTTCTTGCGTCGGTTACGCACAGAGTACCGATGGTATCAATTTTGAGAGGCGCAATCTCCCATTCATCTCACCCGATACTGATTACGATTGCTTTAGTTGCGAGGACCCGCGTATGACCAAAATAGGTGATACTTATTACATTACTTACACGGCCATTGATGCTCCGATATACAATCGGGACGTAAAGCCAAAAGTTCGTATAGCTTTAGCCTCAACAAAAGATTTCAAAAGTGTCACAAAACATGGCATTGTTGGCCCACCTGAAAAGTCAAAAGCCGCGGCGATATTGCCTGATTTAGTAGACGATGGAAAAATCGGCCTGATGCTGACAGTATCTCCAGATACGGGCTTATCCCATATTTCAATTCGTTATTATGACAATATAGAACAATTAATTGGAGCTTCGTCTGAAAGTTGGGGCGAATATTTTACAAAAGAACAAATTGTCATGAAAACACAACCTTGGCTTTATCGAGGCCCCGAGCTGGGAGCCGTGCCAGTCAAAACCAAACTAGGTTGGCTGATAATATTTTCTTCCGAAGCAATGTCCGCTTCTTGGACGATAGGCGCAGCTCTTCTTGACGCAGAAAGTCCGCATAAACTTATAGCAAGAGCGCCCGGTTGCATTCTTCAACCTGTCGCAACGTATAAGCGCGAGGGTCTTGTTCCTAACGTTACCTTCCCCGAAGGGGCTGTCGTCGCTGGAGACAATCTTTATGTATATTACGGCTGTGCGGATACTGTCATCGGCCTGGCGACCTGTAAGTTGAATGATCTGCTAGATTACATAACGAAATATGAAGCTCATTAAGAAGATTAGCCGCTTGGAGGTAAAAAGGTGCTTCGCTATTACCCCATATATACGAAAGTATGGCATTGCTAGTGTACGCTCAAACAAAATACCATCCCGGGCCAAATATCTAGTTGGACTCAATAAAGCAAAACGCGACGTTTTGAAAACAAGCGAGGCAAAACTTGATAGAACAAGAGGTCTTGCGACAAGCAAGAAGCGCTTGCACGCATACAACACACTAGACTGGTACATTGGTACGGTTTCGACAAAGGAGGTTGGAGCATGGAAGCGAGCTGGTGGGTTACCATTTGACTGGACCCGTGGGTCACTTGCCAGAACCGCCAAACTTGTTGAGGTTGGGCTACGCGAGGGTAGTAAAAAGATTCGCAAACGTTCCAAGCGCGCAATTCCAGGCATTATCGCCTTCAAAGATATCATTAAAAAAGACAAATATCTCTTACCAATACTATTTAAATCCGGACTTGGTACCAATGGACGCAAAGGACTACCGAAAATGAAAGCTGACATAGACGATGGTAACATGCGCGCAATTGCTCTCACAATCAGCGGCGCAAAAACTCTCAAGGCTTACATCGGCATGCCCCCTAAGAACTCTTGATTTGCTTCTCCAATTCCTTAATCCGCTTTTCGAGGTGGATGACTTCTTTAGACATGCGGGCGTAGAGGCCGGCTAGGATGGGGTCGGTTTTGGTGAGTTCCTTTTTGAAGGCACTTTTGTGTCTGGCGCTCCTCTCGTCGGCGATGGCGAACATTGCGTTGTTTATATCTTGCACAATGTCGTCAAACGCGGCCTCGGCTCGATTTACATCTACACGATCGAAGGCTTCGCCCAAAAGGCAAATGCCCACGGAGGTGGAGAGGCGAAAACGAAAATCGGCTGGGATACTTTCGGCAATACCCAGCAACTTAAGATTCTCAAGTACTTCAGGCTTGCCAAAATCGAGCATGTGCGAGGCGTCGGTGTTGTAAACCTCGTGGGCATAACGCTCGCCTATCTCTTGCACCTTCTCGCGCAAATCAATTGGCCCGGAGAGGACAATACCAAACTCATCCCCTCCTTCGGCACTAGTTACAACATTAAGTTTAAGTTCATCGCGTAGCCAGAGTGTGGTGGCACCAAAATTCAGGATGTTTGCGAAAAGTTTCAGCCCCCTATTGCCCGCCTCGTGGCCGCCCAAATCATTGAGAGCCTTCAGGCCGTTTAGGTCAAAGTTCACCCGAGCAAGCGAATAGAGATCACGCTCCTCCTGCGTCTCGCGCGCCACGATGGCACGCACGTGTTCGGCGATCTTATACTCGCTGAAACGGCGGTTGTACATCCCCAAGTACTTGCGCCGATCGAGGTAAGCAAGCATTTCTAAACGAGTTAGATTGCCAGCCTCACGATAAATCTCCTCAACCTTAAACGCCGGCATCTTGGTTTTATAGAAGGTCACTCGCTCGCGCACAGCCGCCGAAAGCTCGGGCGGGAGCCCAAGCAATAGTGCGTTTACTTTCGTATCAAGTTCTACAAGGTCCATATCAAATTGCAATCGCGTCATCCGCCTGACTATGTTTCAACTTCAGCAACTTAAGCTTCGGTAAGCGCTTCGCTTCAACTTCTGGAGTTACCTTACTTTCGGCCTCTACTCTATCTCGGGCGAGGGCTTCTTGCGCAGCCATCTCGGCTAGATGACCTGCCGGTAAGTAATTGGTGTGCGGTGTGTTGTCAAAATACCAATCAAGATTCTCTCTGCTCATGTCCTGATTATACCCCTCCGCGTAGGCGCTGTATACGCTCCTCGACTGGTGGGTGGGTCATAAAGAGTTTGGTAAGCATTTTGCCACCGCCCTTAAATGGGTTACTTATAAACAGGTGGGCTGTGCCTGTGTGAGCGTGAGGCATCGGCTCCCCGTCTGCGGCAATCTTCTCAAGAGCACTGGCCAAACCTTCGGGGTAACGCGTGAGCATGGCCCCGGACGCATCGGCCAAATACTCGCGCTGTCTTGAGATGGCCAGACGTATAAGTGAGGCGGCTATGGGTGCCGCGATGGCGGCCACTATGCCAAGGATGAGGAAGATGCGTCCATCACCCTCGCGCCGGCGTCCGCCACCCGACCACATTGCTCTTATAAAAAAATCTGAAATGAGGGCGATAATGCCAGCAAGCACCACCACTACCGTTGAAACAAGGATGTCGCGGTTGCCGACGTGCGCGAGTTCATGGGCAAGCACACCCTCCAGTTCAACCTTACTCAAACGCTCGAGTGCGCCCGTGGTCACCGCCACCGCCGCGTGCTCCTTGTCGCGACCCGTGGCGAAGGCGTTGATCTGCGATGCGGAGATCACATAAACCTTCGGCGTAGGTAAGCCAGCCGTAATACTCAAGTTCTCAACCGCGCGATAAAGCTCGGTCTGCTCCTCGCGCGTCACGGACTTGGCTCGCGAGAGAGCAAGAGCGATCTTATCAGAGTGCCAGTAACCAACCACATTCATCACCAGAGCTAGCACCACTGCTACATATAATGTGGCCGGATTTTCGAGTGCCTGCCCAAAGATCCATCCAAGCGTAATGAGCAGGGCGAAGAACCCACCCATCAGGAGGAAGGTCCTCCTGACATTCTCACTTTGGTGCGTATATAAATTAACCACCTTGCAATTATAACAGATAGTGCTAGTTTAGCGGCAGATGCTAGGCTCATACCGGGTCTGGCCAGTGAACCCTCAAAATCCATGGTCGTGGCTGTGGACGGAAGGACAACCAGATGGGAACGAAAACATTCGAGTGGGCAACCCCTGGATCCACCAATGTGGGCACTATCGCCTGCGACATGTGGCTCCAGAGTTTGGAACCAGCGGAGAGACTCGGAACGGTCAAGGAACTTTTCCTTGAGGCTGCTAGGCAACACGACGACAAAGCCGCTGTGGCCATCCTCGGGCTCTTGAAGAAAGCCTTCGAAAACTTCTTCTTCAGCGAGCAGGTGGAAGGAGAGGAGTGGACGAGAAAGGAGAGAGCTCGTAAGTTTGCCGAGAGATGCTTCATCAGTTACCTCGCCGCGCAGTTCTTCACTCTGCCGAAGTCAAGAGCAACTGGTAGCACCGTATGGGATGGCAGAAAAGAAGTGCCAGAATACGTCGAAACCCTAGTCGAGCTCAAGTGCCAGATCGGACGCTCGATCGGATTCGAGTGGCAACCCAAGGTGCACGAGGGAGCGAGCCTCTCGGCCTTCAACTTCTTCGTTCGCCTCGCTGGTGACTACAGTCGCAAGACTGGTCTACCCGAACTCCCTTGGGAATGCCCGGACGACTACCACGAAATGTCCCGAGAAGTGGGAGAGGCCATCTGGTCCGCCCTCACTGCCCGGACAAGTAGTAAAGTCTACGGTAGTGACGGTGGACACTGGGATTGGGACTTCTGGATCAGACAGCCCAGACTGCCCGAGAAGGTGCTACTCGAGCTCGCCAAAGCACGGGCCATTTCGCAAGAAGGTACTTCCGTCCTTGCCACCGTTGAGCGCGAGGAGTTGCTCGCTCAGATCTACAAGGGCAAGGAGGGTGCTCGGGACGTGAGCGATGGGGCAATGGATACCCTGCGCATCTACGTTCAGGAACTTGCTTTGGCCGACCATCTCATCTCCGCTCTCGTCAACATGATGACAAGTGGACACTGGGATTGGCACAAGATCGGTAAGAGTGAGTTCGTGCCAGCCAAGTTCACCTGGGTACTCGCGCGGAATCTGGAACACGTCGACCTCATCGGCATCCTCGACAAGAGCGAGAAATGGGCCGAGGTGCCCGGTCTACTCGACGACGTCCAGGGACGCATCCGACGAGCCATCAATCAGTGGTGGCAGAACCAAGGCCACGTCCACTGGGCAACGGTTAGCTTAATGGATGGTCCACTTACCGCGACGGAGAAGCTCGAGTTTCGTCGGCCGAGGTAGGCTCTTCGCCTAATCGGGTCCCGTCGCAAGACGGGGCCCGACATTTTTATAAACTTTCCTAAATATTTGATTATTCATCTTGTTTAATTTCCCAAGCGGCCGCTTGTTTCTTTAAACAGCTTAAACCTTAAACAACTTCCTTAATTTGTTGTCATCTTCTAACCTCTCAACCACCAGGAAGAGTAGCCCCCTACCTACATTTATGTCAGTCTTCAGTAGTGCTACAAATTCCTCACAGTCATACGGGTAGGCCCACACGCTATGCTGCACTTTTTCGAATCCATATTCTTTGAGCTCCTCTCGCAGATGATCGCGCACTCGTTTGCGTCTTTCCCATATATCAAACATAACAAACCGCCATTTGCCGTCCCATTTTTGTTTTACGGGCTTATTTTCTCGAGCTAAAAGTTGTGAGTAATACAACCTACCCTTACCCGTAAGCACTGCTTTGTGATTGGCCACCTTCACAAAACCCCTCTTTTCAAGATCGCCCAGTTTTCGCTTCGCATAGTTAAGTCTATTTCTATTGTCAATCGTATTGGCCAGCGGCACCCTAGGGAACAATACATCCAGAGCAATTTGTCCTGATTTGCCCAGTAAGTAAATAATCTTATGAGCAATCCTTGAATTCTTCGCCAACCTGTCTATTTTACTAGTTGAAAGTCTCGAGCGGCCGCGTGATTTATTCAACAACACACGACTGATCGGAATGTACGTACCCATTTGCCTGCGAGACTAGAACTTAACTTGAATTGGATTCTGCGCCACGTCTGCGTCGGGGAGGTCAAAGAATTCTTTGGCGGCAAAGTGGAAAAGACTGGCGATAATACTGGATGGGAATGACTGGATGCGGGTGTTCATATCGCGCACCATTGTGTTGTAGAAGCGACGGGCGGCCTGGATCTTGTCTTCAGTGTCTGTAAGCTCACGCTGAAGCTCAAGGAAGTTTTGGTTAGCTTTCAAATCAGGATACGCCTCTGACACGGCGAACAAACTCTTGAGCGCGCCAGAGAGCATATTCTCTGCCGCGGCTTTGTCGGCCATTGTGCCTGAACCCGCCGAGATAGCCTTGGCCCTGGCATCAGTCACCTTCTCAAACGTGCTCGCCTCGTGAGCTGCATAACCTTTGACTGTGCTCACCAAGTTAGGAATTAAGTCATAGCGCCTCTTAAGTTGTACCTCAATGTCACTCCAAGCCTCCGCCACCCTGTTTGATAGACGGATGAGCGAGTTGTAGGCAAAGACCACCCACAAAGCAACAACCACCAAAACCGCAAATATAATGTATCCCATATGTTTTAAATAACTAGTAACGTATAACTTGTAACAAGCCCATTATAGCACGAAAAAGGAAAGGCCCAGTGGATTGTCAAAGGCCACCCATCCTGCCCTAGGAAGTATTACTTTGAGTTTTCGTAGGCTTTTTGTAATAGTTCTTTCAGCAGTGCTTCCTTCGTGGTTATGTCGTTCTTGTGCAACCTTATGCGGTAGGTACCCCACTGGCGGTCATACCCGAGCATGTCCAAACCGTCGTCATCGATCTGTTTTTGTATTTCATCAGAAAATGGGAGTTTAATTTCTATGTTTAAACCGCCTTTTCGTGGTGTAAAAGTTGAAAAATTGTTTACTTGTCCGTCCTGCGCCAGTCCGATATAAAACTTGTTGTACTTAAACTCATAACCGGGAACAAAACTGTTAATAACATCCAGCAAGTGGTCAGCCATTTTTACAGTTTCCCCCGTGCCTCTGTTAATCCAATAGTTGCGATCGCTAACCTCCTTAACTTCCTCATCCTCGTCGACTAGACCCAGTTTCAATTCATCTAGTACTGTTGTAAATATCAAACCGATATCTTCCCCGAAGTTGAAAGCGCCCATCTGAATTGCAATTAATGGAATACTCCCATTGAATAAGCTTATGACATTGTGGAAACGTGTTGTTATTTCCTCGGCTACTATAACCGCACAATGATCATACTGGGGATATCTTTTGCGTTCGGTATCCCAGTACTCAATTGTACGGATAATGTGGCTCTCGTTTGTTTTGCCAAGTTGTATCTCTACCTCATATCTGCGCTTTGATTCTGGGTCTTGAAGAAGGAGATCGAGGCGACCAGCAGAAGGCTGTACTCTCTCCTTATCCTTGAGTATCAAGTCGCCCAAACCAAGAATGGCCGGATTGTCGGCTATTTTCTGTTGGATAGTAGCCTCGTTTATGTGAGGATTATTGACTAGGCTTACTTTTTCGGGCTGGAAAATCTTGGGCATAAGAGTACTTTACTCCTCCCCCCAATAATTGCAAATTATTCAGGCCTATTAGCATATCTCTCCCCATTTGGTTAGCTAAAGTAGGAGTTGGCTAAAACTAATCAAAACCCAATTTTGATTTAAGTTTTGAGCCTCCTAGTACAAAGGCTGCTGCGGCGCTAACTATCTGGGACAACTCACTCGGTGCCTTGACCACCAGAAAGCATAATAATCCCAACGTAAAGCAAAATTTAATCAGGTCAACCAATTTACTCACCACAAACTTTTTATACTCAGCTCTATTCATCATTGAACTACTAATCACCAATGCTGACAGAATTAAGTATGCTGGTTATAGTTGCCGCCTCCTGTTTAGTTATGTCGTTTGGAACAACAACTACAAACTTTACGCTTTTATCAGCTCTCAGGGCTAACTCGAATTTATGGAGGTTTCCTGTTTGTTGGATTGAGAAGTTGTCGTCTGGAGAAACCTCATTAGGTTGCTGCTTGACATTCTGTTCTGTCTTAATTTTAGGCATTCTTGTTACAATCTTTCTGCTCCAGCTATTCATTTTAGCCGGATCTGTACCATACTTTTCATAATCACTAATGAGCTTGTTTACCCTCCACTTGTAAGCAGCAAGCGAACCTGCGCTCAACCTTGTCTTATTTTTTGTAAAAACTAGTTGGGCCAACTGGTCTAGATTCTCTTTGAACAATTCTACAGACTTTTTCTCTTCTGCATTTAATTGCTCGTCAAAAAGTCTAAGTGCCACCTTGTAGCTGTGTGCCGTGCTAGGTGGATACTTTCTGCTTTTTTGTGCACTGTCTACAAATTCGTATAAAGAAGTTATATCATTCATATTACTCTAATTTAACCTTGTAATACGGGCAGTTTAGCATATCCAGATTTAGATTGCAAGCATACAGTTCTTATAACTGGTATCGTTTACTACATCAGCCTTATTTATAGCCACTGAATCAGATAACTGTTAAGAATCAATAAGGTAGCAATATAAGCAAAAAACGGCTTTACGCCGCTTTTTGCTTCTTTGGTGCCAGGCGCCGTTAGTAATCCATTTCGCCTCCACCGTGGGGTGGGGCTGGGGGGACATCCTTCTTGGGCTCTTCGGCGATAGCTACTTCGGTGGTTAGGAGGACGGCGGCGGCACTGGCGGCGTGTTGGAGACCGGCACGGGTTACTTTTACTGGATCGATGATGCCGCGGGCAAACATATCTTTGACCACTTCGTCGGCTCCGGCGTCGTAACCACTGGTTGGGCCACCTTCGCGGACACGCTCCACAATCACAGCACCGTCATCCTTACCAGCGTTGATAGCAATTTGTTTGAGAGGCGACGAGAGAGCGGCGAGCAACACTTGCACGCCCACTTGGAACTCGTGCTCGATATCTTTAGAGGGTGATTTAATTGTCTTTTTCGAAACTATCGAACCGGCGTGAATGAGCGCGGCGCCTCCTCCGGCCACAATGCCCTCTTCCATTGCCGCCTTAGTGGCTTGCACGGCATCCTCGATTTTGAGTTTGCGATACTTCATTTCCGTTTCGGCAGCCGCACCCACGCGAAT
>Ga0209541_10014089_pt1 | contig 12117 bp, 16 predicted proteins | sample RifCSPlowO2_01_FD_184027 | JGI IMG/M metagenome (GOLD analysis project Ga0209541, IMG submission 184027) | Groundwater microbial communities from Rifle, Colorado - Rifle CSP2_plank lowO2_0.1 (SPAdes) (version 2) | ecosystem: Environmental > Aquatic > Deep subsurface > Groundwater | place...
AATTATCAGTTAAATTTATAAACTCTGTTTTTTAGATTTAAATCATGGCAACATTAAGAAAAGGCAAATGTTATAGGCATATGACAAGACCTTACACAAGAAGATCTAAGGTTAAAGCTAAGGCTTACATTAAAACTGTACCGCCTTCTAAGGTAGTTAGGTATGATATGGGAGATCCTAAGAAAAATTATAATTATGAGTTAGTTTTAGTTTCAAGAGAAGTAGGACAGATAAGACATAATGCAATTGAATCAGCAAGACAGGTAGTTAACAGGAAATTACAGGAAGGACTTGGACAAAAAGCATATTGTTTGAAACTATTATTGTATCCTCATCATATTTTAAGAGAAAATAAAATGCTTTCAGGAGCTCATGCGGATAGACTGCAAACAGGTATGGCTCACTCCTTTGGAAGAACTGTAGGATTAGCAGTTAGAGCTAAGAAAGGAAAAGCTTTGTTTAGTGTTAAAGTGCTAACAAATGGTGTTGAGCAGGCAAGGAAGGCATTAAAATTAGCAACTCCAAGATTACCTGGAACTTATTCTATACAAGTTAAGAAACTTAATTAGAAACATTTATTTACACATACAATCTTTTTACATTTATGCCTAATATTTTATGGTTAAGTGAGATTAATGAATCAAATCATGAATCAGTCGGGAATAAGGCTTTCTCTATAAGCCAGCTATATCAATCAAGCTTTACAGTTCCCCCTGCTTTTTGTATTACTAAAGAAGCGTTTAAGCATTTTTTAAGCAATACTGGATGCTCTAAGGATTCAATTACTAGAGTTGAAATGCCTTTAGATTTAAAAAGAGAGATAGAAGAGGCTTATGAAAATATTAATGTTAATCCTGGTATTCAGGGGGTTAATAAGTCTACTTTTTCTTTGATAAGATCTGGGAGGGATGCAGCTTCTGTTGTTGTAAGAGTTTCAGCAAGCAACTCTCCTGAGAGGAGTACAATATTAAATGTTAAAGGGAGCAAGAATTTAGTTAATTCTATAAAAGAAGTTTGGAGCATGGCTTATTCAACGGGAGATATACCTGCCTTGATTGTTCAGAAAATGGTTAGTCCTAGTATTTCAGGTGTTATTTCTTTTGATAATGATGATATAATTTTGAAATCAATTTACGGATTTTTAGAATCAAAAAATATGGAGAAAGCAGATATGTATAGGCTGGATAAAAACTCTTTGATTATTAAAAATAGAGAGAAGAGAATGCAGGAGTATAAGATTGTTAAAGATGATATGATTAATACTATAACTACGAAAAAAGTTTTTAATGATGATTTTAAGATGGGGGAAAATGAATTGAGGATAGCTGGGAATGTTGGCAAAATGTTAATAGATGACTATAGAGATAAAGAAGTGGAATTTGCTATGGAGGGCAATAAAATGCATTTATTAGGTGTTAAAAATAAAACTGAGGAAATTGAGGAGAAAAAAAATAGTCTGCCTGATTTGATATCTCCTATTCCAGATACTTTATTATCTTTTGAGCCTCTTAAAAGAGATATTCCTAAAATTAAAGAAGAGATTATTGAGGAAAGATCTGGGGAGTTAATAGAAGTTAAATTAGGGGATATTCATATAAAAGTGCCAAAAAGCAGAAAATCTATAGAGGCTGCCTATAAGCTGCTAGATGCTATTTCTTCACATTTGGATGAGTAATTGAAAAAAGGAGTTTTTGTGCAAAACCACCTTAATCGAAAGCTTTAAATACTACTATTACTACTAAAGAGTAGATAAAATCCTTAAAAGAGGAGGTATAATAATATGTCAAGAGATAATGCTAGAAATTCAATAGGTGAAGCAGTAGATCAATTACTTTTAGGTACACCAGATTTACAAAGGATAAAAGACAGATTAGCTATGGGATTCTTAGAGGGGATTTCAAGTGGCAATCTAGATTGGGGTTATATATTGAACCCAGCTTCTGGAGTAAATTTAGCTGATCTTTTCACGAATACAGATGCTAAGGAATTATACGATAGATTAGTAGATCCTTTGTTAAGAAGAGACTTACATGAAAGAAGATCTGCGTATAGTGGAGCTTATGGGAAAATGATAGAAACACTTGTTAAAGTCTAATCCCTTTATTTTCTTTTTTCTATAAATTTTTTTATTATACCTAGATATTCTTCTGTTCTTTGTCTGTATTTATCATATTCACTGCCAGAAATACTAGTTATTTCATCTTTTAAAATTCTTTTAGACATAAAATAAAGATCATGCATTAAAACAGCATATTTTGGATGGAGATATTTATTCTTTACCATTTTTTCTCTTATCATATCTGCTGCATGTTCTGGACTTGGTGGAACCTCTCCTATTCTCATTAAAGCTGCATGAGTAGCATCTATAGCTGTCCAATATAAATCAACCATTGCTTTAAGCAAATGTTTTCCAGAATTATTAAAACTGGCAAAACTCATATTGTAATAAGTATAGATAGCTTCTCTGCTTGGTCTTATTCTTCCCTGCATTAATAATAATTGCAGAGGATCAAAAAATCCAGTATCAACAAGAGCAACACCACTTCTTAGAATATTAATTGCAACTGGGTCTCCTGATCTTACATATTCCCAGAAGCTTGTTAACTTCATAGTTTGTACATGAATTTTAGTACTAGTATCAATGATTGCTTTTTCTACAATAATTTTATAAGTTTCCATTATTTCAGGAGCAAGAACAATATGGACATCATCTATTATTATTAAAATATCAACATCTCCTTTTTTCTCTCTGCTGATATCTGTAACAGAACCGAATAGCACAATACCAGAAACAAATTTTCCAAATTCTTTGTAAACTTTAGAAGCAAATCTTCTTGCAATCTCTAAATCTTTATCAGGAACCTTGATATTACTATCTCTTCTTCCAACAGAAAAATCCATTTCATCACCTCTAATATAAGCTATAACCTGTTATTTATTAATGTTTTTATTCTAATCTAATCCCTGACCATAATCTCCAGTCTGTTTCTTCTCCACCAGATTCGGGAGCATAACCTCCAACAATGTAGGTTGGGGAGTATGATCTACCTTTAAAGAATCCCATGTCATCTTCTGTCCATAATTTAGTCCTGTAAACTGGGGATGCGAAATTGCTCATAAATTTAGTCCACGCTCTTACATCTTGGTGAGCTGGCTCAATAATCATTTTTCCTTTGTAACCAGATTCTTGCATTTGTTTTATGAATTGTGGGATAGGAACATTACCTTCTCCAGGGTCTACGTGTTCATCATAATAGCCGAAATTATCACTTAAATGAATATGTCCGATAATCTTTGCTTTGTTTAAATCATCGACTTGATTTTTAATCCATTGATGGAATTCTTTTTCATCTCCTCGAAAATATTTTCTCCATGTGTTTAGATGGCCAATATCAAACGTTGCTTTGATGTGTTCATTTGCTGCTCTTTCTGCATCTTTTTCAGAGTAGATTTCCAATTCTCTTGCTTTATCTGTTGGATTTCCATTCATCCATAGGTTCTTTTTTAATTGTTCTCTAGATTTGAGTATTAATTCTTTTAATTCTTGAGGATGAGAGGCATATCCATTTTCTGGAAAGATATTTTCCGGAGCTATGAACAATGGTTTTTCTTTTTCTCCTTCTAATCTTTGTATTTGTTTTTCCTTTTCCATTGCATATAGCCCTGCTCTTGCTAATGTTTCTGCAGATTTTTCTAACCCGTATTCCTCAATTGACTTTGTGTGAATTATTTCATCCTGAATTCTTGCAGCATTTTTTCTACCTGCTATTGCTGTTTCCTGACCATAGTTCATTCTTTTTTCCGTTTCTCTAAGCCTTTCTTTTAAAAATGATACAGGTTCAACCTCTTCTGGCGGCATAAAAGGCACGTTAGTTCTTAATTCTTGTTTTAATTTTTCTTTGTCTACTCCTGGAATTTTACTCAAATTTTCATAAAACTTTAGACTTTTAATTATTTTTTCTCTCTCTTCTAATGCACTTTTGTAATGATTTTCATACTCATCTGCTTGTCCAAGAGCTTGTAATTGTTCTGCTTTTAATTGCTCTTCATAAAATGACTTTGCTGCTTTATCTTCATCTATCTTTCCTTCTCTATTTTTAAACTGTTTTTTGTAGTCTGAGAAGACTTTTTTTTCTATTTCGATGTTTCCTTGTTTATCTAATTGGTATTGGTACATAGGTATTTCCTTATCGAATAATGTTATTTTTTTAGGTTTTCCATATTCATCTTTTAAAATTATTTCTTCTCCAGTTTTTTCGTTTTTAGCATGAACTGGTACCCAGATTTCTTCGTCTTCTCGAACCCCTCTTCTTATTTCTCCAGTTTTTTCATTAACTAAATAATGAATCTGTTTTTTTTCCTCTCCAAGATAAGCTTCAAATTTTTCTTCTGTAAACTTACTAACAGCTCTTGGAAATTCACCAGTATGAAGAACAACAGGACCGCCGCGAGAAACATCAGCTGCAAAATCTATAGTTCTTTTAACTTCCATTAAATTTTTTTCACGAGTTTCTTCACTAAAACCTCGCTCGCCTAAACCAGCAAAGCCCTGAACATTTGGAGCAACATGCGTTGAGGTATCAACTTCATTTATTCTTGCCAAATGCCTTATTGCTTCTCGTTCTTCTTTACCATACATTTCAGGAGTTGGAGCGCCCTGGCCCATGCTTCCTTTTCCAGCACCCATAAATCCTAATTCTATCTGAGAAGCTCCCTGGAATATCCTAGTTTTTAGACTTTCTAACTGGTCACGCATTGGAGGAGTTGAAATACCTACATTTTTAGCACTCACATCTAATTTTTCTATATACTGCCTATCAAGGCTGTGCCAATAATCATTATCAAATTTCATTTATACATTCCCTCATCTTTTTTCTTTCTTGAAACTGATTCCTGCCCTAAAATTGAGTCTCTTCTTAAAGTGTAATTTTCTTCTGCCCTTCTTTCTCCTTCTCTCATCATATCAAGAGGGGATTCATCTTTATTCCCCCTATAAGTGTTGCTCTCTTTATAAAAACTTTCTCTCTCCCTTCCATAAATACTGGCTTTTTCTAATTCTTTACTTACTCCGTAGTTTACTCCAAGCTCTCTTTTAGGAGAGGGAGCTTCTCCTATTTCCTGCTCTAAACCTGGTCTTTCTCTCCTTAACCTTATGGGCTCTGGAATAGGTATTGTTGCCCTTTCAGGAACTGGGATAGTTTCATTATCTATTATTTCCTGGGTTTTTTTAAGTTCTAATAGTATCTCTTCCTTAAGCTCTTTTTCCTTAACAACCTTTAAAATTCCTTTTAGATATAAAAGTTTTTCCCGAGCTGGGAGCTTATTAAGGTCTTTCTTTAATTTATTCCAGGCTTCCTTATCCATTTTAAAGACATGTTTTCAGGATATATAAGATTTTTCTGGGGAATAGTAACCACTTTATAAAGGTTGTAAAAATTTATAAAGAAACTTTCATGAATATGAGGCATGGTAAGAAGGAAAGCAAAGAGGATAACTAGAAGAAATATACATAGTGCTAGGACTACTGAAAAGCCTACACAGGCATTAGCTATAACTGCCTTGATATTAAATCTCCTGATCTTGCCAGGATTGGGAACAATAATTGGTGGTAGGACTAGGGAAGGTGTAGTTCAGCTAGTTCTGTTTCTAGTAGGAATTCCATTGTTATTTATACTTGTAGGGATTCCATTAATGATTGGAGTATGGATTTGGGCCTTAGTTTCAAGTATACAAATGGTTAAAGAAGCTCAATAATTCTTTATTTTTCTTTTAACTTATTTATTATTATGTCATAAACCTCAGGATAAAGGTCTATATTCCTTAATTCTAGATGTAATGGTTTGACTAGGCTTCTGCATGTGCCATTAATTACATGATTTTCTGCTCCCTCTAAGAATGCTTTTTCTTCCAAGACAGCTCCATCTCCCATTTTTCCGTTCATTTTACAGCCTGTTCCTATAATATTGGTTATGTTTAAATTTGGTTGAGAGCCTTTATTCAGTTTATTCATAAAGAGACTATCTGATTTCATGTCCCGGCATTCAAGATCTTCTCCAACTAAGGAGCAGAAAGTTGAGATATCCCCTTCAATACCATTGTTAGGAGTTCCTATTAAAATTACCTTATTAAGGTCTTCAGTGCCAAAAATTTGAATATATCTTCTTGTTACTAAACCCCCCATGCTGAATGCTACGATATCTACTTTTGATTTTCCTGTTTTTAATTTTACTGTATCAACTAGTTCTTTTAATCTTATAGAATAAGTATCTATGTTCTCACTTTTTGTCTGGACTACAACATAATTTTCAGGCTCTTTAAAAATATCAAAATAATAACTTGCTCTGAAGGCCATGGGTGTGTTAAATGATTCCCATAGTCCTTCTGGGAAGTCTCTTTTTGTGTATAAAGTTACTGTTCCGGCATTTAGATAATTATCTTGCTCTAATCTTTTTTGAATCTGGTTAAATCCTTCTAAGCTAAATTCTGCTGAGCTGTCTTTGCTTACAGCATGTCCATGCAGAAATATAACAGGATAATTTTCAGGGTTATTTTTACAAACCTGGCATTCTCCAAAAACACAGCATTTTGAAGGAGGTTCTGAGAATTCTATTTGAATATAGCTTTCATTTTTTTCATCAACTAGTATTTTTTCTATTTCAATACTAATTATTTCTGTTGAGTTAGTTTCATTAGAAGATAGTTTTGCTTTTTCTATGGCATTTCTTTTTTCAATTATTGTATTTCTATGATTTGAAATATTTATTGCAATATTTAATGAATTTGTGTTATTTTCTAAGAGTTTAAGAGAAGTTAATTCATCTACTAGTTCATTGTTTTCTTTTATTATATTATCTGTGTTAGTTTTTAATTCTAATAATTCTTTATTAGTTGAAGTTAAGTTTAATAATACCTTTTTATTTATTACTTCTAGCTCATTGTAGTTATAATCATACCATAATTTATTAGACTCCTTTAAATCTTGAATTATAAAAGAAAGAGATTTTTCTAAGCTAAATAATTCTTTTAATAAATTGTCTGAAACTATAAATTTATTTAGTTTGTTTATTGCTATTGAGTAGCTTAGATAGGTATTATACTGCTGGTTTATCTCTTTTACAGAGTTTGTTAAATTTATTTTCAATGAATCTTTTAATAATTTTTCTTCATCATTTAAGTCATAGTTTAATGTAATTAATGTAGTCCTTGTGGTTATCTGCGCTTCATCTGTGTGGCATAAAAATGAAGCATCACTCCAGCATTCTAAGTTAAACCTATATAATTCTTTTCCAGCTCCTTTTTCTTTAGCTTCTAGTGTAAATTCTTTTTCTATAGGGGAACCTGTATTTAATCTGAAAGTATCTTCTTCTATTGTTTTATTATTACTTATATCCTCAAAGTTAGAATTGCAGATTGCATGGCAGAATGGGTTTGTTGTTACAGCAGCTTTAAATTTAATATTCTCTTTTTCATTATGCTTTAAAGATAAAATTTCTTTATCTGCCTCTAACTTTATTACAATATCATTTCCTACAAGGAAATTAATGAATAAAAGTATTTTTGCTCCAAATATTATTAGCAGAATTATTACAATAATGGATAATGGAATTAACACCTCTTTTTTCTTTAATGATTTATGCATGGAATATAAAAGCTTTTACCATTTAAGAAATTTATCTATTTGCTTTCTTGCTTTATCTCTCTTTTTCTGGTGCTCTTTAAGCATTTTATTTATTTTTTCTATTGTTATTTGTTTTAACTCTCCAGATAATAATTTACCAGATTTATAATCCTGATAGATTTTTTCTAACTTTTTATCATCTTCTTCAAAGAAGGTTAAATATTGATAGGAAATGTCAATATCAGGATTTCCGCCTTTCTTTCTGTGTTCTTCTAAGGTATCTCTGCCTCCAGAGAAAGCATATTTTTTTATTTTGTTTTCAACTTCTTTTTCTGAATCTGTTGTAAAGATTGTATGACCTTCACTTCCTGACATTTTTCCACTTTCTGTTAATGCAGGAAGGAATCTGCAGTGGATTGAAGCAGGCTTGTATTGGTCTATTTTAGGCATTACATCTCTTGCAACTCTGAAATGAGGGTCCTGGTCTATTGCATGAGGGATTAAGCATGGAATTTTTTTATTTTTTAAAACAGAAGGAAGAAAGGCTGGAACTGCCTGCATTGAAGTGTAGAAGATTGATCCTATGTTAGTTTCATCTGTAAAGCCGAAAGCGCCTTTAGCTGTTGAAAATGTTATTTTTTTTGCTACCTTAATTGCTTCTTTATACATTAAGTTAGCGTGTTTTGTGTCTACTAGGAATTTAGTTCTTTTAGGATCAAAACCAACAGCTATTACATCCAGCATATTCTCATATGTATACTTTTCAGTATCTTTTAAAGTTAAATTTTCTTTAAAAAGAAATTTTTCTTCATCTGGAAACTGGAACCATAAATCTACTTTAAACTTATCCTGCAGCCATTTTGTAAACATCCAAGGCACTAAATGACCTAAATGTGTATGACTGGAAGGAGCTCTTCCTGTGTATAAAAAGAATTTATTCCCTTTTTCATATTCATTTAATATCCAGTCAAAGTCTCTGTGGGAGAAAAATATCTTCCTCTTAAGAAGGTAATGCAGGTCTTTTGTGTGTTTTTTTGTTCTTTCTAATAAAGCATCATTTATTTTAGAAGTGCCAAATTCTTTTATTAATTTATCATAATCTATATTACCTTTAACTTCCCATGGAGTTACTATGAACTTTTGCATGGATATAGAATTATTAGATTGTTTAAAAATTTATTCTTTCTTTTCAAATCTTTTAGAATCTCTTTTAAACTTCTTTTCATTGGTTTTTTCCCATTCTTTGTCTAAATCAATACCTTCACGATTAGCCATGCAAGCAATAGCAAATAATAAATCACTTAATTCATTTCCAAGTTCATTAATAGTTTCTCCTTCTTTTGGAGGTTTAGGACCATAAACTCTATTTAATATTCTTCCAATTTCTCCAAGTTCTTCCTGCATCTGGGCAAGAATTTCATGCTGCTTCCAGTATTGAGGAGTAAACTGAGATGTCCATTCATCAACTTGCGCTTGTATATCTTTTAGACTCATTTTAATCCAAGTATTGTTCTTACCATGTCTTTCCAGGTAAATTCTTTTTCATTCCTTCCAGGAGATTCAGATAATAGATAAGAAGATAATCTATTATAACCTTTGGAAACTTTAGAGCGGGGAAATAAATTAATTACAGCATCTCTTTTGTTCTGAGCTTTTCTTATTAAGTCATCTTCAGGAATAACTGCAACAACAGGAGATTCAAGCATTGATTCAATTTCTTTTATTGTCATATCATATTTTTTTCTTTTTCTTGTTAAAACTACGCCGGCAACTCCAATGTTTAACTCCTGAGCTATTCTTATTGTTTTAAGAGCATCTGTTACAGAAGGCAATTCAGGGTTTAAAACAACAAGGACTTCATCACAGGCTTCAAGAGCAGACAAAGATTCCCTGCCAAGACCAGCTGCACTATCTATTATTACCCAGTCATATTCCTTCTTAAGTTTTGAAACATGGTTTTTTAACCTTGAAGGATTAACATTTTGCAAAGAATTTAAGGAAATATTTCCAGGGATTATTTTTAAGCCTGATTTATGCAAATACATTGCTTCATCCAGTTTTATTTTATTGCTCAAGACTTCATGGATGCTGTTTGGGGTTACAGGATGGCCTAAATAAATCCCAACATTTGGAGAAGTAAAATTAGCATCTAATAATACAACGTTTTCTTTTTTGTTAAATAAAGATAAAGCAAGGTTGATTGATGTTGTAGTTTTCCCTATTCCTCCTTTAGAACCTGATACACAGATTGATTTCCCCATAAAAAAGAGAATATCTATATACTTTTAAAACTTACCTTCTATGTAATCTATGAATTCTTTTGTTTTTTGAAAATAACTATAAAGAGTTACAATGTCTACATTAATCACTTCTCCATCTTCAAGAGTAGCTATTAATGCAACATTTTTTCTGAATTCCTCTTTTTTGCTATAACTGGCCCGGTCTATTCTCCTTAATAATGAATAGAATTTAATGAAGGCAGTGATTTCAGTTCTTCTGTAAGTTTTTTTGAGCATTTCTGCCCGAGAAATAGGAGTTGATGGGATTTCCTTAAGCTTTTTTTTGTCATGAAGGACGGTTAAAGCGTGGTTAATCCCGTAGTCGTATGCGTTTATCAGACGTTTAATTGTATTTTTAATTACATCACAGGTTTTAGTATATTTTAAAGTAACAAAAATAGAGTGATCTGCTCTTTTCAATTCCTCGCGTGCTTCAGATTCATTTTGCATTTTTTAAGGCTCCATTTATTTTTGCTATGAATGGCTTTGCTCTTATTAAGTAAGATTTCATTAACTCCATTGTAATCTCTCTTATTTTTCCATGGGTTGTATCCCAGAGGATGTATTTGTCTTTTCTTATGAACTCCATTTCACTTTTTTTGCGCTGAGCAACCATATCCTGCAATTCTGAAACTAGGGATAATTCATCTGGAATTATATTATACTTGTTTGCTACTGCTGCAACTGTTTGTCTCTTGAGTTCAGAATCTTCAGGGATGATGCTTATTCCTCTATTCTTTTTTTCATGGATAAGCAAAGCATCCATTGCGCTTGAAACTGAATTGTTTAAATTTTCCAGCACAGCTATTATCAGCCTGTTATCCTTTACTAAAGGAAAGGTTACATAAGCGATGTGGTCTGCTGATCTTAAATATCTGTTTGCTAAATTTAATGAATCAAGTGAAGTTTGCATCAATTTTCTTTTAATGATAAGATTGCTTCAGCTAAATCTCCATTTGAATTTTCCAAAGCCTCCTTTGCTTTCTCAAAGTTGACATTTGCTTTTTCAGCAACTGTCTCTATGTCTTCTTCATTTATTGGAGATTCTTCTGTGACATCTCCTGTGATCTGGAAACTTTTATTTCCATTCATGTTGATTATTGAAACTTGAGGGTTGTTGATTATAATATTTTTATCCTTGGTTTTTATTATTACTTCTTCTGCTTCTATATCTTCCTGCTTGATGCCGAGTTTTTTCAGCATGCCCTGCATCTGTCTTGGGTTTATTCCTGGTAACATGTTATAGTGCTTGTAGTGTTATTTCTATTACAACAATAAGAACGATGAATGCTATTACATATTCAGGCCTTAATTCTATTTTGCTCTTATAATCATCAAAGTATCTTACTAAGCCACCTTGACTAGAAGGGATTCTTATGTTGTTATCTGCCATTTTTACGCATATATAGTATATAGTAAGTTTTATATAAATGTTGTGGAAAATTGCTATTTTATAGTGGATTTAGTTTCAGAAACATTTAAATTACTTTTGCGTGTTATATTAAATATGGGTATTGTGGAATTAGTTGAATATGGGGGGGTAAGGAGTAATGTAAGAGTTATTAAAATAGGTTCAGAAGAATTAAGTGAAGATACTATTAGAGATTTTAAACGAGAAATAAAACCTTATGAAGGAAGTTCTTTAGTTTTGGATTTGAGTGGAGTAACTTTTGTAGACTCTAGTGGTTTAGCGGGGTTAATTACTTTTCTTAGGGATGTTCATGCTCAAAATCAGGATTTAAGGTTCACGGGATTAACAAGAGATGTTGCAAGGTTATTTAAATTAGTTAGAATAGATAGAATTTTTGAGATATATCCTACTGTAGAAGAGGCTGTTAGGTCTTATGGACCAAGATTAGAAGTTATAGGCAGGCAATAAGCCGTCTTTTGTTAGGTTCTCCACATTTAAATGCTTCATTGAAAACCTATCCTAACATTTAACTGAGCGTCAAAGACTTGCACTAGCAGGGTCTCGCCGTTTCATCGTTTCCTTTTATCTATTCAGCTTGTTATCTCAAATTTGTCGCCAAATTCTTCTTAAGCCACATCTTTAGCAATAAAAGGCCGTGCCGTTTCTGAGCGGTTGCCTCCCATTTCTGGGACTTACATAACATAAGCAGCCGTTATATAGTGGACGGACTTTCCTCACAAATGCGGAAGTTAGGTTGCCTACCTATAGAAAAATTAAAGAAAAAGGAGTTTAAAAAAGTTGTGAAAGCT
>Ga0209541_10014090_pt1 | contig 12116 bp, 11 predicted proteins | sample RifCSPlowO2_01_FD_184027 | JGI IMG/M metagenome (GOLD analysis project Ga0209541, IMG submission 184027) | Groundwater microbial communities from Rifle, Colorado - Rifle CSP2_plank lowO2_0.1 (SPAdes) (version 2) | ecosystem: Environmental > Aquatic > Deep subsurface > Groundwater | place...
GTCAGGATCCGCTGCAGACGGTTGAATGGGAGTACCGCTCTTCTGCGATTAAAAACCCAGACGGCAGCGTAGTTTTTGAGATGGGCAACATCGAAGTCCCGAAATCTTGGTCGCAGGTCGCGCTCGACGTCACCGCCCAGAAATATTTCAAGAAGGCCAGCATTCCGCAGTTCGACAAAGATGGAAAGCAAATTTTCGACGAGTTCGGCAAGCCAGTGTTCGGGCCGGAAAGATCTGTCCGCCAAGTTTTGAAACGGCTTGCAGGATGCTGGAGGCACTGGGGAGAGAAGTTCGGCTATTTCGCATCTCCGGAAGACGCGCAGGCTTTCGAGGAAGAGCTGCTATTCATGCTTGTTCATCAAACGGCTTCTCCCAACTCGCCCCAATGGTTCAACACAGGACTGCACTGGGCCTACGGCGTGACAGGATCCAACAAGGGAGCGTGGTTCGTCGACCCGCTAACAAAGGAGCTTGTCCAGTCGCAAGACGAATATTCACACCCCCAAGCTCATGCATGTGCGGATTACTATACAATTGTTTATACAGATAACGGCCCGAGGTTTATTGGAGAAATTGTTGAAAATAATTTAATTGACAAAAAAGTTTTCGATGGTGAAAAGTTTGTAGAAATTCTTGCTACAAAATATAACGGAAAAAAGAAAGTTTACAAGATAAAAACTAAGAATGGTAATTTTGTAGAACTTACTGGTGACCATCTCGTTTTTGCTTCTGAAACGCGGCTAAAAGATGGCGGAAAATATGCTTGGTTTCAAGTACAGGAATTAAAACCGGAAATGAAAATTGTTCAACCAATAGTAAAGAATGCAGTTGAAAAAGAAGTTGACGAAAAAGAATTGGCAAAGGCCAGACTTGTCGGTTGGATAATAGGTGATGGTTTTTCAGGAAAACTAGGAGATTCTATAGGATTTCAAATAGTAACGGTTACCGCAGAGGAGCATGATTCAATAATAAAAGATATAAAAACTATTTTTGGAGAAGAAGTTTCCTATTGGGTGACTAAATTTGAAACGCAAAACAAGTCATTACAGGGAAAAAGAATAAATTTAGTTGGTGAAAAGGCAAAAACTTTCTTGTATAAATATAATCTATTAAATAAAACTTCTAGAACAGTAGAAGTGCCTGAAGAAATTTTAAAGAATAATGAACTAGTAATAAGAGAATTTTTAAAAGCACTTTTCCAAGCCGATGGCTGTGTAAGGATTAGAGAAAATTCAGGAAAAATAACTCTCACAACCGTTTCTGAAAAGCTTGCGTTTCAGATTTTGCAATTGTTAAATATTTTAGGAATATACTCGCGAATTAACATAGAAGAAGAGAAGAGAGAAAATAGAGCAAATCCGAACTATTTGAATATTTCATATGGAAATTCAAGAGAAATATTTCAACAATTAATTGGTTTCATTTCGTCTAACAAAATAGAAAAATTAGCACTGTTAAATAAAAGCGTCATGAATTCAAAAAACGTCCCTATTTTTAGAGAAGAAACAATTGTTAGTATTGAGGAAGTTGGAACACGAGATGTATATGACATACAAACAGAAAGCGGAAGATTTCTTGCAAATGGTATAATAGTCCACAACTGTTTCATCCAGCCTATAAATGATGATTTGCTCAATGAAGGCGGAATTTATGATCTCGTCAGAAAGGAAGCGCTTATTTTCAAACACGGCAGCGGTAGCGGCACGAACTTTTCCACGCTGCGTGCCAAGGGGGAGCCGCTTTCCGGAGGTGGCGTTTCTTCCGGGCTGATGACCTTCCTGAAAATTTTCGATGTTTCGGCGAGCAGCGTCAAGTCTGGAGGCATCACGCGCCGAGCTGCAAAGATGGTTATTTTGAATATCGATCACCCGGAGATAGAGAATTTCATAAATTGGAAAGTCAATGAAGAAAGGAAAGTTGCGGCAATGGTTCTTGCAGGTTACTCGCCAGATTTCGAAGGAGAGGCCTACCAGACCGTTTCAGGTCAGAATTCCAACAACTCGGTGCGTGTGACTGACGACTTTGTCAATGCCGCGCTCAACAACAAGGACTGGAACTTGACTTGGAGGACGAATGGAAAAGTAGCGAAGACAGTGAAGGCAAGAGATTTGTGGAACCAGATAGCAAAAGCCGCGTGGGCATGCGCCGACCCCGGACTTCAGTTCGACACAACTTGCAACGACTGGAACACATGTCCAGCGACTGATAGAATAAATGCAACAAACCCGTGTAGTGAATTTAATTTTCTTGATAACACAGCATGCAATCTCTCTTCAATTAATTTGTTAAAATTCTTTGATTATGAAACTGCAACTTTTGACGTCGAGTCTTTCAAGCACGTCGTGCGTTTGTGGACAATTGTTCTGGAAATTTCTGTTTTGATGGCTCAGCTTCCTAGCAAGGAGATTGCGCAGCGTACGTATGAGACGAGAAGTCTCGGCCTCGGCTATACAAATCTCGGAGCGATGCTCATGGTTGCAGGCATTCCATACGATTCTAACGAGGCAAGAGCAATTTCTGCTGCAATTACGGCAATAATGACTGGTGAATCGTACGCAACTTCTGCAGAGATGGCAAGCTTCCTTGGTCCTTTTACCGAGTATGAAAAAAACAGAGAGCACATGCTACGTGTTATAAGAAATCATCGCCGCGCTGTTTACAATGCAAAACCTGAAGAATATGAAAATATTTCGATTGTTCCGCAAGGAATTAATCACAAAATATGTCCACCATATTTGCTCGAAGCTGCAATAGAAAGCTGGGATCGCGCGCTGCAACTTGGCGAGAAATATGGCTTTCGCAATGCGCAGTCGACTCTCATCGCCCCGACCGGAACTATCAGCCTGCAGATGGATTGCGATACGACAGGAATAGAGCCAGATTTTGCTATTGTAAAATTCAAGAAGCTTGTGGGCGGCGGCTTCTTCAAGCTCATCAACCAATCTGTCGTGCCTGCATTGAAACGGCTTGGCTACACAACAGAACAAATTGGAGAAATAATTCAATACACGCTAGGAAAAAACACTTTCAGAGGAGCGCCTTACATAAACGACTTCTCACTGCGGACTAAGGGATTCACTGACGAGGAAATTGCGAAGTTGGAAAAAATATTGCCAGGTGTTTTTGACCTGAATCAGGTTTTCACTTTTTGGAACTTAGGAAAGGAAACGATTGAACGACTTGGATTCACCGAAGAGCAATACAACAAATCGAATTTCAACTTTCTGAAGGAACTTGGATTCAGCTCAGAAGAAATCGAAGCAGCGGGCGAATACGCTTGCGGCACGGTGACTCTTGAAGGAGCGCCTCACTTGAAGGAGGAGCATTACGCGATTTTCGACTGCGCGAACAAATGCGGAAAGAAGGGAAAGCGCTTCATCGACTACATGGCGCATGTCAAGATGATGGCCGCCGCTCAGCCTTTCCTGTCAGGCTCGATCAGCAAGACAATCAACATGCCGAACGAGGCGGCTGTCGAGGACGTGCAAAAAGTTTATATCGAAAGCTGGAAACTCGGACTGAAGTCGATTGCGCTTTATCGCGATGGAAGCAAGCTGTCGCAGCCGCTGAACGCGCTGGCAGAGAGAGAAAAGAAAAAAGAAGAGGAAAAAATCGCAATTGTAAGGCCAGTTAGAAAGAGACTTCCAGATGAACGCCGTTCCGTCACGCACAAATTCCAAGTCGGCAACCAAGAAGGCTACATAACAGTTGGTCTTTATGAGGACGGAAGTCCGGGAGAAATTTTCATACAGATGGCGAAGGAAGGCAGCACGCTTTCCGGGCTGATGGACGCGTTTGCCCTCTCCATCGCGATGTCGCTCCAATACGGCGTGCCGCTGAAAGTCCTCGTGAACAAGTTCATTCATTATCGCTTCGAGCCTTCTGGATGGACAAACAACCCACAGATACAAATTGCGAAATCGATTGTCGATTACATTTTCCGCTGGCTTGCGCTGAAGTTCCTGCCTGAAGAAGAACTTGATAGTATTGGAATAAACCTGAACAAAATAAACGGAACGAATGGAGCTAATGGGGAGCATATATCAAAACCTGCCCAAGAACCGGTCGACATAAAGCCAATAACAGAATTCACTCGCGAGACGTCGAATGTAAAAATCGAAACTCCAGACGAGATTAAATTTGAAAATAACACGGATGCCACTGCCTGCGACTATTGCGGCTCGCTGATGATAAGAAGCGGCTCGTGTTATCTTTGCCTTAACTGCGGCGCGACAAGCGGATGTTCCTAGTTTGGAAGTTATCAAATCTTAAATTTTTATGTAACTATCACAGAATTACTATTTATGATTTCTTCGAAAGCAAAGAAAATTCTTCTAGTCAGTGCCGTTGTCGTTTTAACAGGACTTCTTTACGGAATTTTGGAAGCATTATTAAAATTTCCACCGAACGTTCCGCGAAATTGGCCTTACGGATATTTCTATGCAATCGGAGTTTATGTTGCAGCTTCTTTGGTCGTCTGTTATGTGTTGAGAAAATATAGTTTGTTATCAAAATTCTCAAGATTGTCAAAATTTTCTCTTGTTCGCTTGTTCGTTTTCCTAATTCTCTGGATAACAGTTGAGGATTTCTCTTATTGGGTTGTAGAAAGGGCGGTTTTGCCTTGGAAGCTTGAAAATCCATTTCCTGTAAACAATTGGTGGGCAGATTATTTCTTCTTCATCGGAGCTATTGCGGGCACCCCTTTCCTTTTCAGCATGCCTCTTTTTTATTTCATTACCGCAGCAATTTTCGCGCTCTACCTAATATTCGAATTGAAAATCCGCAAATCTTAGATTCGACTGCGTTTAAAATCTCAGCAAATATCTTGCGAGTGAGTAAATTCCTTTCAACAGTACAATCCAGCCGAGAGTTGTGAAGAAGCCGAAGAACCAGCCGACTGCAATAAATGTAAATGTTATTCCTGCAAATACGTCGACGAATCCCATCCAGTCGAAAAAGTAGTGGACTGAGAAGCTCGATATCAGGGAAAACAGGCCTTTCAGCAAGAATAGCACTGCCAGGTATCCAGCAAGCCATGGCGCGTTGAACAAAATGAAAACTCCTGCCAGAATGTCGACGACTGCCAGTATTCCTACCAACACCATAATTATCTAATTTTATGCACAGAAGATAAGGATTTAAGCTAGACTATTCGAAACTATTTTTCGCCGGCTACTTCAGAATTTGCATCTGCTTCTTCCTTCGCGCGAAGCCCTTTTTGTAAACACGCCTGTCTTTCTTCTTTTTGTGCTTTGCCTCGCTGTAGTCCCAGTATTCGCCCATCATTTTCACTTCTTGATTCACTTCTCGATTTTCTTAATTCTATTTCTTAAACTTCTTCACTCTCGGTCCTTTCTTAGTGTCTTCAACCGCATAACCAGCCTGCTTGATTTTTTCACGGAGCTCGTCGGCTTTTTTGAAATCGTCGTCCTGCCTGGCCTTTTCCCTGCTTTTAACAAGCTCTGCAATTTCCTTTGGAATCCTTTCCTCTTCCGCTTCGGTGATAATTGAGAAAATTTCATCAATCTCCTTCATGAATGCGTAAGCTTTCTTGCCTCCGCCGGCTTTGTTGACTTTGCGAACGAAATCGAAAATGACTGCAACGGCGCGCGGCGTGTCGAAATCGTCGTCCATTGCTTCCGTGAATTCTTTCCTGGTCTTCTCTATCAGCTCCGCGTCAAAACTGTCTTTCCCGTTTTTTACCTTCTGCATGAATTCGTTGAGCTTTTCCAAACCTTTTCTTGCCTTGTCCAAACTTTTTTCTGAATAATCTATCGGGCTGCGGTAGTGTGCCGAGATGTAGAAAAACCTCAATTCCTGCAGCGTCCAGCTTTTAAGCGCGTCCTTGATTGTGACGAAGTTTCCAAGCGACTTTGCCATCTTCTGCCCGTTGACAGTCAGAAATCCGGTGTGGAGCCAGTATCTTACAAACGGCTTCTTTCCTGACGCGGCCTCCATTTGTGCGATCTCTGCCTCGTGATGAGGAAATATAAGGTCGCGCGCCCCGCCGTGCATGTCGTACTGGGGACCGAAATGACTTTCCGTTATCGCCGTGTCTTCTATATGCCATCCAGGCCTTCCGGAAAATCCGAACGGCGAGTCCCATTTAGGCTCGTCAGATTTTGATTTTTTCCACAATGCGAAATCGCCCTTGTTTTTCTTCTGCACGCTCTCGTCAATTCTTGTCACAGAATCTTCCGCCTCGAGAGTAGTTCGTCCTGATAACTTTCCATACTCCTTGAACTTTGACAAGTCAAAATAAATCCCGTCGTCGATTTTGTATGCAAAGCCCTTCTTCATCAGAGTCTCCACCTGCGCCAATATGGTCTTGATGAAATCAGTCGCTCGAGCATACTTGCTAACGCCAGTTATTTCCAAACTTTCCATGTCTTCGTAGTATTCCTTTTCGAACTTTGCTGCCAATTCCTTCGGCGAGACTCTGACTTCTTTTGCGCTCTGGATTATTTTGTCATCCAGGTCCGTGATGTTTTGCAGATAGAAAACGTCGAAACCGACATGCCTTAGGTATCTGGCAATCACGTCGAACTGCACATACGTTTTGGCATGACCGATATGAGATTGGTCGTAAACTGTCGGCCCGCAAACGAACATCTTGACTTTCTTTTCTCGCATCGGTTTGAAAGCTTCCTTCTTTCTTGTCATCGTGTTGAAAACTTTTAGAGTCATACTTATCATTTATTTTTATTTAGTAAGAAGCTCGGGGCGAGATTTGAACTCGCAATCTTCCGCTCTGCAGGCGGACGCTTTACCGGATTCAGCCACCCGAGCATCATTTCTCCCTTCTACAACTGCTATAACAAATTATCGATTGCAGGGGCTATATTTAAAGTCGCCTCTTTTTCTTTACCCTAGCTTTAACAAGAATCGTCTTCTCTTCTATCAATTCCTTTCTTAACAATTCTCCTTTCACGATTTCGTTCGCAATTATTCTAGCGTTGTCGGGAAGTCTTTCAAAATAGTTTTTAGTTGCAGCTATGGCGCGCGTTTTCAATAGGTGCGATTCAAAATCATCTGCCATCTCTGGAGTTGGAATTTGAAATTCAATGTTACCAAAGCCATACGATTCGAGTGCAGTATGCAGCGAATTCTCGCTCTGAGGAACAAAACCCATTATTTTTTCTGCAGTTCGTCCGTTGTAATATTCAGGAAGTCTGTTAATTACAGCGTTCATTGCGTCAATCATTGGCCCAAAAGTGCCATGCAAGATTGTCATTAAGCCCAGATCTCCGTCATCTTTCAATATTCTATTAAATTCTCCAAGAGCGACATTAGGATTTTTGAACCACTGATATCCATGACCACTAATTATTTTGTTTACTGAATCGCTTCGAATAGGGAGATTTTCCACACTGCCCAAAATGAAACGAGCATTATAGACTTGCTTCTCCCTCTGCAGGCGTTGTGCCAAGCTAATCATGTCAGGAGCGAGATCAATTCCATCAACAAATCCATTTCTTAATCTCAGCGCTATTGTGTCTAAGGTTTCTTTACCTGTACCAGACGGCGCATCGACCACATAGTCATTGTCTCTCACATCCAACATATCGCAAAGCTGTTGATAATGAGCATCTCTCTGCGGTCTATCAACTGAACGCGAATATTCATCTGCCCATCCTGCAAAATGATTCCCATTTTTCTTTATCCTCGTTATTAATTCCAAACTCAACATCTTTCCACCCTGCAGAACTTCACGAACTGGTAAAACCGTTTTCCTTAAGCCATTCATCGGAATAAAATTTGCTTAAGTAGCGATCTCCGCGATCGGGAAGAATTACTACGACAACCGCGTTTTCATCCAGATCTTTTTCTTTCGCAAGTTTCAGAGCAGCAAAAACAGCAGCACCGCTCGAACCGCCGGCTAGGATTCCTTCCTTTCTCGCCAGTTCTTTCGCCACTTCAAACGCTGTTTCGTCAGTCACAGTAACAATTTCGTCAACAATGCTCAGGTCAATCGTCGCCGGCATGAAGTCTTCGCCAATTCCCTCAACTTTGTAGCTGTGGACATCGCCTTTCGTGCCGTAAAATTCGTGATGATACATTGAACCTTCCGGATCGACTCCGATAATTTTCACTTCAGGATTTTTTTCTTTCAGGAAATACGCAATGCCGGTAATCGTCCCGCCAGTCCCCATCCCTGCAACGACATGAGTTACTTTTCCGCCAGTCTGCTTCCAAATTTCCGGCCCCGTAGTTTCATAGTGTGCCAGAGGGTTGTTCGGATTGAAATATTGGTTTGGCATCCACGCATTCGGCAGCTTCATGACAATGTTCTTCGCGACCTGTATGTAACTTTTCGGGTCGTCTGGCGCAACATTTGTTGGGGTTCGAATAATTTCCGCCCCGTACGCCCGTAGCAGCAATTCTTTTTCCTTGCTCATCTTGTCAGGCATAGTGAAAATTATTTTGTAACCTTTCAGCGCAGCAGACATAGCAAGCCCGACACCAGTATTACCTGAAGTCGGCTCAACAATTATTCCGCCAGGTCTCAGCAACCCGCGTTTCTCTGCATCCTCAATCATCTTTACTCCAATTCTGTCCTTAACACTTCCACCAGGATTCATAAATTCCAGCTTCAGATAAATTGCTGCCTTAAGACCTTTTGAAAGATTGTTTAGCTTGACAAGAGGAGTATTGCCTATTGCTTGCGTTATATTTTCAAAAACATTTTTTGCCGCAGATTGGGATACGAGAAGATTTTTAATTTTCGAGACGGTTTCAACAGAGAAAGAAAAATGATTAGCAGAACTAGAATTATTCGCTTTCTTATTGTGCTGAGCAAAGGCGCTCAACTTTCTGCATTTTTAGCACCTGTTACTTCTCTTCTTCGCAGGTAACCTATAAAAGCCTTTCGAAAGTGGCAAGCTTTTCTCTTCTATTTGATAAAAAAATAATGTGAGTTACGTAGTAGTTTATGTCACATTTCCTAACAGAAAGTCGGCTTTGCATGTCGTGCGCCATCTGCTGAGGAAAAAGTTGATTGCAGGCGCAAACATCTTCCCTGTTTATTCCGAGTATTGGTGGAAATACAAGATTGAAAAGGCGAAGGAAGTCGCAGTTCTGGCAAAGACTACCGAGAAATCATTTACGCATGTCGAGAAAGAGATCAAACGTTTGCATCCTTACGAACTGGCTGTCATAGAAAAGATTAAAGTTTCTGCAAACAGCGCTGTTAAGAATTGGCTGAGATGCTACGTCGAGTAATGCCTGTTGAAGTTTCGCAATTTTCTTTTTGCCGATTTGATATGCTCTCCAGTTTTCTGCATGCTGACAACGAACTTGTCTGCTGATTTCTCTTCCTCGTTCGAGTCATGGTTAAATCTGGCAATTATCGAAAGCGGGGAAAAGGTGTTGAAGATTTGATTCGAGAATTTTATTATCGAGGATTTTTGATGTATATGCGCGAGTTCATGCAGCACGACGGCCTCCGTTTCCTTCTTGTTCAAAAGATCAAACAGGCCGACAGAAAGGAAAATTGCTGACTTGAAGCTGCGGAATGAAAATGCGATTGGCTCCGCCTTGTTTACCACATAAATTTTTGGAATTGCTATGTCCAGTTTCCCCGTGTGTTTCTTTGCGAAATTGAAAAGACTGCCGCCAGTTATCTCGCGTTTTTGATTAGTGAAAATGAAAAGTGATGGGATGACAACAAATCCGGCGAGCGTTCCTGCAACCAGCGTCGTAGGCAGGCTGTATGCGACCAGAGAATAAATGTTCGTGTAGCAGCTAGCGCAAGTCATGCCGCACGCAACGTTCGTCGTCAAGAGAACGAACGGGAAGAAAAGAGTTATCAAATGGGCGTAAATGAGCGAGACCTTCAACTTTGTTGACAGCTTGAACCTGCTCATTATTGCAAACGTGATGAAGGCCGCTGAAAATGAGAGAATTGTAAGTGCTACTCGAGTCTGGTCGATCGGAATCCCGATGAAGCAACCTATTGGCATATTTTAACCTCTTAACCTGCCTTGGCCTTCTTCCTTGCAAATCTTTCGTAAAAGTAATTAACTGCGACATCGCCAAAGTTCTCGACAAGCCTGTCAACAGTCTTCGCGACTACAGAATTCTCAAAATCGCCTCTGGTTATTTTCGGCAGATAGATGTAATGGTAACCACCGCGCCCGACTTCTATGCTTCTCGTAACAAACTTCTTTTTGTGGAGCCTGTCGAGAATAACCGCAACGCTTGTCAGCGCAACCTTCCTCTTTCCCTTCAGCCTGCCGTAAACATCGCGGACGCGGACCTTCTTTTCAGTCCACAAAATTTTCAAGACGTCGGCTTCCAGCGGGCTGAGAAGAGTCTCCAATCCTTTTCTCTGCAAGCGGATTCGTGATATGACAACCATGTTAAAAACCGTGTTATCTTCATTTTATTTAGAAGGGAAACGGATAAATAGTTTTACAATTTATGTAAGTCTTTCTGCCTCAGAGAATTCATGTTTTGTAGGAAAAATCCGGCTAAATTATGAAAAATTGAAAGCTTAAATGGGTTTTCCTCTATAACGTTTATATACCTTCGCACTTAAAATAATTATTAAAGTTTTACAGTATTTGTAAAGCAAACGGGTTTTATCATGCCAAGAAAGGAAACAAAAACCAGCGGCAGCGGAAAGAGAAACTGGCTAGGTCATCTATTACTTTACGCGATTTTGATAATTGTCGGATATCAGGTTTTCGTTTTAGTCTTCGGCTCTGGCGCTCTTTCACTCGCCGGAATCAATTCTGGAAACATACCTCTTTTCGATCAGCTTGGCGGAGTTGCAACTCATTCAGGAGTGAGCGGCACAGTCGGCGGAGTGGGAAAAGTAAGTGGTTTTCCTTTGAACAATGAAGGTTATGAAAAACTTTTGGAAGCAGATAGGACAATTGTTTTGACAGATGAAGAGAAGAAACAGTTTGCAGGTTTTGATACAAGACTTCCATGCTGCGGTTTTGGCATAACTTCTGAAGACGAAGAAAACGATTGTAGATGCGGACATCATGTGGCTGATGCCGGATTGATAAAGATTGGAATAAAGAAAGGTGCTTCCAGGGAAGACATACAGGCAGAATTGGATGCATGGAAACCAATTTTCTATCCAATCTGCGGTCAGCAGCCAGAGCTTTGTGATGCAAACGGTGATGGTAGATGAAAATCAAAATTATAAAAACTTTGGCACTAATAGGAATTTTACCAATTCTAATAATTTTTGGATTTTTAACTTTATACTTACCGCAAACATCATCTGAACATGTAGAAATAAAAAATGAAAAATTTCTTTATTTAAGCTCTAATGGCAATGTTTTCTGCTTCGGACCAGAACGAATTTATTCGATGTCTGATGATGAGCTTTTGCAGGGATCTTGTTGCGATGAAATGGTTCTGCATAGATATGAAGAGCAGATTGAAGGTCTGAAAAAATATTCTCATATCAGTGCAATACCATCCGATCCCTATAACATATCTGTAAACCAAGCAAAAGAGTTATTGAATTTTGATAAAAATATCGTTTTAACTCCTTTAGAACAAGAAACTTACAATGAAGCAATGAAAATGTCTGATGAAGGAGGGCCTTGCTGTTGCATGTGTTGGAGATGGTATGTTTACGAAGGTCTTGCGAAGTATTTGATTAGAGAATATAAGTTCAACGCTCAACAGGTAGCAGAAGTTTGGAATTTGTCTGATGGTTGTGGCGGAGAAGGTCATGCTACTGGAGTTCATGCTTAGCAAAAAAGAAGAGGTGAATTGAAATATGAAAACAAAAGAAATGTGCGGAGGAAAGGGTGGAGGTTGCCCAAGCTTTCAGCCCAAAGAAGAATTAGAACAAAAATAACAAATAAAAAATTAATGAAAAAATTAATGAGTTGGTAAAAATGGAAATTAACATAGAAACAAAATTTTTGGATGGTTTAAAATTTGTATTTGAAGAAAAAAAATATGTTCTTTTGGTAGTTAGTTTAGCACTTGGTATTGGCTTCTTTTACGCATTGTCGATAAATTTGATTTACGTCCAGCCAACTTTCTTTATTAATTATTACAGATTATTTGATGATGGATTTATCAATCTGGTAACAGGAATTTTATTCTTGCTGGCAGTTCCAATTCTTGCAAGCCTCACAATT
>Ga0209541_10014094_pt1 | contig 12113 bp, 5 predicted proteins | sample RifCSPlowO2_01_FD_184027 | JGI IMG/M metagenome (GOLD analysis project Ga0209541, IMG submission 184027) | Groundwater microbial communities from Rifle, Colorado - Rifle CSP2_plank lowO2_0.1 (SPAdes) (version 2) | ecosystem: Environmental > Aquatic > Deep subsurface > Groundwater | place: Rifle...
CGCGGAATACCCCCAACCCCCAACGCCATATCAAGCGCAAAAGAACCCGTGGAGATTGTCTCTATATCCACCTTTCGCATACCCCCCAAACGCATGAGCGATCCCTCACCGTATCGGCTTTGTATTTCTTTCACCACTTCTTCCACCGCTAAAGCAGTGTTAGAGATTGTTTCATCTTTTTTCTTCCCCTCTTCTTCTTTTTGTATTGTCTTTGGCATGTGATTAGGCGCTAGGCTTTAGGCTCTAGGTAATTAGGTTAATAAATTTCCCCTTCTGTACTTGTTGCTGTTTGTTCCATAAGCATGTCAATATCACTTATTTTTGGCTCCTCTACCACAACCTGCCGCAGAACGGAACGAACTCGGCGAAAACGATTTTCCGCAACAACTTCTATGGTGTGCAATCCCGCAGGAAGAAGTAATATGGTACGAAAATGTCCATTTTCCTCATTGTAGGCAGAGACCCCGTTTACTGTCAAACGCACGCCTGGCATTGCGTTTCCTTCAACCACAACATCGGGCCCTTTCAGCAACGCGCCATCCGCGGGCGCATCCACTGAAAGATATGGTACTAAAATCCAATCACGCAATTGATACGCAAAGTAGAGCCCCACCACCAATAATCCGCCTCCCACAAGAAATACTTTTATATATCGCTTGTTACGCGCTCGCTTTTGCGTTTCTTCTAAATAATCGGAGGAGACAATCATATCCTATAATTCTCGCACTTCCTCACGACTAACTAGGTCCTCGGTTTCTCTGCCCACAAGAACATCCCTTGATTTTGCGCCATCCGCGGGACCAACCACCCCGCGTTTTTCCAAAACATCCATCAACCGCGCCGCGCGCCCGTAACCCAACCGTAACCGACGCTGTAAGAACGAAGTAGACGCTTTCCCGGCCTCAATCACAAGATGCCGCGCTTCTTCGTAGAGCTCGTTGTCAGTATCATCTTCTGCAAATGAAGCATTTTGTGAAACGGGAGCGTTCGCGAATATATCTTCAGACACAGCCGCATCCTCTTCCCGTTCAGACATATGCGCCAAATAACGCACCACTCGCTTTACCTCGCCATCCGACACATACACGCCCTGAATGCGACGTGGTTTTCCGGCATCCGCCGGCATATAAAGCATATCTCCTTTTCCAAGCAGTTTCTCCGCGCCCGCCATATCTAAAATGGTCCGCGAGTCAATTTGCGAAACAGTCTGGAGCGCGATGCGCGTGGGAACATTTGCTTTAATGAGCCCCGTAATAACATCAACCGATGGGCGCTGGGTTGAAATAACAAGATGAATACCAACCGCCCGCGCCATTTGCGCAATACGCACAATGGACGCTTCCACTTCCCGAGGGAAGGTAGTCATTAAATCAGCAAGCTCATCTATCACAATCACCAAATACGGCATAATATCCTCTTGTGCCGTATCCGCATTGTACGACGCAATATCGCGCGCTCCCGCCGCTTCTAATTGAGTATATCGTTTATCCATTTCACTCACCGCCCAACGTAACGCCTGAATTGCTTTTTTAGGATCGGTAATAACGGGAGACATCAAATGCGGCACACCATTGTAATGGGTAAGCTCCACGCGCTTGGGATCTATCATAATAAGTTTTAAAAATTCCGGCGGGTTAAAAAAGAGAAGCCCCATCAAAAGCGAGTGGATAGTAACCGATTTCCCCGACCCCGTGCTACCTGCCACAAGCACATGCGGCATGCGCGCCAAATCGGCAAACACGCCCTGCCCCGTTACATCGCGTCCAAGAGAAAATCCCAATTGAAACTCCTTTTTCCGTTCGTTGAGTTCCGTCAACAGACTCCGCAAACCCACAAAAGCAATTGATTTATTCGGTACCTCAATACCCACCAGCGATCTGCCGGGAATGGGCGCCTCCATGCGAAGAGGGTGCGCCGCCAGCGCAAGTCCTAAATTACTCGTAAGATTCGTAATGCGCGACAACTTTACACCTTCGGCGGGTTTTAACGTATACTGCGTTACCGAGGGGCCAATATTTACTTCTCCCATATCAACATCAATGCCAAAACTCTGTAAAGTGCGCTGAATAATGTTCGCGTTCGCGCGCACATCCCCGCTTGATGGCTTCCCTTTATCCGGCTCCAACATATCAACCGAAGGCGGTTTGTAATTGGTAGAAACGCGCCTCCGCGAAACAAGAGGTTTATAAGCCACACCATCTTCATTCGGAGATTCAGGTGTCGGTTGTTGCGGCAAAGGGGATGTTATATCTTCAGGAGGTGATTGTTGGCTGGAGCTTTCCGGCATGGCGTTTACCACAAGCACGTTGTCTTGTTTTTTGAAAAATCCAAACATGCGACTCAAAAAACTTTTTTGGGGCTCCTTCTCCCCAATCGCAAGCGTTTCGTCTGTTTCTTCTTCTTCCTTTTCTTTGCGCTGTGGAACAAGCGCCCGATTAAACATGAGTAAAAATGAAACAATCAAAATAGCGCCAAAAAACACCATACTTGCGGTCCTATCAAAAAAACGCAAAGGAGCAAACGCAATGCCAAACCCCGCATAACCACCTGTTTGGGAACCGCCGAAAATTTCTCCCAGCCCCAATACACTTATGAAAAACAAAAACGCTCCCAAGAATGTGCCGCCAAATATATGTCGGCGCATGCCAAATAAAAATGAAATTCCAGCGAGTATCAACGCTACAGGCGCCACCAAAAACGCCTTCCCAAAAAGAAGCCGAAAAAAAGTTGAAATACCTTCTCCCGCAAGCCCCGCTTTTCCAAACCATGCCAACAACAAGAGAGTTGCCGCGCCAAAAGAAACCACCGCCCATACAGACTGCTTGGTTTCCGGATGTAAGTCATCATGCCACTTACCCCATTCTTCTTTTTCATCTCCCCCCCTGTTCTTCTTCTTTTTTTGTTTCTGTTTCTTACTGATCCAAAACATATAGGGATAGTATAGCAGGAAATGGAGCAAGAAACAAAAAAGCCCCGCTCAACGCGGGGCTTTTTTATACTTTGAATTACGAAACGCATCTTTGTCATTGCGAGCGTAGCGAAGCAATCTCATTTCACATTGCATAGTAAGGGGATTGCCACGGCCTATGGCCTCGCAATGACAGGATTTTCTCGTGTTTCATAACTCAAAGTTTAACAGACATCCAATGACATCTAAACCTCCTCCGCCACAACTTCGTCTACCACCTCCACATCCATATCTTCCTCCAAAAGTTTGGAAACAGGCGGGGTAGCTCCCGGCACATCTTTGCGGTATCCGGTTCCCGCGGGAATTAACCGCCCAATGATCACGTTTTCCTTCAAACCGCGTAACCTGTCTTCCTGACCTCCAATTGCCGTATTGATAAGAACGCGAGTTGTTTCTTGAAAAGAGGCCGCTGATAGAAAGCTGGAAGTGGATGATGCTGTTTTTGAAATACCCATAAGAAGCCGAGATCCCTTAGCTGATTCTTTTCCGGTTGAGAGCACGCGATCATTTTCTTCCAAAAACTGCTCGCGCTCCACAACTTCATCCACACTAAACCGCGTATTGCCCACTTGTTTGATACGCACACGAGAAAACATTTGCCGCACAATAACCTCGATGTGTTTTTCATTGATGGGAGAACCCTGCAAGGCGTATACTTTGCCAATTTCGCGAATGATATAATTTTGAGTTTCCCCCGTGCCTGCCACCCGAAACAACTCTTTCGTGTCTATGACACCGTCAGACAACGGCTGTCCTTTTGTTATGGTATCATCCACATTCACCACAACAGTCTTCCCGAATGGAATTGTGTATTCTTGCACGTCGCGCTTTGTGCCATCATCGTCATCAGGGAGCACTCGTACTATGCGGTCACGATTTTCCTCCTTTATTTCAAAAACCTTCCCGCTCACTTCCGAAATAATGGCAGTTGTTTTTGGTGTTCGAATTTCAAAAATTTCCTCCACGCGCGGAAGCCCGAGCGTAATATCGCCTCCTCCCGCGACGCCTCCAATATGGAATGTGCGCATAGTAAGCTGGGTGCCCGGCTCGCCAATGGCTTGCGCGGCCACAATACCAACTGCTTCTCCTATGCGCACCAACATATTCGAACCAAGATCATATCCATAACATGTGCGGCAAATCCCGCGACGTGTTTTACAGGTAACAGGCGAGCGTAGATGTATTTCGGTTACATTCGCTTTATCAACCACATCGGCATCATCCGGAGAAAGAAGCGTCCCTTTCTTAAAGAGAACTTTTTTCGTTTCGGGATGGCGCGCGTCACTTAATAATGTGCGGCCAAACATCCGAGACGCAAAACTTTTGTTTACTTCTTCGGAATCACGCCGATAGGCTACAATACCGCTCTCATCCCCGCAATCTTCCTCAACCACCACCACATCCTGCGCCACGTCCACAAGACGGCGCGTAAGATACCCCGCCGCGGCGGTTTTTAACGCCGTATCCGCTGTGCCTTTGCGCGCGCCGTGCGTAGAAATAAAATACTCAAGCACATTCAACCCTTCTTTATAGCTCGAGATAATAGGAAGCTCGATGATGCGACCTGAAGGATTGACTACCATTCCTTTCATGCCTGCCATCTGGTTTACCTGCACCCATGAACCGCGAGCGGCCGAGTTAACCATGGAAAAAATGGGACCTTTCTGATCCATTGCTTCCCGCACCTCTTTGTCAATCTGCGGCTTTACTTTTGCGTTCCATATTTCAATTACTTTCGCGTATCGTTCCCCATCCGTAAGAAGACCGCGCTCAAATTGATCGCGCACCACTTGCGTATCAGCTAGCCCTTGTTTTATTATGTCCGCTTTTCGCGGAAGCGCCGGTAAATCAGCTATACCCCAACTAATGCCGGAACGAGTCGCGTATTCAAACCCAAGGTCTTTAATGCTGTCGAGCACGGGAGCCGCTCCTGCCGCACCATACAAACGAATAATTTTACTCGTAAGTACCTTAAGAAGTTTTTTATTGAGAAGCTCATTGACGAACTCAAATCCTTTGGGAAGTATATTGTTAAAAATAATGCGCCCAGCGGTTGTTTCCGTAAGCTCTGAACTCTTTATGTCAAGCCGCACTTTAATGCGCGCGTGCAAATTAACCACCTCATGTTCATACGCTAACACCGCTTCTTCTTTATCAGAAAAAATCTTACCCTCCCCCCTTGTCCCTTCCCACATTTGTGAAAGCCAATAACACCCAAGAACCATGTCCTGTTGGGGACCCGCAATGGCTTCTCCGGTGCCGGGCTTGAGCAAGTTTTTGTCCGCGGCCATGATTTCACGCGCTTCGTATTGCGCTTCTTCCGTAAGCGGAACATGCACTGCCATTTGGTCGCCATCAAAGTCGGCGTTAAACGCTTCACATACCAACGGATGCAACTGAATGGCGCGCCCTTCAATAAGCAAGGGCTGAAATGCTTGAATGCCAAGCCGGTGTAATGTAGGCGCGCGGTTCAACAGCACATATTTTCCTTCCACCACCTCCTCGAGGATTGCCCACACGTCGGGCGTCATTTCTTCAATAAGACGGCCCGCGCCCCGAATATTAAAAGCAAGGCCGCGTTCAATCACTTTTCGAATCACAAAAGGACGAAAGAGCTCCAACGCCATATGTTTTGGCAACCCGCATTGATGCAATTTTAATTCCGGACCAACCACAATAACGGATCGTCCCGAATAGTCAACGCGTTTTCCAAGCAGGTTCTGGCGAAAACGGCCCTGCTTCCCTTTCAACATATCCGCAAGAGAACGAAGTGGGCGTTTTTGGGCCTGTGAAGTAACTACCGCCTGTCCACGCCGGATGGAGTTGTCTATAAGGGCGTCCACCGCTTCCTGCAACATGCGTTTTTCGTTGCGACAAATAACTTCCGGCGCTTTTAATTCATACAAACGCTTCAGCCGGTTGTTCCTATTAATAACGCGCCGATACAAATCATTTACATCGCTTGTGGCGTGTCTCCCGCCATCAATAGGCACCATGGGACGAAGCGCGGGCGGTATCACTGGAATGGTTGTAAGGAATACCCACTCAGGGCGAATGCCTGCGTCCCGCATGGCGCGCACTAATTGAATTCGTCGCAAAACTTTACGCTTTTGCACAGGATTGGTAACCATTTCCGCTTCTGCCAATAGCAACGGCTCTATTACGGCAAAATTAATTCCTTCGCAAATTTCCCGCAACACTTCCGCGCCAATACCCGCGGTAAAAAGTCCCGCATATTTGAGACTTAACCGATGATACTCCACTTCGGAAAGCACCTGAGTCTTGGCGATGCCCTTTACTTCCGCTTTTGCTTCATCCGCCGCAGTTTTAAGCGAATCTTTGTCGCGCACACCTGCCTTCAACTTTGTTTTATATTCGCGCTCAATTTCCGTGAGCACTTCCGAACGTTTTGCTTCATCCACCTGTTTTACAATGTAACCGGCAAAATAGATGACTTTTTCCAAATCGCTCACGGAAACATCAAGTAATAAACTCATTTTGGAAGGCACTCCCCGCAAAAACCAAATATGCGAAACAGGAGAAGCAAGCTCTATGTGCCCCATGCGCTCTCTTCGTACAATGGCGCGCGTTACCTCCACACCACACTTGTCACACACAATTCCTTTATAGCGAATGCGCCGATATTTGCCACAATAACATTCATAGTCTTTTTCCGGGCCGAAAATCTTTTCACAAAACAACCCATCCCGCTCCGGACGCTGGGTTCGATAATTAATTGTTTCCGGTTTTGTGACTTCTCCATGCGACCATTCCTTGATGCGCTTGGGAGAGGCAAGCCTCAGCCGTATGCCATCAAAGTCTTGATCGAATGTATTTTCTTTTTCCATAGTATCCATATATTTTTGGTTACTCCGAATATGTTTTTTTATCGTGATGAACAAGTTCAACATCAAGCGCAAGACCTTTTAATTCATTTACCAACACATGAAAAGAAGCCGGAATATGCGGAGTTCCAAATGCTTCTCCTCGCACAATGGCGTCATACGTAGACACGCGGCCCGTTATATCATCGGACTTGATGGTAAGCATTTCCTGCAGAGTGTAGGCCGCGCCGAACCCTTCCAACGCCCATACCTCCATTTCTCCAAATCGCTGACCACCTCCTTGCGCCTTGCCACCAAGCGGCTGTTGAGTGATAAGCGAGTAAGGACCAATAGAGCGCATATGAATTTTATCTTCCACCATGTGAACCAGCTTCATTATATAAATCATGCCAACGGTAATTTGTTGGTCAAACGGCAAACCCGTGCGCCCATCATACATGGTTACTTTGCCACTGCGAGGCAAGCCCGCTTTTTCGAGTTCATTCTGAATTTCTTCATCGGTAGCGCCAATTAAAGACGGCGTAATGGCCTGGTATCCAAGTTTGTGCGCCGCCCAACCCAAGTGCGTTTCCAAAATCTGCCCGATATTCATACGCGAAGCAACACCCAACGGATTCAAAATAATATCAACGGGAGTGCCATCTTCCAAGTAAGGCATATTTTCCACCGGCAAAATTTTTGAAATAACCCCCTTGTTTCCATGACGCCCCGCGAGTTTGTCCCCCACAAGAACTTTACGCAACTGCGCCACTTCCACCCGCACGCTTTTAATAACGCCCGACTCCAACCGATCGCCCTGTTCGCGTGAAAATACCTTCACACCCACCACGCGGCCTTGCTTCCCGATAGGCATACGCAACGACGCGTCTTTTACATCGCGCGCTTTTTCGCCAAAAATTGCCCGCAACAATCGTTCTTCCGGCGTTAAATCAGATTCTCCTTTCGGTGAAATTTTTCCTACCAAAATATCTCCCGGCCGCACTTCGGCGCCGATCCGCACAACACCCTCTTCATCTAAATCTTTTAATTTTTCTTCGCCTACGTTGGGAATATCGTAAGTTGTCACTTCCGGCCCTAGTTTGGTATCGCGCACATTTATCGTAAAATCTTCTATATGCACCGTGGAAAACGCATCTCTCTGCACAAGCCGCTCCGAAAGAATAATAGCATCTTCATAATTGGATCCACCCCAAGAAAGAAACGCCACCAGCACATTCTGCCCCAACGCAAGCTGTCCATTTTGAGTGGAAAGGTTGTCGGCAAGAACCTGACCCTTTGATACTTTCTCACCCTTTTTTACAATCGGCCTCTGATGCAACGCCGTTGCGTTATTTGAGCGAAGATAATTGATAAGCGGATATGTCTGTTCCTGTTTTGATCCTTTGATGGTAATTTTTTTCGCATCCACATCCGTAACAACCCCCGCTTCTTCGGCAAGGACAACCAAACCGGAATCGCTTGCCACACGCTCTTCCACACCAGTTGCCACCATGGGAGCTTGCGGAAGAATATTTGGCACGGCTTGACGTTGCATGTTCGAACCCATAAGCGCGCGGTTTGCGTCATCATGTTCCAAGAAAGGAATTAAAGAAGTCGCGATACTGATTGCCTGCTGGGGAGAAATATCCATGTAATGAATTTCAGACCGCGCAATAACACTCGGCTGCCCTTTAACACGCGCTTCCACAAATTCTTCCGTCAGATCCCCCTCCGCGTTGTAGAGCGCCCCCGCGTGCGCAATGTTGTAGCGCGCTTCTTCAAACGCGGTGAAATATTCAAATTCACTTGTGAGCTTGCCATCTTTTATTTTTCGATAGGGTGTTTCAATAATGCCATATTCATTGATGCGCGCGTAACTTGCCAAGTGACCCACCAATCCGATATTCGGGCCTTCGGGTGTCTGAATGGGGCAAATACGGCCATAATGAGAAGGATGCACGTCACGCACTTCAAACCCCGCCCGTTCGCGGGTAAGGCCGCCCGGACCCAATGCGGAAACACGGCGTTTATGCTCAAGTTCCGCGAGAATATTTGTTTGATCCATAAATTGCGAAAGCTGGTTTGTGGTAAAAAACTCTTTTACCGCCGCCATAAAAGGCCGCGCGTTTACCAGTTGCACCGGCGCCAGCGTTTCCACTTCAAGCGTGGACATGCGATCCTTAATGATGCGTTCCATGCGTGCCAACCCAATGCGCAACCGCGTTTGGAGCATTTCGCCTCCGCCACGCACCCGCCGATTGCCCAAATGGTCAATATCATCCGCGGTGAGATAGGGGTTTTGATTCATGCGAATAATTTCAGAGGCCACCGCAACAATATCCTCCGCGTCAAGCACGCGGCTGGTTGATTTTTTATCGTTTTTGATCTGCAAACGCTGATTGAATTTGTATCGCCCAACCATGGATAAATCATAACGGTCACTGCTAAACATGCTCTGCAAAAGGTCCCGCGCGTTTTCCACGGTTGCAAGATCTCCAGGTCGAATGCGTTTATAGAGCTCCACAAATGCTTCATCTTCGGTTTTTGCAAGATCTTTCTCGAGCGTCCGCTTTATGTAAAAAGGTTCTTGGTTATCAATTTTTCCGAGAGCATTTTTAATTTGCTCGTCTGTTTTTAGACCAAAAATACGCATAAGCGAAGTAATGGGTATGCGGCGCTTGCGATCAATTTTTACATAGAGAGCTCCGTCATGATCTGTCTCAAATTCCAGCCATGCGCCGCGGGAAGGCACAATTTTCGCGCCAAAATATTTTTTGCCGCGAAGATAATACTCCGTAAAGTACACGCCAAACGAACGCGCGAGTTGCGAAACAATTACGCGCTCCACACCATTAACAACGAATGTGCCACGTTTTGTCATCACAGGAAAATCTCCCAAGAACACTTCTTGTTCTTTCATTTCTCCTGTTTTTTTATTTACCAAGCGCAAGCGTAATCGCAAAGGCGCTTCGTATGTTAAATTATGTTCCCGCGCGTGGTATTCATCATGCTTGGGGTTTTCCACCGTAAAATCAACAAATTCCAAACGTAAATCCCCGGAATAGTCTTCCACGGGGAAAAAATCCTCAAAAAGCTCCTGTAATCCCTTTTCCACCAGCCAGCGAAAAGTCCCTATCTGCATATCCACAAGATCAGGTAAGGGCATCAATGGCTCCTTATACCTCGAAAAATAGGCCTTTTGCATTTTATTTTTGTTTGTGGGTTGCCCATCCCCTTTTTATAGGAGTTGAGTTAAGAGAAGAAGCAAAACCTCATAAAAAACGACAAAAGGCCCTATCCCCATTCACCGACAGGACCTTTTGGCTTTTTATTTTGCTTCTAGAGTATTCAAAAACCCACGTGGTTTAGTTTGTATATAAACACTACCACAGGATTCTTTCATCAACAACATGCCACTCACACGTTATCCACAGGTTTAAAGATGTTAGCAGTTTTCGAATTGCAAGTCAAGAGCCCCTACTGTAACCCCTCACATTGTCATTGCGAGCAAAGCGAAGCAATCTCATAAATTTCAACACTTTTCGGGGGATTGCCACAGCCTCTGCCGTTAGCAGAGGCCTCGCAATGACAATGTGAGGGGTTACCCCCTACTGTCTATAATGGTTCCCTTCATATAAAAATCTTGCTCGGGACGGTCATCATATATCCCTTCCAAAATAGCCCCAAAATCGCGGATGGTATCTTCTCGCTTTACAAAAGCCCCCTTTGTGCCGGTAAACACTTCCGCGACAAAGAATGGCTGGGAAAGAAAATTCTGAATACGGCGCGCGCGGTTTACTACTCGACGGTCTTCTTCGGATAATTCTTCAATGCCAAGAATTGCGATAATATCCTGCAATTCTTTGTATCGCTGGAGCGTGCCTTGCACCGCGCGCGCGACATCATAATGCTCACGTCCCACAATAGCGGGTGAGAGCGCCGTGGAAGTGGAAGTAAGCGGATCCACAGCCGGATAAATCCCAATTTCCGTGAGCGCGCGGCTAAGAACAATGGTGGAATCTAAGTGGCTAAACGTGGTAGCGGGCGCGGGATCGGTAATATCGTCCGCGGGAACATAAATTGCCTGCACTGATGTAATAGAACCGTTTTTGGTAGACGCGATGCGTTCCTGCAGTTCGCCCATTTCCGTTGCCAATGTCGGCTGGTACCCCACGGCAGATGGCATGCGTCCTAACAGAGTGGAAACTTCAAGTCCCGCTTGCGAAAAACGAAAAATATTGTCTATAAACAAAAGCACGTTTTTCTTTTCTTCGTCGCGGAAGTATTCGGCCATGGTAAGCGCGGAGAGCGCCACACGCAATCTCGCGCCCGGCACTTCGTTCATTTGCCCAAACACCAGCGCAGTTTTTGAAATAACGCCAGACTCAAGCATTTCATGATACAAATCGTTTCCTTCGCGACTCCGCTCTCCCACACCCGCAAATACGGATGCGCCTCCCGATTCTTCTGCAACATTGCGGATAAGTTCCTGTAATAAGACTGTTTTTCCCACCCCCGCGCCGCCGAACAACCCCACTTTCCCACCCTTTATAATAGGCGCCATGAGGTCAATAACTTTAATTCCCGTTTCAAAAATTTCGGTCTCGGTGGATTGTTCTGTAAGCGGAGGGGCCGTACGATGAATAGGCCAGCGTTTTTTGAATGAGACATCTTTTGTCTCAAGCGTGTTTCCCAACACATCAAACAAGTGTCCCAAAACTTCGGACCCCACGGGCACGGTAATTTGTTCGCCGGTATCTGTCACTTCCATGCCTCTGCGCAAGCCGTCGGTAGACGCGAGAGATACCGCGCGCGCTCGCCCGGGCTCCAAATGCTTCACCACTTCAAATGTGATTGTTTGATTGTTGTTTATAACCGTAAGCGCGTTAAAAAGCGCGGGCATATGACCTGCTTCAAACTCCACATCAACTACGGGACCTGTGATTTGAATGATGTTTCCTTGGTTCATAAAAAAGTGATAAGGTAAAATTCAAAAATCAAAATGCAAAATGACAATCCAAAATGTTAATATTTTGAAATTTTACATTGTCATTTTTCATTTTGATTTTTACACTTTTCATTTTTAAAATCTGTACCACTATAAATATGATAGTGCCTCCGCGCCTCCCGTAATCTCCGTAAGCTCCCTTGTTATTCCCGCCTGCCTTGATTTATTATATTCCAGCGTCAAATTGTCTACAATTTCCGATGCATTATCTGAAGCATTTTTCATAGCGAGGCGGCGCGCGGCGTGCTCCGAAGCATTCGCCTCCAAAATAATATGATACACCTGCATCACAATAAGGTGTGGCGCCAGTTCC
>Ga0209541_10014101_pt1 | contig 12108 bp, 8 predicted proteins | sample RifCSPlowO2_01_FD_184027 | JGI IMG/M metagenome (GOLD analysis project Ga0209541, IMG submission 184027) | Groundwater microbial communities from Rifle, Colorado - Rifle CSP2_plank lowO2_0.1 (SPAdes) (version 2) | ecosystem: Environmental > Aquatic > Deep subsurface > Groundwater | place: Rifle...
CTAGTTCACCTAGTTCACCTAGTTCACCTAGTTCACCTAGTTCACCTAGTTCACCTAGTTCACCTAGTTCACCTAGTTCACCTAGTTCACCTAGTTCACCTAAATTATAACTAAATGAAACTATTTATTGGTCTCGGTAACCCCGGCACGGAATATTCACGGACACGCCATAATGTGGGGTTCATGTTTATAGACTTTTTGGCCACTCATTACAGTGCCAAGCCATTTCAATACAATAAAAAACTCCTTTCGCAGACAACAGAAACTGTCATTAATGATCACAAAATTATTCTTGCGAAGCCTCAAACGTACATGAACGAATCCGGTCGTGCAGTTTTCGTACTCATAAACTTTTATAAGATAAAACAGGAGGATATCATCGTTTTTCATGATGATCTTGATATTAAGCTCGGCACCTTCAAGATTCAAAAAGGGAAAGGACCCCGTGTGCATAATGGCATTCAGTCAATTGAAAAGGCACTGACATCAATAAATTTTTGGCGCGGGCGTATTGGTATAGAGCATAGGGACGGTCCAGAGAAAATAAGTGGAAAAGAGTATGTCTTGCAAATGCTCTCAGATGAAGAAAGGGCACGGCTTGATTTTGAACGGTATATCAGTGAAATAGAAGTATTATTTCAAAAATGAATATGGAGTGGTGCTCATGATAAAAAGGGTGCTTCTATGCTCTGATCCATATACATCATGCCGCTGTAGGGCAGAGGAGCTGTTATGCGTATCCACAATATAACCCCCGGTTGGAGAAAATGAGTGTAGTGCTTCAGAATAGATAACATCCTCAAGGTATGACGTGTAGTTCAGAATTCGTGCGCAAACTAAGAATTCCAGCTTAATGTCTAACTTGTATGTGCAATAGTATTGTGCAATACGTTTTTCAAGTTCTTTTAATAGGGCTACGTACTGTTTTATTACATCAACAGGTATAGATCGGGTATAAAATTGAGACTCACCAATGATCATATGTGTGATGATGTAGGCGCGTTGATGGAGAAACTCATATGATGGATGTTTTGTAAACTTAAGTGCTCCCATTCCCAACGCTCTGACATCAAAAAGCCCGTTGGTCTCTTTCATGAATACGAAGTAGTTATAGAGAACATTAATACTTGATGTTGAAAAGGCATACAGTGCTGGTAGATCATGTAGAAGGGATTGGCAGAGTGTGTTTAATTCGTGATCAGAGTATAGTTCGTAAACACAATCACGATAGTCTTTGTTGAAAATCGTAGAGGCTATTCTTGTAGCAGATAGGATCTGCGATATCCGAAACAAGTTGGGGTATTTTCCCAAAAAGGGGTTTTGTACACGTTCAAGATGTTTATGCGGAACTGTCTGCCTGCTGTTGATTGTGTTCAGATACTTTTTGAAAGACGAGGCACTACGATAATTTTGCGAAATTTTCTCATGATCAAGCATTTTCCTATAAGTACGATCTCCTGTCCAGAGATACATTCTTGTTAGGAAATGAAAATATTTATCTCCAAGTAAATCTTTATGTTCATGGAAATATGTGGAAATTTGTTGAGCTTTTTGATGAAGTGTCGATGTGTTGGCAGTATAGGTAGATGGAAACAGGACCGATGGTAGTTTTTGCAGGAATAGCATCATTTGATCCATCGCGCCAGGCCCCGCAAGACCAGGATTTGGGTTGGCCTCAAGAATATATGGATCGTGAGTCTCTTGGGATATGAGGATATCTACGCCACATACTTCTTTCTGGACAACATTGCTGGCGGTTTGCGCCATCTTTATGAGATGTGGAATTGCTTGAAGGTCGACAGCTTTCACACGTGCTCCTTGGCTTAGATTATTTAAGTGTGTATTATCGTCCGATCTTATACGTTCATATGCGGCCTTTACTTCATGATTAAGAGTGAGAAGGCGATAATCAGACTTATTCGGGATAAATTCCTGAAAAATATACTGAATTGAGTCACGACTTCCTGCTAAGACATGAGGAATTTCTCTCCATGTGTGAACCAAATAATTGTCCTCACCTTTGGCTCCGGAAACGGACTTCATGATAAAAGGATAAGGAAAGCAATTTTCAATATATTTTTGAACAAAAGCTTCTTGTAATCGCTTTCTGTGAAAAAAAACAGTATGTGGTATGCGCATATCTGCATACACAAAAGCAAGCATCTGAAAAAGTTTCCCACTTGAGACCCGTGAAATGTTTGAGGAATTTACAAAGGGAATAGCCTGCCTTTCGCAATATAAAGCTAATGTACTTGCAAGGTAAAACTGGTCAACAGAAGATTTAAAGTAGATAGCGTGACAATCGAGTGGGTTATCGCGAAAAAATACAAGCTGCTTCTCCAGACATATATCAAAGGAAAACTCGTCATAAGTACACGGGATAACGTGTACTTCGGATTTGTGTTGCCTCTGAAAATCGTGAATACTATCAAAAAGCACACTGGGGCTATTTTGAATAACAAGTACGCTCTTCATTTCTTGCTCGGATCAATTAAAAAGCCCTTAAGTGCACGCTGGCCAAGAATCATCGGGAACTCAAGCTGACTTCGGTCCCGGATGTTCGCTTCAATAGAAAACATACGATCGTCAATTTTGCACTGAAGCTCAACGGCAATGCGCAAGGTAATGCCAGTACTGCTCGTAATAATGTGTGTATTTACAATGCCGACATCGGTATTTTCTGCAATAGCAGCTTTCAGACGCTCCTCAGCTTCAAGAGCCTCCTTCTTTGATGTTAATATGTCTGGAATATCAAGCTTTTTATAGAGATTAACTGCATCCTTATAACCAAGCTGTCTTGCAATGGACGTATCAATAGAGGAGTACCCCGCACCTGTATCAACCTTAGCTTTAAGTACAATTCCATCACGTCCGTGGGTGTAATAAACTTTAACAGGCTGGATGAGAGATATGATTTTTTTCCCGGCAATTGCTTCAATCTCCTCTTCAATTTCACCTCCAAACAAATCCTTGCCAAGTCGAATTGCATGAGCATCAGAGCGGACGGGAATTTTTTGTACCTGCTCAAGCCTCCACTTCAGGCCATCCTGGTTTGCCACTTGAATACGCAGGCCAGGACGAGCATTCAGCTCAACCACAAGGGGCCCTAAATCACGGTCAATTAAAAAGTCGACAGCACAGTATCCCAGACCTGAAACTTTTGCTGCAGTTACAGCATACTGAAGAATCCTCTCCCAGAAGGGGATTTTGAAACCCGCATATCGCACGTTCGTGCTCGAAACGTATTCAATAAGGTGCATCTCACCCCGTCTGTCCTCCTGTAGAGAGTGGGTGGTCACACCTGTTGCAATATCAATTCCACTTGCAACAGCCCCCCTGGACGCATTAGCTCGACCTTCAGACTCCTTTGTCGGCCAGCGTACCATGGCCATCACAGGGATGCGTCTAAATACCAAAACTCTTACGTCCGGTGCTCCCTTGTATGTATATGACCTAAATTTATGATGTGATTTCACACGTTCCTCTATCAACACGTGATCAGGACTGTAGTTATGTGAAAATTGTCCCTCCAAAATACGAAGCATATGATTCTGGAGCGCTGATAGGCCCATTTTCCTGCCACCTGTACATATAAAATTATCCTGCTTGTCTTTGTTGTACACAATTTCAATACCACCACCCTCAACACCGAATACGGGCTTGATGACAAAACTTTTCGGCAAGGTTTCAAAATCAAACTTATCCAACTGCCGTGGCGATTTGATAACAGCTAGAATTTTTGTTGTCGGCACCTCTGCTTTATCTAAAACCTCTTTTGTCAGAATTTTATCATCAGCAATAGCTTGAGCGTTACGGGGATTATACATCCGGATATAATGCAGATTTCGCTCATTGATACCAAGAATGCTGCTTCTATTTTTGATGGTGTTCGCTATCATGAAGGTCTTTTATATTAATATCTTTAAATCTGAAGTACTCTGTGAATCTAAGACTTGTCCACCGGCCGATCAGAAAATTTACCAACAGTAATCCACCAATAATCTCCGGATACGTAAGGATAGCTTCCTGCAGAGGTCGAATGGAAATGAAAAAGTAAATACCAAAGGCAAGACCAAGCGTATTAATCATGTAGCGGATGGTTTTAGGAGCGGATTTGCGAATATATGTTTTTATGAAAATATCAAGAGCAAAAATCATAATAATGAAGGCAAGTGGCGCATGTTGATTAAACAATGGAATGTTCATCTGGACCATCACAATAATCCCTGCAAGCACAGCTAAAGTAGCGAGTGTTATGATAATACTCATTTTGGCAAGATAATGCAGGCGGATATCCTTTGAGAGGATATGTAATGGAAAGCCAACCAGCAAGATTGCAGACATAAATATCAATGCCTGCGCAAACCCTCCTAAAACATCTGTTCCCGTTGCCGTTTTACTGAGCTCAAAGAACGCGAACGTGAGCAAAACAGTTGTATAGATACTTAAACTTTTCCAGCCAACGATATAGCGAAAAAATGTAACAAGTGTTGCAACAAATGGCACCAGAAGTATTGAAAGCATTGTGTACTCAGGTATGCCTTTGTGTATGAGTGTGCTGATTAGTGGCTCTAACATGGTTGAAATTAGTTGTAATTAGTTATAACTAGGTGAACTGGTTGAACTAGAGATCAGAATAACTTCCACACTACGCTTCTATCCCTCAGTCCTTCTATCCTTCTATATTATATACTCTCTCTATGGATTCTATTAAAAACATTTTGAAAAGCTTCAACCCCACAGAAGATAAGTATATCTCGCGCGAATTTCAGGCTTTTGGTGTGCACCTTGCAGAGACACTTGGTGATATGCGCCATAAAAGTTTGTATATTAAGCTTGCACGGGACATCCCTCGACCGGTTCTTGAGGAAGCATTGCGGTTTGTTGCAGATGCCCAGGCGAAGAAGAAGGGAGCACTATTTATGTGGAAGCTGAAAGAGATGGGAGGGTTTGCGGGGAAGAGGTAGGAGATAGAGTGATAGGGGGATAGAAGGATTGATGGCGTAGTATGGAAGTTATACTTATTTCTAGTTCACCTAGTTCACCCAGTTATAACTAATTGTTGAACGCACACCCTTGGCCTTTGTTCAGATTAGAGATGATGACAGAAAGGTCGAGTGTATTCACCACACCATCACAATTAATATCTTCAGCTGCGCATTTGTCTGGAGCAGAAATGTCAGCAAGTTTATTAATGACCTTCGAAGCGTCATCTGCATTGACACAATCATTGCCTGAAATGTCTGATGCGCTGAATTCTGTTTTTGCTGTGCCAGTTACATCATCAGAAGTTACTTTGAGGTCATAATAAACGTTTTGCGGGTCACTGACATTCAACTCTTGATTAAATCCCTGGCTGTCGTTTTGATCAGCAAGTTGCACAGCCACACGCAAAGTGAAAAATCGGACGTTGGGAGTAACGTTGCCGAGGTCAAACTCAACAACGCCTCGAGTTTGTGATCTGATATCAGTATCAATTGCGTCATCAACACAGTTTTCACCATTGGCACAAGCTTTTGTGAAGACCTTTACAATTGAAACAGATGCTGAATTATAGATTGACAGTGTTGCGGTATAGGTATCGCGCGATGCTGGCGGCGTTGTGCCTGTTGTTGGGGAGGGAATCGGCACAATTTCGCACGTGATTACTTCTTTAACTTTACTCTCAGTTTCGTCGCTAAAAGGATAGTCAGTAATTTTCAAGCGGCATGTGCGAATCTTGCCTGCTGGAATATCTGTTGCAGATGCCTCCGAGAAAAAGTTTTTTACGTCAATAGTATCTGTAACAAAGTCATTTTTTGTGCAGGTGTTTCTGTTTGAGGCAAGATCGCCGTGGCAACGCACGATCTCCCAGAGGGAAGATTTAGTCGCGTCAGTATTATTTACATAGTCCAGACGCAGAATACCGCTGCTCTTATTAAAAAAGCCTGAACATGGGTTTCCCGTACGAGTAAGTGATGCAGAACCATCAGTTACAATGGTACATCCAGCTGGGCTGTCTTTATATCCAAGTCTCAATGTTTTTTTTGCAGTATCAGGTAGACTGATACTGATATTCAATGTAGTATCATTATTAACGGTAAGTAGGCAGCTTGGCAAACTTCCTTTTTCAATCTTGCCTACACAAACAGTACCGTTGAAGGTAATGAGAACACCGGAATTGTCCTTGCGTGCTTGTGGAGTATCAAAGTTGCGCCAGAATCCATAGGGGAGTTGTACGATGCGCTTGCCACCAGGGATATTTTCAAATGTGTCAGTGAGCGTCTCGGTAAACGGTTGTGTTGCTGGTTTCTTCATCGTATGTGTCACTTTCTTGTTGACTCCAGTGCCACAGTCTTTAGACTCACCTTTGTAGGTTCCTGTATATGCTGCTTCATCAAGGTCACACGTCTGCGTGTTATAGGCGAACCCGTCAAATGCTCCTGTAAACGAGGTGTTTTGGAATGTGACATTCACGGTAAGTTTTCCGGGTTCGCTTGGTTCAGGGCAGGTGGCAGTAAAAATAAGAGGATTCACAATGGTATCATAGCGAAGATCAATATCTTGCAACGTGAGGAGTGTTTTACGTTTATTTGTGTCACTTTCAGGTTCATTTGGCTTCTCGAGTTCACTCCACCCGGAAATGTTGCTTGGGTTAGCCAGAGCATTCTGAATAACACCCGCTGGAGCGTGGTTGGCAAGTTGTGGGCAAGCTTTTGGCTCAAACACGGGAGTTGGCCCAGAAGTGGGAGGTTCCAGACCAAAAACAACTGAAATGTCAGACAAAGTGCCTAAAAGCAACTGAGGCTTTGGATCAAAATTACCTGAAGTCACTATGTTGAACACGATTCCTGTAATATCCTCCCGATTCGGCTTCTCCTTAAGGTCATTCAGACTTGAATACATGAACACTTTATAGTCTCGCTTGCCACCCGTGCATTTGTAGAGCTCTCTGTTGGAAAGTATTCTCTCCTGGACTGAAGAACCAAGGGCGATATCATCGCCGGTTTTTCTTTTTAAAGCAGCCTGAATAGTAAAATTACCGGAAGATGGTATACGGACGTGATCTTTAAAGCACAGTGAGACAGTGATTTGTTTCTGTGATGTGCCTGATCGTCTGGTAATTGGTGAAAATGCAATTTCAACATCGGGATTTCCTGAGTTTGGTGCAACCGAGGCCGAAGACTGTGCCTCAGTTGTGAGTGTTGTTCTCTCAAATGTTACCAATGAGCCAATGACAAGGCCCAATGTCATCAACATAACAGTAAACACCGTAATAGTAGTGGCGATTTCACCTTTCTGGCTCATAAGATCGGGTGATATCTATAAGTGTACCACGAGTATCGGTCAAAATATTTTGCTTCCTGCTCCACACAAATGTTTCTGACGGCACAAAAGCTAACTCTGTACTTTTGACTGACTGTAGCGCGGTAATAGTAAAAGAAAAATACAAACCTTTGATTCTTACGGTCTGCAGCCTCCTGATTTTCTCAAGTGACAAAGCTGAGGAAAATATAACGCGGCCGTCTAGTTGTCTGCTTTGCAATACAGTGTCAAAAAGTTCTCCATTTTTTATTTTCTCCACGCGAAAAACCTTAGGATCATAGGTAATGGCACTATCAATGACCTCGGGGGAGTCTCCATCATATGTCACTGAAACAGTTTGTGTTTCACCAACACGCAAAGCTTGTTTTTCGGTGGAAAGAGTCAGGGTGTTTTGTGACTTTGGCGCTTCAGTAGGGACGGTTTCAAGTGGCACTCCTGAGCGTAATGAAACCTGAGAAGTGAATTTTGGCGAGAAAATAACGCCAACAAGAACGCTCAAACAAAAAAGAATGAGAATCTGAATGCTCAGGAAAAACTTTAACTGGGGGGAAAGTGACCGAAAATCCTGCAAATCAAGAGTTAATGTGCTCGCAAAACGCGTCATATTATCTTCATTATAGAGCGGGGTGTGGAGGGATGTCAAAGATAGAAGGATAGAGGGATAGAGGGGTGGAGAGATGAGGAGTATAGAGAGCGTAGAAGATATGGGGAGTGTAGAAGGATATGGGGGTGTGGTGTGAGGGTTATACTTATTTCACGTTCACCCAGTTCACCCAGTTCACCCAGTTCACCCAGTTCACCCAGTTCACCCAGTTCACCCAGTTCACCCAGTTCACCCAGTTATAACTAGTTATAACTAGTTATAACTGGGTGACCCGAGATATTGGATGACTCCGGAAAAGTCTGTGGAGTTTATAAGACCATTATCATCAAGGTCGCAGCTTCCAGCAGTCTCACCGAGAGCATCACGGCAGATTGATAGATCGAGAATATTCACGACGCCGTCTTCATTTACATCTGCCTGTTCGGCTGTGAAAAGTGGGCCTGTGAGCCCGGAAGCGGCAGATGTCCTGCGTACCATCCATCCATATTCCACATTTGTGCCGCACGTGACACGCAATTGCGTAAAGTCTCGTGAGCTGGTGTATTTTGAAGATTTTTGCGAATATCCTGGACATGAAAGGGCATCTCCAAATGACTGACATTCCTGTTTCACAACCTCATACCCTGGTGCATACAAACGTACCTTTGAAATGCCGTCAACTCCGTATTCAGAGAAGGGGACTGCTGGATTGGTTTTGAATCGCTCGGCAAAGTCAAAAAAGTCCTCCCTCAAGTCAATAATACCATTGTTGAATGTTCGAGCTGGTTTATCACCGAATTTTTGAACTTCCATGTCATTAGCTGTCCCAATGGTATCGCTTGTCACGCGGAGGATATCGCCAGTACCAGCATCTTTAATATACGAACGAGCTCTATAAGAGCAGCCACACGTGAGAAACTGTGCATCAACAGTCTTATCATGCGTACCTGGAACAGTTACAAGGTTTTTGTCATCAAGCGAAGAAATAAAAGTGCTATCCTGTCTCTTGATTGTTGCTGCTGTTGCCAGAACATCCCCAACAGCCATAGTGCTACCCGCGGCTATGGCTCCTCCTTGACTATTCTGTGAGACATTGTAGCCATATAGATACGTGCGATCGTCACCCTGGTTTTTTCTCAGCCAAATACCATTTTGGGACTCATCAGTTTTAAGCCTTATGGTTTGGCATGCTGACTTTGATGGGTTATCACACACGTCAAGGGTTACGTCCTTGGGTTTTTGGCACGAATATACTGTGATGGTGCCGGAAAGAGGCCCTATTGTTGGACGAGGGGCCGACGGTGTCATCAAGACCGCAGGTGTTGGTGTTGCTGCTGCGGTAGTCACAGTTGGTGCAGAGGTGACATCGGGTTGAGGGGTTGGCGTGTCTGACGGAACGCCGTTTGGACATACATACTCGCGGCTGAGTCGGCCAATCTCCTCCATGGGTCGCAGTTTCCACGGGCCTTCTGTGAGGACGAGAATGCGAATTTCAGGGCATGGTTGTGTCCATACATCTTTATCTGGCACATTAAATGGTGCGGCAAAGCTATCGTTTCTCTGTGTTCTGCTTCCGCACGAAAGTGTTGATGGTAATGTTATAAGACGCGAAACTGATGCCCCAATGATTCTATTATGTACGGCAGAATTCGTTGCAGCAGTATCTTTTACACGCATTTCAAGTGCCACACGATATTTCCCGCCAAAAGAGGGGATATCTGTATTGAAACAGAGCTCTCCGTTCAGAATTCCAGACCACCTTGATGAGGATCGAGGATCGCTCAGTGCGTACTGGATGTCTCGGTTATACTGTGCTGGCGGAAGCACAAAGTGTGGAGTCTGTGCTTGTGTAAAGATCGGTGACTGCAGTACATACGTTGCAATGACAGCAGCTGAAATGACAAATACTCCGATCACCAGTGGTAATGGTATAAATCCTTTTTGACTCATGGAACCTGTGTGCCAATATATTTAATGAGCATAGTGTAATCCGATGAGTTTACAATGCCGTCGCTGTTTACGTCAGGAGAACGCATATCATCAAGCTGTTCTATATCTGAGCCGGAACGACCATAGTTGTCTAAAATGTACGTAATGTCTGCAACATTAACGACATTATTTTGATCGACATCAATTTTTTGAAGGTCCTCGGTGGTAATGTCTTCCAGTGATGCAAAATCATTGCTATATCTACATGTGCTGCGGTCATTCGTGACATCCCGCCCGTTCAAGCTGCACTGAACAAAACTGTTTTCCTTCCATTTGGTTACATCCCATGAGCATTCCAAGGATTGTCCGGGCTGCACACACCACCAAGTTCGGGCCTCAGACATATAGTCTTTTTCATCATTAGCTTCGCCTTGGCATGGGAATTTATTTTGATCCTTACATCGGTGAATCTGCCACATAACGCGTGTGGATTCCTTTGGGCTTAAGAGTGTCGAAACATCCTTGGCAGCAGCACGCGTTTTGTTTATCAAAGTCACCTTTAGTTTTTTAACAATACCATCACGTGTTTGCTCAGCCTGATATGCACACGCAATGCCTTTATCATCGTAAGTGCCATGGTTATTGATAGGATTGCCTTTTCCATTTGCTGCGCCGTAACATTGAGCAGATGTTGGATTATCAGCATCCATCACAATCATGTTAAATGATTTGTAATCTCCTGGGCTCGTGCTACCGTTTTCTTCATCATCTGGTGGGGTATAGGTCCCTGGGTTAAGACAAAGTACACGTCCGGCTATGGCAGGGCCGCACGTTCCCTGAGTAAGCTGGCAATTACGACAGGTATTGCCTACCTCATCGCCGACCTGATAGGAAGATCCGCGTCTTACATACACGACGAGCAAAGCATTGGTAGTTTGCCCGGGCTTTACTTCAACGGAAGTAGGGCAGTTTGAGGCAAGTTGCATGTACTGCATTCGGTCATCTGTTCCTGGTTTAATACGAATGCTGTAGCGACCTGCGGGAAGCTCATTAAACCGTTGATGTGCATACGTGCTTCCGTCAGGATCGCTCCTTGTTACAGATCCGCTTATCTCAACAGTGTGTCGCCAGGTAAAGTGTGAATAAAGTGACTCAGTAGGGTCATATCCGACCTGTGGATCAATCTGAGTGGCGTCACAGCTTGGAGGATTTTGCTGGCGGTCATAGAAAACCGTGTGAGTGACCAAATGCCCATTACCTTGCTGAGGGCCAGAGGGGCTATCATCATCAGTATTAGCGGGGACAGGTGTTGGCGTTGGCTTTTTCTCAATGACCCAACCATACTTCACATTTTCGCCACAACCAACCCCAATGTATTCAAAAAGCTCCGGACGTGCAAGTTCTGAGGCGTCCTTTATAAACGAGTTCTCACGCATCGGGCAAGCTGGGAACGTCCCGGTACTTGTGCACTCTTGCCTCAGAACCTTCCATCCTGGGGCAAACAGGCGAATATGGGCGCTGGTATTACGTCCATAACGTGTGGGGTTGTATAAACTAAACAAGTCACCTGGGCCAATAACTACCCTCCCGTTTCTAAATAAACCAGCAAGCTTTCTTCCTGCATCAAACACTTGATTGTTATTTGCAATACCATAGCCAGCTTTTTCATCAAGCTCGGTGATAATATTGCCATTCTTGTCCTTAATATATGCCTCAGCATAGATATTGCAGTCACAAGTCTGATCGGCATAAATCTCAAAATCACGTGCGTTTCCAACCCTTAAAGCGAGCTTATCAAGATCCTCTGCTTTGCTGTCGATAATTTTAACGCCATTATCAAAAAATGCCTGCGCTATTTTAAACCGATAATTTTTCTCTGGATCCAATGAGCGGCCCTCTGCATCTGCGGTGATGTTATACCGATATATCCACGTCCGGTCTTGATTGCTATCTTCAAGCCAGATGCCCTGATTGACCGGTAACTTTTCCTGCGTTTGATTAAAGGGAATACTTGCAGACGCGCTACAATTATCGTCTTTGCAAACAAACAATTTCATATCCTCGGGTTTTTTGCACCCATACACGCTTATAGAGCCTGTGATAGCAGAAGGGGTGGGGGATGGCGAAGGCGTTGGTGTCGCAGGTGTCTGAGTTGGTAGGGGAGTCGTTGTGGCACTTGGTACCGGTGTTGCAGGAGGTTCACATATGCCTGGAATGTCTTTTAGACTGATGCGCGCAAAAGGCAGGCCCTCCATCCATGTGCCACGGTAGTGTACATAGACATCAGGACA
>Ga0209541_10014104_pt1 | contig 12107 bp, 11 predicted proteins | sample RifCSPlowO2_01_FD_184027 | JGI IMG/M metagenome (GOLD analysis project Ga0209541, IMG submission 184027) | Groundwater microbial communities from Rifle, Colorado - Rifle CSP2_plank lowO2_0.1 (SPAdes) (version 2) | ecosystem: Environmental > Aquatic > Deep subsurface > Groundwater | place...
TATGGACCGTGTCTCAGTTCCATCGGTGGGGGTCACCCTCTCAGGTCCCCTAAGCGTCATTGCCTTGGTAGGCCATTACCCTACCAACTAGCTGATACTTCGCAGGTCACTCAGAAAGCGGATTGCTCCTTTGGTATTTCTACCACATTTGGGATTACCTCCGCTTTCGCGAAGCTATACCAAACTTTCCGGTGTGTCCCTACGTGTTACTACCTCGTCTGCCACTAACATTACGGCGCTTTTGATCTTGATGTAATCGCAATCTTGAGCAATTGTAATGTCCGTTTGACTTGCATGCCTCATCCACGCCGCCAGCGTTCATCCTGAGCTAGGATCAAACTCTAAATATTAACCTGCCTCCGCATAAAGCTTCGGCAAGGTACAACGGAACAAAAGAGAAAACGATATAAATCATTCTCATCTTATGCACACTCTTGAGTTTAGATTATGCTCATAGTCACACTCTCTAGTTGCTTTTTCGAAAATGTGGCTGGTTTCATTTTTTAAGAAATAGAACAGTTTCTTGCTTCGACCGCCATAGCCTTAGCGACGGCGGTCACTGTTCTCATCTCATTCAATTGTAAATGTACCTGTCTCAACGACAGGTTTATGTGTAGTTAAGACGTGGGAGTAAGTATACGGATATTCATTTCCTTTGCAAGCTCTAATCCAGTTAACACCATAGGGTTACATTTTTAAGAGCTATAGATATTAACTAAACAGTAAATGAGATATGAAAAACTCCATGATATAATTAAAAAGTTATAACTTAATACACAAAACAAAGGATATATGAAAACAGACCTTATGTTTATAAATAAAACCTTACTCGCAACAGTAATAGCTCTTTGCCTTCTAGTTACTGGTGTTATCAGCAATTTAGCATTCGCCAATACCGCTAACAATGATTATGTGGAACCAATTAAGGTGAAGACTGAGAACAGTATGGTGGTCAAAGATAAATCTCTTGAAGGGTCAAAAATTAATCTTTCAATAGACCAATCTGGATCTGTTAAATTCGGTGGAGCTAAATTTATCTCTCTCTCAGGATCAAATGTTTCGGTCACTATCTCTGGACTTCCTTTAACTCTTGTCACAAATTCTAATACTCAAATCATCGGAGTGACAAGCATTGGCAATATTAATTCTGATGACATTCTCTCTGGAAAGGGAATCATTGACCAGTCAACTGGCACTATCACTCTCTCGCTTCTTAGGGACGAATCTCAGTCGTCTGTGATGATTACTGACTTAGAGAAACAAATTCAATCGCTTCTTGATCAACTTCGCAAATTGCAGGCTCAGTTCAATAGCATTAGATAAACTCTCAAATAGGAGACTTACAGCCATGTGACGGTTTGTAAATAAGAAAAAACACTACATTGAAGTGACTTTCTACAACTTATACTAATTTTTCTGCAATTTGTAGAAAGTGACCAGTAACGGAGACGCAACAAAGATTGATGAGTAAGTACCAGCGATAACTCCTATTAAAAGAAGGAGTGTGAAATCCTTTGTAGCCGATGAGCCGACTATATAAAGTACGGCAAGAACAATAAGTAGAGTAAGTGAAGTATTTATGGAACGAGCTATTGTCTGAACTATCGAATTACCCACTGTAGTTTCAAATTCTTCTTTTTTATTCATTTCGACGTTAACACGCAAGTTTTCACGCACGCGATCGAATACCACAATAGTGTCGTGGACAGAGTAGCCGAGGATAGCAAGAAGTCCAGAGACAAACAGGAGATCTATCTCAATTCCTAGCGCATAGCCAAGATATACAAATATCCCTGTAGGAATTACCACATCGTGTGCCAGAGCGACTATAGTCACCAAGCCATACTTCCACGAACTCACAGGTCTCGAAATATTGCGAAAGGCGAAAGTTATAAAAAGCACTATCATTAGAATCACCACTAAAATAGCCTTTATAGCCTTGCTCTTAAGCTCTGCACCGGCAGTCGGACCAATGGTATTCTGTCTCTCGATAGTCGGAGTACCTAGAGCTTTATTTAAGGCAATCCTTTCATCGTTTCCCAATTCACGGGTTCTGATAATATAATTAGTTTTTCCAGATGGTCGAACAGAGAATCCCCCGAGACTCAACCTTTCAATATTCGATTCAATAAGTTCTTTCTCCGGTCTTTCTACATACTTTGCTTCCGTGATAGTGCCACCCTTAAAATCTATGGAGAAGTTAAATCCGTACGTAAATATCGCCCAAGCCGATAGAGCTAGAAGGACCCCAGAAAGTGCAAACCATATTCCTCTGTATTGTACAACGAACATTTTATTTTATGTGGAAACCATTACTGAATAAGAATCTTTTAAACTTGCTCTCCGCGCCAGTCAACTGCGGTCTCGGAGCAATGGTGAAGAGAAAAGTGCGCGATACTGTGATAGCCGTAAACATAGAAACAACAACACCGACTCCGAGTGTAAGCGCGAATCCTTTCACAGCCGAAGTGCCTAGCCAAAAGAGAATGATTGCTGTGATAATACTCGAGATATTTGAATCACGTATAGAAAGCCACGCACGACGGAAACCTTCGTGAAGCGCATCATGAATACTCTTTCCTTTCTTCAATTCTTCCTTACTACGTTCAAAGATAAGCACGTTAGCATCCACAGCCATACCAATAGAGAGAATGAACCCTGCCATACCAGCCGCGGTGAGTGTTACCGGTATTAATTTAAAGAGCGCAAGAGAGAGAATTATATAAGAAGAAAGGGCTACTACCGAAACAAGTCCCGGCAATCTATACCAAAGTATCATAAAAACAGAAAGAATAAGAAAACCTATAATCCCCGCTAACACGCTTGTTTGAAGAGCTTCTCCTCCAAGAGTAGCCCCTATTGTTTGTGAGGTAGCAAGTTCAATGGGAATTGGCAGAGCACCATAATTAAGATTGCGCGCCAATTCTTTAGCTTCTTCTGGTGTAAATGAACCAGAAATCTGTGCTTTACCATTTGTAATCTCATCCACAATAACTGGAGCAGAAATAACAACTCCGTCTAATACAACTGCCAGAACTTTTCCCTTATGTTTGCGAGTAATATCTGCAAAGAGCTTACCGCCCTCGCTGTCAAACTCAATACTGACTAAAGCCGCACCAGTTGTAGAGTTAAACTCCACACGCGCATGTGATAGATAACGACCAGACAAGCCGGTTGAAGTAAATACTTTATCTAAACTTATATTGGGATTCTTTTCCAACATCTCTTGAGCATTATCCAATGCCAAACGAAATTCAAGTATAGGTGTTTGACCTATCGACTCCACTGCACGATCAAGATCGGTCACACCCGGCAATTCGACTATTAATCTTTCTTCCCTATTGCCAGAAAGAAAGCCTGCGCTCTCAATCTGCACTAAAGGTTCAGAAACACCAAAGATATTTACCCTTCTCTCAATAACCTCTTTGAGACTCTCCATAGCACCAGAAACATCTTCTACTTCATGAGTATCAGCTTTGTATACAAGCTCTGTACCACCAATAAGATCTAACCCAAAACGAAATGGAAATCTCGCACCAGCTTTCTCACTTCTTACTAAAAACCAACCCACGAGAGCTATAATTACAAGCAAGGCAATAGAGATGAAAGTGTGTTTATTCATATGTTATGCGGCATTATTACAAAATTCTTATCTGCCTGCAATGGATACAAGTATCTTGAGTGTGCGTAAAGCTATTTTTATGTCTAAAAGGAACGATCGATTTTTTATATAATAGAGATCATAAGATAACTTTCTAGCAGTTTCAAGTGTATCAAGATTGTGATGAGGGTGAGCATCATGATAGATCTGCGCCCAACCAGAGAGCCCTGGTTTGATCAGATGTCGCACATTGTAATAAGGAATTTCTTTTTCATATTGCTTAACAAGTGATGGCAATTCTGGACGTGGACCTATGAGAGAGATATCACCTCTTAATACACCCCACAGTTGCGGGAGTTCATCTATACGGCTCTTCCTCAGGAAAGCTCCCACTCTGGTTATTTCATTTTTCATAGAACCATTATAATTACCATTATCATTGACAGTCATACTGCGAAATTTCAAAATCTTTACGACTCTATTATTGGCACCAACTCTTTCTTGAGTAATAAATATCGGGCCTCCATCTTCTAGTTTAATAGCTAAAATAACAAAAGGATAAAGAGGAAGAGAAATAAGCAATGCACAAGAAGAAATGATTATTTCTGAAAGACGTTTAAGACTGTCATAAGCCATATGCGGAGCTGTAGAAGATATGTTTTCCAAAAACCAATTGTATTTTAACAATGAGAGAGGTACACGATCGAAGATGTCTTCATAAATCTTATGCATATCTATAAAGTTTATTTTAGAGAAAATAAGGTTATAAAGGTGTGGTAAAACTGGTTCAATATTTTTATTGGCAAGATCAATAGCAATGATTGAGACATCCTCGGAGTAAACATAAGAGACAATCTCGTTCCAGAAACCTTTTTCGTCAGCACGGTTGAGATCTACAGAAGAAATAAACTTGAGATTATATATAGTATTGTTATTGACTTCTTCATAGAGCTCCTTCATTTCATCTCCAGAACCGATAAGAATAGCGTTGTTCGGATGACCTCGCCCTATTATAAAGTATCCGTATATCCTCCAAGCAAGTATCAGTATAAAAGAGACAAAGAGATATATAAACAGAATTGTTTTAGGAGTAATGCCAAAAAATGGTATGAAGTAGAAAAAGACTACGGCTACAGACGAGTTGGCAAGTTGAGTACTGGCAAGAATACTCGGCAATCTCGACTTGAGAATAACTGTATGCTTCTCATACAAACCGGCTATATAGAAAACGAGAATCCACATAGCAAAAAGTAGGCTGAATGGTACCAAGTGTATTGAGAAAAGTTCTCTTGATGGTATCTCAAGATTACGCAAGAGAAGCGCAAGCCAAAGAGAAACAAAAAAGAATATTAAATCGCCCACAAGAAGGACGGATGACTCTCTTCTATTTAAGAAACTCATGAACGTGCATTATACAACAAAACCATTATAATGACCATAAGGTATGAAAATCATCTACGGCATAACTAAATCTAATTTTGGAGGTGCACAACGCTATGTCTATGACTTAGCACAGGAAGCAGACAGGCAAGGAAACGAAGTGATAGTACTTTGTGGACAGAGAGGAATACTTGTCGAAAAGTTAAGAGAGAAAAATATAGAAGTCATTACGCTAGAAAGTCTAAAACGAGATATATCTTTAATAAATGAAATAAAATCATTCTTAGAGATTATAAAAATACTAAAGAAAGAGAAGCCTAATATTTTTCATATCAATAGTTCTAAGATGGGAGGACTGGGGGCACTAGCTGGAAGAATTATGAATTTGTATTGGAAGTTAACAGCTAGAAACTTTAAGATAAAAGCTATCTTTACATCTCACGGTTGGGCTTTCAATGAACCAAGACATGTATGGCAGAAAATTATTATAAAATTTTTTACATGGGTAACCATACTTTTAGCACATAAGACTATATGTGTATCAAAAAAAACGTTAAGAGATGTAATCAAATGGCCTTTTGTAAAAAACAAATTAATTGTGATTCGCAACGGAGTATCAGCATTTAATCTTGATAAACGTAAAGATGACTCATTTACAGTTGGAACGATTGCAGAACTACATAGGATAAAAGGTCTAGACATATTGCTTACAGCCTGGAGTAAATTTACAAAAAGATATCCAGCAAAACTTATTATCATTGGTGATGGCGAAGAGAAAGAAAATCTCATAAATATGGCTAGAAATCTAGGTATTTCTAAATCGGTTGTTTTCAGAGGTTTTATAGACAATGCTCGTTCCCTACTATCTAATTTTGATATATTTTGTATGCCTTCTCGTTCTGAAGCTATGCCTTATGTATTACTTGAAGCGGGACTAGCTGAACTGCCAGTCATTGCCACTTCCGTTGGAGGTATGCCGGAAGTTATTGAAAACGGTTTAAACGGTATCTTAGTACCTGCTGAAAATGCGGATATACTCTTTTCTTCGCTTATTCTCTTAGCAGAAGATCAGGATTTGAGGAAACGTCTTGGAGCACGTTTAAAATCTTCAATTCTAGAAAACTTTTCATTTGACAAGATGGCGCATAATACACTTAGTCTATATTAATTTAACTTTGTAACCTTGGCCCTTGAGAATGCCGCTTCATACTTGAAAGTATACCTAGAGCAAACCACTCTGTTAATAAATGAGACCCGCCATAACTCATAAGCGGAAACGTTATTCCAGTCACAGGAAGAACACCCATATTCATACCAGCATGAACTGCAATATGGACAGTAAATAATATAGCGACACCTAAACCGAAGAAAGTATCAAAATTAGTGGCAGCTAATTGAGCGTTGCCTACGATTCTTGTAAGTAATGCAAGACAAAGTGAAAGAAGTATTATAGTGCCGACAAATCCCCACTCTTCAGTAAAAGCAGCAAAAATAAAATCCGTCTCATATTCTGGTAAGAATCGTAGTTTGGACTGACTACCTTGACCAATCCCTTTACCAAAAACTCCGCCAGAACCCACAGCAATAGTTGATTGATAAGCATTATAACCAGCACCTTGTATATCTGCGAGCGGGTGGATAAACGAGACTATACGAGCTTTCTGATAAGGAGCAAATACAAACATCCATAAAACAATCGAGGTAGCTACCCCTAAAAGCGCTACAAAAGCCAAATGTTTCTTGGAAATACCTGAAACTAATACCATACCAAACCAAATTCCAAGAATGACCATAGCTCCTCCAAAATCTGGCTGTAGAAAAATTAATATGAATATTAAGAAAGCATACATACCCGATACGAGTATGTGTCTTAAATTTCTTATCTCAATATGTCTACGAGAAAAGTATTTTGAAAGCATTAAGATGATTACTAATTTAGCCGGGTCAGACGGTTGGAAAGCAAAAGCTCCAAATTGAAACCAACTTTGCACACCTCTTGTTACCTCACCCGCAATGAGAAGAACACTTAAAGATACAAAAGTAACAACAAAAATAGGCACCAGCACCTTAGTCCTGCGTAGAAATCGCCAGTCAATACTAGTAGCAGTGAAAAATACTAAGAGTGAAATTAATAACCAAATACTCTGACGAAAGAAAAAATAATTTTCACCAGTAAAGGAAGTCATAGTTACCAATCCCGCAAGGGATATGAGAAGGCTCGGCACGAATAAGAACCAGTCGATATACAATCTCTCTGAGAACTTAAGGATAGTATCCTTCATCCTGTACAAAATAAACTTATATTAATATTTATAACAATCATATTATTGAAATCTCTTATGAAATTCATCTGATAAAACTCCTATCAGGAAAAACTCGTATGATGATATTGACATCAAGAACTCTTTTATCAAAAGGTTTAGGCCATGTAAAGACCACGGGAACTCTTTCTCCAGTAGGTAATGTATTTATAAATGTTTTTGAAGCAGCAAATATATTATTAGTGTCATCTGATATCAAGGCTACAAGATCTATATTAGAAATATTTTCAAGAGATATGTTCTCAATATTAGCATCTAGACGTGGGCTAATAGACTCTCGTGAGATATTAAAACTTGTTACTACAAGTTCTGGTGTCTTTAGAGTATTCCTCTGCCATACAATACTTTCTTGTATCCATTCAAATGTAGCTCTGGTAGGAACAATTCCTGTTTCTATACTAAAAGGTCCTTCAAACACAGCGAAGGTTGTGCTCTTAGGCACATAAGTTTCTCCTTCTATAGTTTTAACAGGTATGACACCTGAAGCATCATAAAGTTTAAAAATATATTTGGCGCGATAAATCTCTCCACTAGTATTTGGGTTCTCTACTAGAGCTACAACTTCAAAAATATTACCTGTTACGTTTAATACTCGCGGATCACCTTTTAGGATAAGGGGAAGAGATTCTATAGTACAAAGAAGTTGACAAGAACCACCGCAATCTACTCCGGTCTCATCTCCATTTTGTTTACTATCGAAACAAGTTGAGTCTTTATAAAATAAAAAGAAAGTAGGAATACCAATAAATACAAGTAGGATTAAAACAACAATAGCTAAGATAATCCTTTTGCGGCGCAGAGACCACTGATTCATATGAGTATAGTGTACCAAATAAATCTTGACTAGTTTATTCAATAATATATGTTTATGAAGGAGGTGTTTATGAGTATAGTTTATGAGATCAGTCTTTGGGATAGAATCAACATGCCGGGGCGAGAAATAGCTGTTGTTATGACTGAAACCCCACCTGCTATTGGTCAGGTCCTCTCGGGAATTATGTTTCCGGACGACCGTGAACACACGAAGGATGTTCGCATATTACACGTTTGGCCAACTGGAGCCAAGATCGAATTTCATCTCCGCTACACGGCAATCGTCGATAAGGTCTGAGACGGCAAAGGCGCGACACTGGTCGCGCCTTCACTATATTAATTAACAAATACTAAGTTCTGGCGTCTAGCTACTCTTCCCTTGCGAGTACCATCGCCTCAACAGAGCTTAACTTCCGTGTTCGGAATGAGAACGGGTGTGACCTCTGCGACAAAACACCAGAACTTAAAATTCGTTTTTAATCATAATATTGCTTGCCCCACTTAACTCAAAGAGTAAAGTCGCGGGGTTGATTTCATTTAGCAGAACAGAAGAAAAGTGACTTTCACGTTTCCTAATAGGATTCGAGCAATTAGTACGCCTCGGCTCAACACCTTGCAGTGCTTACACCTAGCGCCTATCAACCTGGTCATCTCCCAGGGCTCTCAAACGATTTCTAATCTTGGGGTTGGCTTCATTCTTAGATGCTTTCAGAATTTATCCGTTCCCGACTTAGCTACCCTGCGATGCCCTTGGCAGGACAGCAGGCACACCAGTGGTCGGTTCAACTCGGTCCTCTCGTACTAGAGTCAAATCCCCTCTGAAATCGAACGCCTGCAGTAGATAGGAGTCCAACCTGTCTCACGCTTCTTTTCTTACATTACTGTAAGGAATGGACTATAACTTTATCTTTCTCTTGCGAGTGAAGATATCTGATGTTTAGTCTCTACGGGTATTTGTGAATTTTGTTGAGGAGGCGAACAGCGTTCGCCTCTGCAATCAATTTTGTACATATAGCCACAAGGCCCATGCACAGAAAGGAACTGCCGCCAAGAAGATTGCCGTCACGATTTCCCGACTTGTTGCTTTTCTTCCCTGAGAGCGACCGAGTCTAGAAACATAGTGCGTCATGCTTTATCTCCTCAACAAAATTCACAAACTTCCCTCGGTATTGTCCTTACGTAGGCAATGCCTACGCACTTGGATTTTACCGATATTAATCAGCTTAATCCATGCATATTTCTATACATGGCCGCCGTGATTGGTTGAATTCAATTTCCTCTCTGTCCTAGGGATTCAGACTGTGAAATAGTCAAGAAATACACAGTAGTCAGTAGACAGAGAATTTGATTCAACTGTTTACTGTTTACTATCTACTATTAACTTCTTCACGGTCTGAACCCAGCTCGCGTAACTTTTTAAATGGCGAACAGCCATACCCTTGGAAGCTTCTCCACCTCCAGGATAAGTTGAGCCGACATCGAGGTGCCGAACTGCGCCGTCGCTATGGACGCTTAGGCGCAACCAGCCTGTTATCCCCAGGGTAGCTTTTATCCGATAATCTCCGGCCGCGTCTAACGCGGACCGTCGGTTCACTATGCTCTGCTTTCGCACCTGTTTGGCATGTACGCCTCACAGTCAAGCCAGCTTGTGCCATTACACTATCGGCACGGTTTCCATTCGCGCCTAGCTGACCTTAATAGACTCCTCCGTTACTTTTTAGGAGGATAGCGCCCCACTAAAACTGCCCGCCAGATACTGTTTCTCGACGTTTTTGCCGTCGAGGTTAGAATTTACAACCTAGAAGAATGGTATTTCACTGGCGACTCCATCGCATCCAAAAACGCGACTTCAAAGTCTCCCATCTATGCTACGCATCGTGGTCGTAAGCTCAATATCAAGTTGCAGTAAAGCTCCTGGGGTCTTTTCGTCTAACTGCAGGAAACCGGCATCTTCACCGGTATTGTATTTTCACCGAGCAGGTCCCCGAGACAGTTCTCCAGTCATTACACCATTCGTGCGCGTCCAAACTTACTGGACAAGGAATTTCGCTACCTTAGGACCGTTATAGTTACGGCCGACATTCACTAGGGCTTACACAAATCAGCCTTTTTATCCGAAGATAATAAGACCCTCCGTGTTTGACCTTCTAGCATTGGTCAGGTGTCACCCCCTATACATCCTCTTGCGAGTTCGCAGGGAGCTGTGTTTTTGGTAAACAGTTGCCAGAGATACTTTAGCTGCGATCGACCTTGCGGTCGACAAGCCTTATTCCGAAGTTACGGCTGCTTTTTTGCCGAGTTCCTTGGGGACTTCTCACTCGTTCGCCTTGCTCTACTCGAGCTGAACACCTGTGTCGGTTTGCGGTACGGATATTTATACAATAAGTTTAGAGAATTTTCTTGGAAGATGGCTTTGCATCATTTATCCCGACGAGTCGGGACATTTCCACTCTTTTTGGAATTAGTATTAAAACTAGGATCCCGGATTTTCCTAGGAACCTTCCTTAAAGCATAGACGTCAAATCCAATAATGCGCGACGCATACTCATCTCCGTCCTCCCATCACTTGCATAAACAGTCACGGAATATTAACCGTGTGTCCATCGGATGCGGTTCTCACCATCTCCTTAGGACCGACTAACCCCTCTCCGACAAACGTTGAGAGGGAAACCTTGTTCTTTCGGCGTGCGGGTTTCTCACCCGCATTGTGGTTACTTGTGCCAACATTCTTACTTCCAAACGCTCCAGCGTGGGTCACCCCTTCGCCTTCAGCGCAGATTGGAATACTCTCCTACCACTCCATTCGCGCGAACGCGAATGAAATCCTCAGTTTCGGTATCATGCTTAGCCCCATGAATCTGCGGTGCAAAATCTCTTACTGAGTGAGCTGTTACGCTTTCTTTAAAGGATGGCTGCTTCTAAGCCAACCTCCTCAGTGTCAGAGAAATTTCACCTCCTTAAGTGCACTTAGCATGAATTTAGGGACCTTAAATAGAGATCTAGGCTGTTTCCTTTTTGACCACCGGAGCTTAGCCCCCGGAGTCTAACTGCCGAGTTTTTAACTGTCGGTATTCGGAGTTTGATAGGTCTAGCGAGCTTTCGCCCTGTCCAGACCTTCCAGTGCTCTACCACCAACAGGAACACTCGACGCTAACCCAAAAGTTATTTCGGAGAGAACCAGCTATTACCAGGCTCGATTAGCTTTTCACTTCTTATCACAAGTCATCCGAGAGTATTGCACGGCTCACCGGTTCGGGCCTCCCCCCGACTTTCGTCGGGGTTCACCCTGCTCATGACAAGCTCGCTCTGGCTTCGGGTCTTATGAGTACGACTATAAACGCGCTATTAACACTCGCTTTCGCTATGCCTCCATCCTTTATTGGGACTTAGGCAGCCGTACACATAAACTCGTTGGCTCATTCTTCAATAGGCACGCCATACCAGCGCTCCGCGCTGGGAAATCCTAAATCCTAAATCCTAAACCCTAATTAGGATTTAGTGCTTAGTGCTTAGAATTTGCCAGTGCGAAGCACTGGATTGACTCCTTGTAAACATACGGTTTCAGGTCTATTTCATCGCCCTCTCGGGCTACTTTTCACCTTTCCCTCACGGTACTAGTTCACTATCGATCTCCAAGAGTATTTAGCCTTACCGGTTAGTTCCGGCAGATTCCCCCGAGCTATTCGTGTCTCGAGGTACTCAAGAACGACAACAAAAAAGATTTCTGATTTTCGGTTACGGGACTATTACCCACTTGGGTTCCCATTTCCACGGGATTCACCTAACCAGATATTTTTTAACTTTTTTCCCAACCGAAGCTGGAAAGTTGTCGCCTTACTACCCCCAGCATCATTCCCACAGCACCACTAAAGATGCGGTGAGAATGAAACTAAGTTTGGGCTTTTTCGTTTTCGCTCGCCGCTACTAACGAAATCACTACCCGCCAGAACGAGTCTGTCGGGCTGGTTGTTCTCTTTTCCTCCAGTTACTGA
>Ga0209541_10014106_pt1 | contig 12106 bp, 11 predicted proteins | sample RifCSPlowO2_01_FD_184027 | JGI IMG/M metagenome (GOLD analysis project Ga0209541, IMG submission 184027) | Groundwater microbial communities from Rifle, Colorado - Rifle CSP2_plank lowO2_0.1 (SPAdes) (version 2) | ecosystem: Environmental > Aquatic > Deep subsurface > Groundwater | place...
TGATTGCCGATGCCGCTTCCGCCGTATTCCTTGGCGTCGCTATTGAAAATTTCGGCATAAAATCCGGGTTTGGGAACCCCGATCCGCCAGCCGAATCTCGGAACCGGTGTCATGTTGCAAGTGACCAGAATCAATTCTTCGTGATTTTGAGACCACCGAATAAATGACACCACGCTCGCCGCCGCATCCGAAAAATCAATCCATTCAAATCCTTGATACTCAAAATCAACTTCATAAAGCGCCGGATGGGCCCGGTAAATAGAATTGAGATCTTTGACATACTGTTTCAATTGCCGGTGCGGTTCATAGTCAAGCAGATGCCAATCAAGTGATTGATTTGAATTCCATTCGCTCGTTTGGCCGAAATCAGAACCCATGAACGTCAGTTTTTTCCCCGGATGACCAAACATGTATCCCAAGAAGAGCCGGACGTTCGCAAACCGCTGCCAATCATCGCCGGGCATTTTATAAATCAAGGAGCTTTTTCCGTGAACCACTTCATCATGCGAAATGGGCAGAACAAAATTTTCGGTAAACGCATACAGCATGGAAAACGTGAGCGCATTTTGGTGATACTGGCGATGAACTGGTTCTTTTGAAAAATACTCCAGTTGATCGTGCATCCAGCCCATGTTCCATTTCATGCTGAATCCCAAACCTCCGGCGTAAGTCGGGCGCGACACTCCGCCCCAGGCGGTGGATTCCTCCGCAATGGTTAAAACGCCGGGATGATTCAGATGGACGACTTCGTTGAATTTCTTAATGAAACTGATGGCCTCTAAATTTTCTCTGCCGCCGTGGATATTGGGCTCCCATTCACCTGCTTTGCGCGAATAATCCAAATAAAGCATGGAGGCCACGGCATCGACCCGAAGCCCGTCCACATGATATTTATCCAGCCAAAAAAGCGCGTTTGAAATCAGAAAATTTCGGACCTCAGTCCTCCCATAATCAAAAATAAACGTACTCCAATCTTTGTGCTCGCCTTTTTTCCAGCCTTCATAAGCGTAAATTTGTTTTCCGTCAAAAAAGGCGAGCCCATGAAGGTCTTTTGGAAAATGAGACGGCACCCAATCCAAAATGACACCGATTCCATTGTGATGGCAATGATCCACAAAATACATGAAGTCCTCGGGCGTTCCAAAACGGCTCGTGGGCGCGTAATAGCCCAGCACTTGATAGCCCCAGGATTGATCGAGCGGATGCTCCATCACGGGAAGAAGCTCAATATGGGTGTAACCCATTTCTTTCACATAATCGACAAGCTCGCGCGCCAAATCCCGGTAGCTCAGGAACGCCACACCGCTTGCGCCGGTTTTTTTCCAGGAGCCGAGGTGAACTTCATATATGGAAATGGGCTTTGATAAAGGATTGGCTTCTTTCCGTTTCTTGATCCATTCGGCATCATGCCATTCGTAACCATTGAGCGTGGAAACTACGGAAGCGGTCCGCGGCCTTAATTCCGACCGAAACGCGTAAGGGTCAGATTTTTCATGCACTTGGTCATCCGCCCAGGACCTAATCGCATATTTATAAACTTCGCCTTCTTTAAGGTGGGGAATAAAAAGTCCCCAAACGCCTGAGTTGCCGATCCGAGTCATCGGATGAGCGCCGCCGCGCCAATGATTGAAATTGCCGCTGACTCCGACCGCTTTGGCGTTGGGCGCCCAAACGGCGAAATGAACGCCTTTGATTCCTTTGATCGTCTTAATGTGCGCGCCAAATTTCTGATAGCTTTGGAAATGAGTACCTTCGCCGATTAAATAAAGGTCAAAGTCCGTAATCTCGGTCCCAAACGCGTACGGGTCTTCGGCTTCATCCGAATAACCGCTTGAATCCTTAAAGCCAATCCGGTAAGGAAATAAAAATTCGTCTTCCTTGAAAACAGCTTGGAAAAACCCTTGGGGATGAATTTTTCTCATTTCTTTGCGCCCGCCTCCCTGCCAGACGATTTGAACCCACGCTTCCTGGGCGCGCGGGAGGAAGGCGTTGACGACCACGCTTCGCTTGGATTCAAAGAAATGAGGGCCCAATACCTCGAATGGACGGTCGTCGCGGAAATGGACGATCCGTTCGATTCTTTCCTGCGGGAATGGCTGCCACGGAGTTTTCAATTTTCGTTCGTCATTGCGAGGAGCCCCGAAGGGGCGACGCGGCAATCTCTGAGATTGCTTCGGCTTCGCTTGGATGCGCCTCGCAATGACAGATTTTGAAGGTTTTCGCAAGGATGTTTTCGTTCTCGGTTTCAAAACTTTTTTCTTGGACGCCATTTTCAACGCGTTGTCTCCATGGTAAACGAACTGATTTGGAGGGATTTGGTGCAATACATTAAGATTTTATCGCTTAAAGAGGGAAAAAACAATGTGGAAAAATAAAGCAACGGTTGGTAGAATGCTCAAGTTGAATAAAAATCGTTAATTGAAAACATGATGCAAAAACTCAAAATTCCCCTCATTTTTGCTGCGATTATCATTGGCAGTGTCTGTGCTCTAAACCACGTGGGATTTACGCGCCCTCAAGTCATTGCTACCGCCATTTTCCTCATGATTATCTGCGGAACTCTCTTCTATTGGCAGTTTCGGGTCACCTTTGCCTTTGCCGGAATTGCGACACTTCTCGCCACAAAGCTTCTAGACGTTCCGCATGTCATTGAACACGCCGGTTTAGACATCATTCTTTTTCTCGTCGGAATGATGTGTGTCATTGGGCACCTAGAAGAAAAACATTTCTTTGAATACATTATCGCCAAAGTCGTGGACCGAATTGGACATCACGCTTATCAATTAATCGGTGTCTTGATGGTGTTCGCAGCTATTTCGGCGGCTTTGGTGGATGAAGTCACTTCCATTTTATTCATGATGGCGACCACATTCCATCTGACCAAACGTTATAAAGTGGATCCGATTCCGTTTCTTTTAATGATTGTCTTTGCCACCAATATCGGCTCAAGCGCGACAGCCGTTGGAAATCCGATCGGGGTGATGATTGCGCTTCGCGGCGGATTGAGTTTCTCCGATTTCTTGCGCTGGGCGAGCCCCATTTCCGTGGTAGCAATCGCTGTTACCATTCCTCTCTGCTTCATTTATTTTGGAAAAGAAATTCGCCATCTAGCCAACCAAATGAAAAAAGAAAAGGAAGAGGAAAAAGAAATCGCGCACGTCCATTTCTCAAAAAAAGACATTCGCATTTGCTGGGCGCTTTTCCTGGGAACGATTGGGCTTCTTGTCTGTCATCATGCCATTGAAGAAGCGATAGGCCTTGAGAAAAACACGATGCTGCTTGGAACAGCGCTCGCCGCCGGTTCCGTGGCCATCCTGTTACAAGCCCAAAATGCGAGAGAATTTTTTATGAAGCGAGTCGATTGGTGGACGCTCACTTTCTTTATGGCGCTTTTCGCTTCGGTTGGAACTTTAAAATACGTCGGTGTTACGGATCGAATCGCGCATGCGATGATTTCAATCGCTCAAGGCAATGAAACCTTTCTATTGGTTGCGTTCACCTCGGCCATCAGTCTGCTGACCGGATTCATGGACAATGTGCTTGCGGTGGCCACGTTTATTCCGATTCTTTTCGACATTGAAAAATCAGGAATCTTCGTTTACCCCTTCTGGTGGGGCATGCTCTTTGGCGGCACATTGTACGGAAATCTGACAGTGATCGGCTCAACAGCCAACATCGTGGCGATGGGCATGCTGGAGCGCGAATACAAACAGCACATTAAATTTATGACCTGGCTTAAACCCGGATTCATCGTTTCTACGATCACGATTGCCATTGCCCTTGCCCTAATTTATATTCAAATTCCCCTCATGCCGCAAAATTAAAATTTTGCGGAACTTTGCCTTGCTTAATAACGCCTAAGCTTATATATTATTCTTTGGGTCCAGAGAAAAGTATCTCTGGAGGTAAACTCTGTGATGGTCGGGCCGCCACCAGAATCATTTGGTGGCGGTTTTTTATTTGGAGCAAAGCCCATGTGGACACAAAAAAACCTTCAGGAAGTGATCCGGACAAAGATGTCTGATTATCAGTTGGTGGTGGTGTCAAACCGCCAACCCTATCAACACGTGATGAAATCACGGAAGCTGATTTGCCAAAGAGAACCGGGCGGCCTCGTCACCGCCCTCAACCCCGTCATGCAGGCAACCCAAGGAAGCTGGATCGCTTCGGCCGGAAGCGAATATGACCGGCTGGGTGTTGATAAAAATGGAAAGGTGAAACTCCCTCCCGAAAACCCCTCATACACGCTTAGGAGAATATTCCCTACTAAAGAAGACCGCGACGGCTATTACTACGGTTATTCCAATGAAGGGCTTTGGCCTCTTTCGCACATTGCCTACACAAGGCCCGTTTTCTTTGAATCGGATTGGCAAACGTACAAAAAAGTGAATCAAATGTTTGCTGACGCCGTCCTCGAAGAAGTCGGTTCCAATAAAGCCTTCGTGTGGATTCAAGATTTCCATTTGGCGCTCGTAGCCAAATATTTAAAAGAGGCCAACCGCCCCAATTTAATCACTTCAATCTTTTGGCATATTCCGTGGCCCAACCCAGAAGTATTCCGAATCTGTCCCCAGAAAAATGAGATTCTGGAAGGTCTGCTGGCCTGTGATTTAATTGGCTTTCAAATTCGTCACCATAGCGATAATTTTTTGGGCGCTGTTGACCGCGAATTGGAAAGCAGAATCGACAGAGAAAAAAATTCAATCACGTATCAAAATAAAGAAACGCTGGTTAGGGCATTCCCCATTTCGGTTGATTTCGAATCGATTTCTTCTCAAGCGAATTCCGAAAGCATTAAGGAACGGCGCGAACAACTTCGCGAAGAATTGGGACTCGGAGACAAAAAATTGATCGTGGGGGTAGACCGAATCGACTACACCAAAGGAATTCCAGAAAGACTGAAAGCGCTTGATCGATTCTTTGAAAAACATCCCGAATACAAAGAAAAAATCGTGTTCTTCCAATTGGGGCAGATTTCGCGAATCCATATTCCGCGTTACAAAGAGCTCAATGACGAAATCAACGCGTTGGTTGAAGAAATCAATTGGAAACATTCCCAAGGCTCTTGGACGCCCATTGTCTTTACCCGGACCTACATGAGTTATCAAGATATTCTGGCTTTGTACCGAGCTGCGAATGTTTGCGTTGTCAGTTCACTCCACGACGGCATGAACTTGGTCGCCAAAGAATTTGCGGCTTCGCGCTCGGATTTAAATGGGGTGCTTATTCTCTCCCAATTCACGGGCTCGGCGCGCGAGTTAACCGATGCGCTGATTATCAATCCCTATGATCCAGAATCTTTTGCTGATGCGATTGCGCAGGCTTTGACCATGCCCGTCGAAGAGCAAGAAAAACGGATGCGGAAAATGCGGGAAATCATTCAACAAAACAACATTTACCGCTGGGCCGGAAAGGTGCTTTCCCAACTTCTCAAGTTTGAATTTCAGGAGGCGTAATGATCCGTCATTTTTTTGACGTCTATGACGAAATTTCGCCGACGCTCAAAAATCGCTACGTCATGCTCTTTTTAGACTACGACGGAACCTTAACGCCAATCGTTGAACGCCCCGAACTTGCAAAATTATCTTATGCCGCAAAAAAAGCGCTCAAAGAGCTCGCGCGCCTAAAAGAAATCAAGATCGTCTTGATCAGCGGGCGCTCGCTCTCCGATTTAAAAAAACTGGTCCGCATACCAGGCCTCATCTATGTGGGCAATCACGGCTTTGAATTTGAAGGGCCGAAAATTCGTTATGTTCATCCGGGAGCTCTAGCCGCGAAAAGACACCTTTCGAATTTGGAGCGGCGGTTCAAAAAAGCATTTCGTGATTTTCCAGGAATCCTCGTAGAAAACAAAAAATTGACCCTGAGCGTCCATTACCGGCAGGTGGAATTCGAAAAAATAGGGCAAGCTAAAACCATTTTTCTCAAACTGGCGGCCCCTTATCTGCAAAACTCCGAGCTTTCCTTCACCGAAGGGAAAAAAGTCTGGGAACTTCGTCCCGAAACCCAATGGAACAAAGGAACCACCGTGGTGTGGCTGCTCGCGCGCGTTTTATTTCAAGTCTCTGGGCATCCTCTGCCCATTTACATCGGCGATGACGCAACTGATGAAGACGCTTTTAGAACGCTCAGACACAAGGGAATTGGCATTAAGGTCACAGAGGACTCTGGAGAAACTTCGCAAGCTGATTATTACCTCCGCTCGCCCGATGAAGTCGTCCAATTCCTTAAACATTTAAAAAATCTCAAGAAAGGTGCGCATGCCCCAAAAATCCTCGTCAAAAGCCGGTGAAACCTTCCATTTTTTCACGCGGGTTCATCTCAGAGAGCTCACCGGTCTGCGCGCCCATAATTTAACCGAGCTCTTGGAACATTTGCGCACGGTGCCGGGATCAGTCATTTACCATCACACGCACCATTTTCTCCAGCAACATCAATATTTGTCGCCTGAGCCTCCCAATGACTTTGCCTATTGGGTGACGGAATCTTTAAACAACAACCGCCTGGGCGAGCGGCTCGCCAGCATCAACACAACGGAATTCCCAACCATTCGCGACCTTCGCGAAAAGATCATCAAAACAATCGAATCAGAAGCGGAACGCAAAAAAGATCAAAATCAGGCGCCTGAAGGCGAAGAATTTCATTTTGTACGTGCGGTCAGTTTTGTTCTCCCTACTCCTTACGTCGCCACCGATCTTCAAGAATTTCTGGAGGGATTAAAAAAAGTAACGATTGGCTCTTTGTACTATCACATTTTTGAATCGCGGCTCAGGCTTGAAAAACCGACGAACGATTTTTCCCATTGGCTCGAAGAAAACCTGGGTGAAAAAGCGCTTGCGGGACAAATTAACAAACTGGACCCTTATACACACACCATGGAGGGTCTGAGAAAACGCCTGATCAGTTTGATAGAAAAAAGAATCCCTAAAATGCAAAAGGAATCCCATGAAGCTAAGAGATTATGAATCGATCGTCGGCCGTGATGTGATTGATGAGCTTTGCCTGATCGCCGAAAAGCTCAAGGGTAAGAAAATCCAAAACATCAACTCAACGGCTGTGGGCGGGGGTGTCGCGGAAATTTTGAACCGATTGGTTCCCTTCTTGCAAGAACTTGGCGTTGATGCTTCCTGGGATGTGATTAAGGGCGGCGATCAATTTTTCAAGATCACGAAAAAAATCCATAACGCGCTCCACGGAAAAGAAGAAACGCTTACTCCCGAGGAATGTGAACACTTTCTTGAAATCAACGAGCGGAATAAAAATGTCCTGCGGCCTGAGGCCGACGTCTTTTTCATCCACGATCCACAGCCCGCGGCGCTCGTCCGTTACAAAAAAGAGCTCGGAAAACGCTGGGTGTGGCGCTGCCACATTGACATTTCGGTCGCCAATCAGGAAGTCTGGCGTTTTATCCGTTCCTTCGTGGAAAACTATGATGGAAGTATCTTTTCAGCCCCGAGCTTTTCGTTTCCGCTTCCCATTAGACAATTTCTCATCTCACCTTCCATTGATCCCTTAAGTGAGAAAAACCGGGACCTTTCTGAAGAAGAAATTGAATCCGTCTTAAACAAACTGAATATTTACCGCGACAAACCCATTCTGACTCAAATTTCGAGATTCGATTTCCTGAAAGATCCGGTGGGCGGGATTGAAGTGTACCAATTGGTTAAAAAATACGTGGATTGCCAACTAATTTTGGCGGGCGGAACAGCGGATGACGACCCGGAATCAACGGAAGTTTTGCTTAAGGTAAGAGAAAAAGCGGCGGATGATCCCGACATTCATATTTTGCTGCTTCCGCCAGGAAGTGACATTGAAATCAATGCCCTTCAGCGCGCTTCAGACGTCGTACTCCAGAAATCAATCCGAGAAGGATTTGGACTTACCGTTGCAGAAGCGCTTTGGAAGGCAAAGCCTGTGGTGGCTTCGGCCGTAGGCGGAATTCCGCTTCAAATTACGCACAAGCACGGCGGGCTTCTTTGTCGATCGATTGAAGGAGCTGCCCATTTTGTCAAACAATTGCTTCAAAATCCGGATTATGCCAAACGGCTCGGTGAGAATGGAAGGGAGCATGTCCGGCAAAATTTCCTTCTGACGCGCCATTTAAAAGAATACATGCTGTTATTCCTGGCGCTTGAACACGAAGAGGATATTGTTTATCTTTAAGACGCTTATGGATACAGTTACCCGATTCATAGAACAAATTAAAAACGGGGTTTCGCCCTGGGTGTACGGCCCTGTTATTTTCTTGCTCTGGACGGTGATTTTGGTCATTGGCAAACGGATTATTTTTTCCAAATTCCGACAAATCGCGCAGAAAACCAAATTTAGATTTGACGATGTATTCATCTCGGCCGCTCAGTTTCCGGTCACACTGCTCATCTTAGGAAGCGGTCTGTACTTTCAGAAATTAATCCTGCCCTTGGACCCGAAATCCGAACAAATGATTTCGGTTACCATTCAGGCTGCCATTATTGTCGGCGCTGTGCTTTTTTTGGACCGATTGATCAAAAACTTTGGACAAATTTATTCACAACGCGCGGAATTCGCTTTTGCTTCGCGCGGCATTCTCCAAGGGCTCATCCGGGGAACCATCATCGGTTTGGGCATTCTCATCTTTCTGGATTTGCTTGGCATTTCGGTGACACCGATTCTAGCTTCTTTGGGAATCGGTTCGCTCGCGGTTGCGCTTGGACTTCAGGAAACACTGACGAATTTCTTTGCAGGCATTTACATCACCATTGACAAACCCGTTCAAATGGGTGATTTCATCAAGTTGGAGTCGGGCGAGGAAGGTTACGTGACCGAGGTGGGCTGGCGCGCGACCAGAATTCGCATGCTGCCCAACAATACCGTGATTGTTCCCAACCAAAAACTCATGTCCACCATTATCACCAACTACTACCTTCCCTCGCCTGATTTGGCGGTACTCGTACAGGTAGGTGTTCATTACGACAGCGACCTGAAAAAAGTTGAGGAAGTAACGATTGATGTCGGCCGTCAGATCATGAAAACGATTCAAGGGGGCGTTCCGGAATTTGAACCGTTCATCCGTTATCATACATTCGACAGCTCGAGTATTAATTTTACGGTCATCCTCCGCGGCAAGGAATTTGTCGACCAATACCTGGTTAAACACGAATTCATCAAAGCGCTCCACGAACGGTACAAGAAAGAAGGCATCACCATCCCCTATCCCATGCAGACCCTTCACATTCCGCCGGAGACGATCGAAGCGCTGAAAAACCACTAAAACTAAAATCCTGCAAAATTCCGGTTTTCTGAGCTTGACATCTTCAAGGTATTCCCAGATAATAAGCCGCTCAAAAATTTTGGATGTTTCGTATTGTAAGTTCAATCAACACAACAACTTATAGAAATCACTTGAACCGCCAAAAAGAAAATTCAGCCCATTCCTTATGGATGTTAGGCTTGGCCTTGACGCTTCCCATGATTTTGTTGAGCGGGCCGCTGGCGGGATTTTTAATTGGCCAATGGGTTCTGGTCAAACAACTCAAGATGCCGTCGAGTACGACGCCCATTTTAATGGTCTTGGGCTTAATCGGATCCGGTGTTCAAGCTTTTCGGTTGATTAAAAAGCTTAAAGAAAGCAATCCAACTTCATAGACTACTCCGATGGTTGAAGAACACGAACTGATTTCTGCAGTACACGAAGCGGCTTCTCATAGTGAGGCGCATACGGAACTTCCTAATTTCATCACCGTTTTAAACCGTCTTTTTCCCAATTCAAATTGGGCTCATTTTTTCGAACAATGGGAAAATGTTCTTTTTTCCCTCTTGGTTATTTTTCTGATCGGTTTCACCGCCATCTATGCGGCGCGGAAAAAGACTTTGATTCCCGAAGGACTTCAAAATTTTTGTGAACTGATCGTGGAAGGAATTACCGCTTTTGTGACGGGCATTCTGGGCGAAAGAGGCGTGAAACACGTGCCCTTTCTCGGCACCCTTTTCATTTACATTCTTTTGATGAATTGGAGCGGTTTGATTCCTTTCATGAAATCTCCCACGGCGTCGTGGAGCACGACGATTGCGCTGGCTCTTGCGGTGACTACTTACGTCCAATGGACAGGCATCCGGGAGCAAGGATTAAGCCCTTACTTAAAACACATGGCGGGAAACCCATCAAATCTTTTCGGTTTTTTGTTGATTCCTCTTATGTTAGTCATCAACTTAACCATTGAATTCGCAGCGGTTCCGCTGAGTTTGTCGCTTCGTCTTTTTGCCAATATCTCAAGTGAAGATAAGCTTCTATTTAAATTTGCGGAATTAAATGTTCTTTTCAAAGGTCTTCCTTTTTTACTCCAACTCTTCGCTAACGTGCTGGCCATCGCCTTCAGTGTCGTCCAAGCCTTCGTCTTTATGCTGCTTTCAACGGTTTACATTTCACTTATTTTACCGCATGAGGAACATGATGAGCAACATGGGACGGTGGCTCATAGTCACCAATAACTAACACAAAAGGAGAATAAACCGATGGATTCACACAGTGTTTTGGCTTTTGCGCTGCCATTTGGGCTGGCCATAACGGGTTTGGCTTCGGCCTTCGGGATTGGAAAAGCGGTCGCTGCGGCAATGGACGCTACCGCAAGACAGCCTGAGGCTTCCACCAAAATCCTGGTCAATATGATGGCCGGTTGCGCCTTGATTGAAGCGCTGACACTTTATGCCCTTGTGTTCGGCTTCGCGTTGATGGGAAAAATCTAGATTCTAGATCAAGATAAGATGGATTTTTTCCAAACCAATATTAATCTCGGCGAAGTATTTGTCCAATTGCTCGCTTTTGTCACCATCTTCTGGGCGTTAAGGTCGTTTGCTTGGAAACGCATTCTGAAGGCGCTTGACACACGGCGCGAGCTCATCAAAAGTGAGTTTGACAAAATCGAATCGGCAAAAAAAGAAAACGAATCGCTGCATTTAGAATACGCAAACCGCCTTCAAAAAATCGAGGAAGAAGCCCGCGGAAAACTTCAGCAAGCCATTGATGAAGGGAAAGAAATCGCGCGGGAACTTCAGGAATCGGCGCGTAAAGAGGCGCGCGCTGTCCTTGAAAAAGCGAAGGAAGATATTTCACTTGAAGTGGCGAAAGCAAAGGTGACTTTGAGGCATGAAATCGCAGATTTAACGCTTGGCGCCACTGAAAAATTGATCCGGGAAAAACTGGACGAAACTAAAGATAAAGAGCTTGTCTTAGATTTCATCGAGGAATTGGAGAAATTAAAGTGAGGCCTCTCATCATTGCCGAGCGTTACTCGCGTTCCGCTTATCAATTGGCTGAAGAAAAAGGCATTGCCAGTTCTCTTCTTCAGGAACTCCAAGCCGTGCGCGATGCCATGGAAGCGCGTGGTGAACTCTTGAGTCTGCTGAAAAGCCCTTTGATTACGCGCGATGAAAAACGTTCGCTCATCGAAGGCATTTTGGGACCAAAAGCAAGTTCTCTCGCCCGGGAATTCTTAAATCTTCTCGTAGATAAAAATCGAATCGACCTCTTTCCTGATATCGTCGGAGAACTTAAGCGCCTGACCAACGAACGCCAAAAAATTCAGGAAGTGACCGCGGTTTCAGCGCGCGAACTTCATCCGAGCATTTTGCAGCTTCTTGAAAAAGCGCTTGAAAAAAACACGGCCAAAAAAATCATTTTGCATACGGAACAAGATCCCACACTTTTGGGCGGAATTCAAATTCATTTGGGCAACCGGTTAATCGACGGAACGATCAGGTCCAAATTAAATGCACTCGAATCTCAACTGAGACTGGTAAGGATATAAAACGACATGCTGAAACCGGAAGAAGTGACTTCCGCCATTAAAGCGGAAATTCAAAAATACGAAAAAAAGCTCAAAATGGAGTCCGTGGGCTACGTGCTCCAAGTGGGAGACGGAATCGCCCGCGTCTACGGACTTGACGAAGTCATGGCCGGAGAACTCGTCCAATTTGCGGATGAGACGATTGGTTTGGCGCTCAATCTCGAAACGAATAACGTCGGCGTCGTCATTTTCGGCTCAGACGCTCATATTAAAGAAGGGGGTTTGGTCAGGCGGACCGAAAAAATCGTCCAGGTTCCCACCGGCAAAGCGCTTCTCGGCAGAGT
>Ga0209541_10014108_pt1 | contig 12105 bp, 17 predicted proteins | sample RifCSPlowO2_01_FD_184027 | JGI IMG/M metagenome (GOLD analysis project Ga0209541, IMG submission 184027) | Groundwater microbial communities from Rifle, Colorado - Rifle CSP2_plank lowO2_0.1 (SPAdes) (version 2) | ecosystem: Environmental > Aquatic > Deep subsurface > Groundwater | place...
TTGATTTTGATAGTTCTAATGAATTGTGGGGTTGGGAGAGTTAGCTAGAAAATTGAGCAGGAATAAGGTAGTAAGATTTCTCTTAGCAGGAGCAGGAGTTGTGACTTTAGATAGTATGGATATAACATTACATACTAAATCTGAAGAGTTATTAAGAAACCCCAAAGGAATTTCTATTTCAATTGATTCTTTAGGGGGTACTGCTTATGGTGATGATATGTTTGTTGAAACACAAGAAAGAGAGCCATTAGGAGTAATAAAAGAAGGGGAAGTTATTAGGGGGGAGAATGAAACTAAGGAAAAATGGGTCATATTGGTTCATGGGATTAGATCTGATGCTGGTTCTATGAAAGATTTGGAAAAAGCGCTGAAAGAAAAAGGTTATCACGTTGTAAATATATCATACCCCAGCACTGATCAGTATATAGAGGAACATGCTGGCATTCTGATGAAAACATTAGTGAATGATATAACTGATTTTAGGAATGCTGAATATGTAGATATGGTTACCCACTCTCTGGGCGGTTTAGTGGCTCGTTATTATGCTGAGGTGATCAAACAAAATCAAAAGGTAAAAAATATAGTAACAATTGGAACCCCCCATACAGGTTCAAAATTAGCCATATATATTTATTCATTTGGTTCTGAGTATGCTGACCTTGGTGATATATCAAAGGAGTTAAAAAAAGAGTGGGGTGACAAGGCATTAAGACAATTAATACCGGACAACGATGTCCTCAAAAAATTAAACAATGACGGCCTAAACCCCAATATTAGCTATCTTGCTATTGCAGGAACAAAAACTACTGAAAAAACCTTTTTTGGATTGGTTATCCCAACAAAATATACCCTTTCTGGCGGTTTAATAGAAAAACCAAATGATGGTGTTGTAACCGTAGAAAGCGCTTCTTACATTAAAAATCTGGCTAATTTCGGCAGTGATGATGCTGTTGTTGAGGTTAAGGCTAATCACACGGAATTGACGCATAGCAATGAGGTGATACAAACAGTTTTAAAGTTTTTAGAAAGTGGTAGTGAAGGTGTAACTCAAAAAACAAGGTTTGATTTATCAACTCCTGAATCTGCTTTAGAGACGTACATCTCTTCCCTTAAGGTGGCTGATCTGCAGCTTTTAAGGAGAATTTGTTTAAGAGATATTGATTATATAGAACTTGTTAATAGGGTTGGTGGCGGGGATGAAAAAAATTTAAAAGGGGCCATAACCAAAAATTTTGGTGATATGGAGTATAGGGTGTTAGGTAAAGAAGAGGAAGGAGATTATGTTATTTTAACTATGAGGATAACTTCCCCTAGTTTAGGGTTATCTAGAGAGGATTATTTTACTTGTAAGAGAACCCCGGTGGGATGGAAGGTATATGATTTGATTAAAAAAGGTGGTGTTAAACCAGAACTACCTTCTGCTCTAATAAAAAATGATGATACTAGAAAATATGACTCTTCTCAAGCTATAGTTGGTGAAAGTGGAGAACTTGAAACAGTATTTGGAAATTTCTATAAAGCATTAACAAAGGGAAATGAAAGAGAGGCTAGAGGTTATCTTGCAACTAACCAGCAAGGAAATGTTAGGAATTTGATATTAAGGAGTGTAGGCATACCTTATTACACACAAGGTAAAATACCAGAAAATGATATATACCCGGCAATTGATGGTGTTGCTCAGGAGGGGAATAATTATTTAGGAGGTAATGTAGGGTTAGATCAAATTATTTCTGAACAAAGACCCACTTTAAATTTTGATAATAGGGGTGATGGTAGGGGCATTTATTTAGACCAAACATCAAAACAAATATTGAAAGACAAATATGGCATATCGACATTACAAGTAGCTATTTCCTCTAAATTTATGTCGGAAGCCTGGGGAGGGGATAGTTACTTATTTGACGTGTTTCTTATTAGAGAAGGCTTAATTTTAAAAAGGTGGAAGATATTGGGCGTGTATACTAGATTATTCAATGATGAATTGGTAAATACAAATCTAAATGGAACTCAGGTTAAATTACCAAAAGAGGTGGTAGATTATATTAGGGCCTACTAACATTTTTTTGGTTTGTACTTAGAATAACATAACCAAAAGATTTATAATTGATTTTGATATTTCTAATGAATTGTGGGGTTGGGAGAGTTAGCTAGAAAATTGAGCAGGAATAAGGTAGTAAGATTTCTCTTAGCAGGAGCAGGAGTTGTGACTTTAGATAATTTAGATATTGTAATTCCTACTAAATTTGAAGTGTCATCAAGAAATCCTGTTTCTATTAGTAGTAATGCTTACGCTAGTGAAAGTGAAAACATCAGAGAGATGGTTTTCCCTTTTGAAAAAGATGGTAGGAGGTATAGCACAACTCTTAGGCATTGGATAGACAAAGGAAAACATGCATACCAAATTGAAATAGAGGTTAAAACACCAAACACAGAATTTTCACATATTGATTCCTTAGCTCTCCTATACGTATGTAATACTAATCTTTATATTGACAAAATAAGTTATAATACATCAAATAGTAATGAATGGCAACCAGTTCCAAAAGAATTTAGTAAAAGTCTCCCTATGTCAAATGAAGGCATAGATTGGGTGGTTTTTGGTGTTAGAACTGAAGAAGAGGCTATAGCGAAGATTAAAGAGTTGAGTGAAAAATTTGATCCTGTTAAATATCATGCTTCATATAAATTATTTCAAAAGGAGAAAAAAACATTTGCTATTCCAATAAGTGGTATATCTCCAAATGTAGATGGTATAAGGATTGAAACAACTGTTGATTATGATGAAATATATGGCGATCTTACTTATTTATTAACACCTCTAAATTTCAGTCGGCCTAAATCTGGAACTTTAATTCCCCCAATATATTGTTGCCTTATTATGATGAATAAAGACAAAATTGAAATGCTTAGAGATGGTTATAAAGGGGTTGTGATTAAGGATAATGAAAAAATACCTGATATAACTGTTTTTGCTATTGAAAAAGATGAAAATGTGGATATATACAGAAAAGACCCTGATGGAAGTGAACATAGATTAACCCACCATAAGGCTATTGATTGTAATCCAGTACTATCGCCAGATAGAAGATATATCACTTTTTATTCAAATAGAGATGGTAAAGGTGATATGTATATATTATGTTCTGATGGAAAATGTGCAATAAGAAGATTGACATCTGGGGGGGCTTATCTTTATGGAACACCAACAGCGTGGTCGCCGAATGGCGAGTGGATTGCATTTAGTTGGCCAAATAACTATGGTGTTCATCAAATAGAAATAATCAGACCAAATGGTGAGGATAGAACTAGACTAACAAACAGCAATAGAATGTTGTTTGTAGATAGTTGGGTATCAAATACAGAGATTAAAGTTGATGTGGGAGGTAAAAATACATACCAAACAATAAGTATCACAGATAGACCCAAGATTGGGGTTCATTAATTTTTTATATAGGGTGTTTTCATATGAATTAAAATGTTGAGTGATTGGAAATACAAAATAATAAATGGAGTTTTATGTTTAGTTATGGGTGGTTGTATAATATTTTAGCAGAAGGATGTAGTGAACGACCAAAGGAAATAACAAAAATAAAGGTGAATGTTAGCGCTTCCACCGAAGTTACTTACTTGTCAACTCCTGAGGATGCTTTAGAGACATATATGGATTCTCTAAGAACAGCTAATCTATATCTTTTAAGGGGGGTTTGTTTGAGAAATGAGGACTATATGAGGCTTGTTAATGATACGGGGGTAGCGAAGAAAATCTTAAGAGGGTGTTGATTGAAAAGTTTGGAGGTATGAAATATAAAATATTGGAAACAGAACAAAGAGGAGGTTATGCTGTTTTTAATACAAGAATGGTTTTCTCATTTCGAGGATTTTCTTATAATCAGTATATTAGTTGTAGAAAAACGCCAAATGGATGGAGGGTTGATAATTTGGGTACTGGTAATAAACCAGTGCTACCTGAGGTTTCTGAAGTAGAATATTAGAAAGTAAGGGGTATGCTTAAGTTTTATTAATCTTTTTTTAACGGCTCTTTTCTTTTCTTCACTTCTTCATCACTTAATTCATCAATAAAGACCGTGGTTCCTTTATCAGTAACAGCTTTCTCAATATAAAGTTTGAATATGGCTTTTTTAACAGTAAACAATTCAATATAACCTTCATCATCTTTAGGAACCCTGGTTTTCCAGTAATCATTCATATTGCCATATGTTATAAAATTTATTTTTTCTACAAAGGGCTTGCAAACAATGACTTCCTCTGCGTTTATATTGGTGAATAAACATATACATGCCTGGTAATAACAATGGTCTTCCGGCCTTTCAATATTTTCCCTTTTGTTTGCATTGAATGGCTTGTAGTCAGTATCAAAAGCCATTAATAAATATCCTCCGGGTTTGTAATAAGGGATATCTTTTTCAAAGACAGGACTATTTTGATTGTCTAACATATCTTGTATTTTAGTTGTTAATTCTCTAAGATTTTCTATTGCAGCTGCCTTTTCCTGCCCAAAAAAACCAAGCATTTTCAATATCAAAACTGTTATTATAACTATAACAAAAACAGCTGCAAATATTCCAATGGCTTCTCCCATAGGGATGCCAATAATGCTGCCACCTTCATCTCCCCTTTTATTTCTTCTGAGTTTGTTAAAGAAACTGATTTTTTTGAAATTGAGCATTTTAATGAAAGTTAGCTCTTTTTATAAGAATAGGCAGGATGTTTTCTTGGGTCTCTATCAGCATCTGCTGTCTCCTCATCCTTATCGCTGCAATAACCTATATCCTTTGGAGATTTTTTGTTTATATAATTTGAGCCGTCATTGCCGCAGCATCCTTTAGGAAATAAATCCCCATCATTGTCAGGGTATTTTGCCAGATCATTATTTGGAACCAAAGGGCAGTTATCGCAAAAATCAAGATACTGGTCATTGTCCATGTTTGAATAACCGCTGTAGAGGGGGTTATCTTTTTTTTGCTCGCAGAATTTGAGTTTTTGTTCAATTATAGGTTTATCTGTTGCTTCCCCAAATGCTCCAAAAAATTTTCCACCAGTAACTATATAGAAGACAAAAATGATTAAAGCTAGTACACCGCTTACAACCAACAACATCATTCCTCCTTCCATTCCCTTTTTTTGTTTTATCATCTTATTGAATTTTAATTTGGTTTTATTTAAATCTTACTAAAATCATGTTTCTAAGCAGCATACTTTGTTTTCTTTTGCACAATCAGTACCGATGGTCTGCATTTGTGTACTGGTACACTCTTTAAGACAAACACCACCTTTACCAGAGCAGGTAGTTGTTGTCCTGCTAAAAATTCCTGCTTTCCCTGAAAAGATGTATATTAGTACAACTAATACAATTAAAGCAAGGATTAGCAATATGACCATATTTATTGGCAAGCCTTGGGATTTCTTATTCATTTTAACTAGCAACTTTGGCTTTACAATCATTAACTAGATTATCTAACTTAGCTCTAGTTTGTGGAGCTTGTTCAAAGCTATATTCAGTAACTATTTTATCTCCTTTTTCTATAACCTTATCACATTCATCTAAATTATAATAAGACTCCAAAATGACATAGTCTACTTCAAATTCATCTGTCTGGGCTAAATAGCCAGGATGTTCTATTAAAAATGTTTCAAACCTGTTAATTGCCCCCCTATAATTGCCCCTATCAAATTCCCTTTTAGCTAAATTGAAAAGGCTATTTATAGATGATTCAATCATTGTTTGAACAGTTGCTTTTTGTTCTTCACTCATCAAATTAACATAATTCTCTAACGCATTTTTATATGCTTTCTCAGAATTAATATAATCCCCCAATTTAAAGTAAGATTCACCAATTCTTATTTGTGCCTGGGCTAATAAACTAGAATCTGGGTGCTCTTTGATGTATACCTCAAATTTATTAATCGCCTCTTGATAATTACCCTCATCAAGCAATTTTTTAGCCTCTTCATATGGGTTTACTTCTGAGGTTAATTTTGCATTTTCTATGTAAAGTTTCACCATCTCATCCACTTTTGATTTCAATTTTGGATGTATTGGATAACTAGAAACCTTATTATAGGATTCTATAGCGTTGTCATACTCTCCTAATTCCTTATAACTCTTAGCAACACCCAATTGCGCCCTATAAGCATCTGGATTGTTAGGATATTTATCCAGAAATTTTTTATACAATTCAAGTGCTTCGTTATATTCCTTGCTATCAAAAGCGGCATCTGCTTGATTGAGTAGTTTTTTTGCTTGGTAGTCCCCTATACCTAAAAAGGCTAAAAAATTGTCTTTTGTTGTCATTAAGTAGGGCCAGACAGAAACCAGAATTAACGCGAGAAAGAAAAGTACTGCTATCAACATAACCATTTGAAAGTTCATGCCTGCTTTTTTATTCATTTTAACAAAAAGGGAGCGCTTCGCAAGGCCCCTCTATTATATACCCTCCTAAAGGTGTTGTTACAGCTATTATTATAAATGCCAATAACAACAAAAATAAGACTATCCCGATAAGAGTCCAGTTCATGCCGTCTTCGGCTTTCTTATTAAACCTCATTTTAGTTATCATTTTAACTCCCTTATATAAATTATTTATGTTTTCTGCTCATCCTCTCCAACATCCTGTTTAGCAGGAAGGTAGGTACAATCTAATTTATTTAATGCTTTAGGGTCATGCGGGTAAAGTACAACTGCCGCGTCCCAGTCCTGTGTAATGCCTCCTAGTTGTGATGCTCCCAAACCTCCAACTATGCCAAAAGCAACCCCGCCTGCTGCTGCACTTGCTCCAACAACGGCAGTAGCTGGCAATGAGATAGGAGCAGTTAAAACAACAATGCCTGCTAAAACTGTACCTAGAACAACACCAGTAGCAACACTTCCGCCAGTAGCTTTGTAGAATAACTCATTAAAGGCACCTTTCTTAGTGTATGTGAATATGGTGCTATACATATAGCTGGTGTCTATTTTATCAGAGTCAGACATAGGAACCCTAGATAAATCCAGATCTTTGGTTTTAAAAGGGGTTAGATATTCATAATAACGAATTTTTTCTCCTTGCTCATCATAACCTATTGACCTGAATTCTGGAGCAATTTCAGTATTTTTTAGATATTCAATGAATTCCTTTGTATTAAAAACTTGTTTTTTATCTTCAAATTCTAATGTATAGTAAATGACACAGAACTTATCTCTTTTTAAAACATTCTCGTCAAATAGTTTTTTTTCTCCTTTGCCAAATATCCTCCATGTTCTGGCCATATACTTTGCTAATTCCTCCTTAACATCTTCGTCTTTCTTTACAGTCCTGTATTGTGTTGGGCAGTTAATGTCACCAGACAAATCAATTCCCTTAATATGAGCAGCTGCATGTGTGTTAACACTTGTTTCGCATATTACTTCCGGCACTTTCTCTTCGGTGCCTCCATAAATTTTCTTATAAAAAACAAAAATAATAGCCAAGACAATAAGGAATATGATAAGGGCCTGTATCCAGCTAAATGCTTCTTGTGATTTTTTATTCTTGAATCCCATAACATAATCCCTAATATTATAGATATATAAAGGTTTTTATGGTTTTTAGAGAAAAATGTGGAAATGTTTTTATATTAGTTAAAATTTTGATGTAATTGGTGGTATATTTGGTTGAAGGGAAGTATGAAATGATAGGTAGCTTTTTTTGTTTGGTTTTAGCTAGTGGTGCTATAATTGTTTTAAGTAGCTGTGGTGATATGTCAAAAGAAAAATCTGGGGCTGGAAAACCTGCTGTTTCTGCTGAAGCCCATAAAGAATACTCTTATCCAGATTATTCAACACCAGAGAATGTTGTTAAAACGCTTTTTGAATCCTGGTGTAAGGGGCATGTGAATATAGGAATAAAATGTTGTGGTAATGAATATGATGAAGAAGTGTATAAAAGAGAGCTTAATGGGCAAGGAAATCCTGAATATATGGTTCTTGATTCTTACAAGATTTTAGAAGGGAGTTTGCAAAATGAAGATGCTACAAGATTCGTGTTTAATGTTGAAACAGTAGGTGATGGTGGAGATAAGATGATGCGTGTTCGTGTTGGTAAGGTTGGTGATGTAGAATATGTAATCTCAAATGTTGAATATGTTGGTAAGTGATATGAATTTTATAAAAATTAAAATATTGGGTGATTAAGGTGGGGGATTGGAAATACAAAATAATAAATGGTTTCTTGTGTTTGGTTGTAGGTAGCACTATAATTGTTTTAAGTAGCTGTGGTGGTGAAAAACCAAAAGGAGGTGTTGGAAAAAGTGCTTCTTCTGGTAGTTTTTTTAATAGGTATTCTTACCCAGATTATTCAACACCAGAGAATGTTGTTAAAACAAACTTAGAGGCATGGTATAGGGGCCATCGATTGGCAGTAGATAATAAATGTAGTGGTGTAGAGTATGATAAAAAAGAGTATGAGGAAGAAGTTAGAAGACCTAGAGATCCTAAATTAGCATCAATAGATTCATATAGGATAATAGAAACAAGGGTTGGATTTTATAGAGGTTTACCAGATGAAGCAGCTAGGAGATGGGTAATTAGAGCGGAGATAACCAGTGAAAAGTATAGAGGTAATAATGGATTAAGATATTTTGATGTAAAAAAACAAGGAGACCATTATGTCATTTTACAAACAAATGCTCATGGTTTTGATGATGAAATAGTTTTTCCATAATCTAATTCAAAAGAACATTACAAACATCTACTCCTTTATATCTGCTAGTCACCCTTTCTATTGGAGCTACATAAATAAAGTAAGTATCTTCTTGAATATCTGTAAAATCATCAAGAGCATTTGCTTTTCCAGCTAACATGAAAACAGCATATGTTTTATCAGGATTAATTTCTTTTATATCATACATCTGCAATGACTCTTTTGTGTCAATATCAATCCAAAAAACTTCTATTAACTGTTCTTTTGAAAGGTAATCATAATACTTTTTGCCCTCGCCCGACCCCTCTTTAATATCTTTTGATTTTAAATAATCTCCTAAACCTTCAAATTTTTTAGATTTATCCACCTCATCATCAAATTTAATTGAAGAGCAAAGCAGGCATATTTTGTCCTTTGCAACCCCAAAAACAGCAGCTTCTGCAAATGGATCTAAATTACCCTCACCAGACATATACCAGCACCACCTCATTTTATCAGCAAAAACCTCATTAACAATATTGTCAGTTAATTCCTTGAATTCATCCTTCTTCTCTCCTTCAACAGTCACTTTAACCTCCTTTTTTTTGCCTTCTATTACTGATTCAATATGATCCTTATAAAAGGTTATTTGTTCCCTGGGGCATTGCAACGGCACAACTGTTTTTCCTACTACTTTAATTTTTGATTGGGCAATCATACTCATATGACAATTCTCTATATAGCTGCCACTATCAAATGCCCATTTTATCTTAGGGAACATTGCAGCAAAAATTATGATTATTATACCGCCCAATATTAAAACCATTAATGCCCCCCATGCTGCTTTTTTATTGTTCATTTTAGCTAATGCCTGTATGCTTCATGATTGAAATGACAGCAGCTCCGATAACTATTATTGCTACCACTATGGCAATTAAATAAAATAGTGTTTTAATACTCATTGTGGCTTTTTCAGTATTCATTTTATTTAAATTTATAGAATAAGTAATATATAAATTTATGGAAATTATGTTGCTGTACAGCAGTAATCCAGATTTTTGTCTTCATTGCAGTTCATCGCAATTGGTATCTGGCCAACGCAGTCATTGGGGTAATCTACACAATTATTACTAGGGCAGCTATCCAAGCCTTTGGTGAATTTTCCTGTCTGCCCCGTAAAGATGAATATAAGGACAACCAAAACAACTAAAACAAGGATTGCTATTATTACTGCATTTAAAGGAAGACCCTGCCCTTTAGTTTTAAAACAAGGCTTGGAATATCTCATTTTTATTATTCGGGAGCTATTGTGGGAATACAACAAACTTCCCCGGCTTTATCACAATCTGTCCCTCTCAAAGTGGCATAATCTGGCGCTATACAAGAGCTGGCGCATGTTCCCCCCTTATCAGTGCAGCTCTGCACACCCATGGAGAATATGCCAAGCCTGCCGGTGAATATAGCCACCAAAACTACCAATACAATCAAAGCAATTGCTGCTATAATGATTGTGTTTATAGAAATTCCCTGAGCCTTTTTTTGATATTTCATTATTACACACCTCTTGATTATTATCTTGAATATTGGACTATTTATATATAAAACTTTCGATAGAAACAAGATTTGCCATATTATCCAATCAACAAATATACAGGTTAATAGTTGATGCTATTGCGCCCGGGATTGAAAAGCTGCCGGGTATTCTTTCATCTGGACAGCTTCCTTTTGATATTAGGGGGGGGTTTGTGCCTACTACAAAATTAAATTCGTAATCAATGTCCCAAGTCTCCAGGGTGTCCATAAAGATGGTGTCAATAGATTCCCTGATATAGCTACAGGAATCCATCCCATTATCACAAATGATTATATTGGTTTCAGCGCAATCCTTGAACAGCTCTTTAAATAGCAAATCTGAGCAGCTAGCTGTTGTTGTCTCTAACAATGTGTTGACCATGTTAATAGCCAGTTGTTGCTGAGTGTATCCCTTTTTGTATTCGGCCGGCTCTTGCAAAATAACAAACCTTATTGTAAACAATATTGCCAGAGCAACCAGTATAACAATAACAGCTAATCCCATTATCTCCATTTGTGACTTCCTATTTCTTGCTTTAGCAAAAAATGGGGCTTGAAAATCCCTGATTTTCATTGTTTTCTTTGTCATTTTATTATGTATAAACGGCAACTGTTAAAATGCCAAAAGCATATTTTTGTTCTGTTGCATTATACAATAGTATAGGTATATGTGTCGGTATTTTGTCTTTCCATGAGGCAGGAACCCTATTGTATAGCCCCCAGCTATTAGATGAGGGGTAGATTTCTTTAACTGTTATATCACTAAACCCAAGCATATCATAATAATCTTCATTATTATCCTGCATAATTTGGTTGGCTGCGTCTAATTTCAAAATATCTATGCAATCTTCGGATATTATGTTCTCTTCACTGCATTGTAATTCCGATAGGAATGAAGCCCTTTCTGCTATATCTACCGCCCTTATTTGTATGCTTTCCTCTTTTTGAGATGCTAAACTAATCCCCAAAACCTTAATATAAAACATCATCCCAAAAACCAATAAAAGGAAGAATATGAACAGTATAGCAATTGTTTCTCCCATCTGTATTTGGCTTCTTTTCATTTTAGTAAATCAGGGTACAGGAATCTAATTGCGCATAATCATTAAGCGAAAATAGTTCTTCTGACTTTGTTTTAATTGAGCTTATATCTTGAGGAAAACCCTGCGATAATATGTTTGAAAAAGATTTAATCTCCCCCAATTTGGTTTTTGCTGAGCTGTGATATGTTTTACAGTTATCACCCATCGAGTTGTAATACTCATACAAGCTTTCTGACCTGGATTTGTATATGTCAGTTATAAGATTAAGCTTTTTAAATGCTTTTCTCATGACACAATCATAAATAGCCTCGCCATTATTGTCCTTATAATCGCTGAATATTGCTCCCATTAAAGAAGCCTCCCCAAAATAATAAGAGATGCCTAAAGAGCTAGACCAGCTATTGCCCTCTTTTTCATAAAAATCTAGTTTGTTGCTGCTTTCAGTAATTTTAATTGCCGTAACATCTTTATCATCCATGCCGCTAAACACAGACAAGTCGCCAGAAGGGTTTTGATTAAAAAATACAAATTTGACCTTATTGTTATTCTTGTCTATTAGCGCGGGCAATGAAGGATAAAATTCGTTGTTTATGTCTTCCGGTATTGAAGAGTTTATTTCCTTTGCCAAATCGGTTGAACCTATCAGCATGTATCTTATCTGCGGGGTGGTCAGATAGAGGAAGTTGGTAACCCTATAAGGGATACTCCAGTCATAAGACCACCCTATGAGTTTTCTTCCTTTGACTGAATTTGGCGCAAATATGTGTCTGGCTCTAAATGATTTTGGAGCCCCGCTTTTTGCAATCGTATAGCTATCACAACCAAACTCAAGC
>Ga0209541_10014114_pt1 | contig 12099 bp, 18 predicted proteins | sample RifCSPlowO2_01_FD_184027 | JGI IMG/M metagenome (GOLD analysis project Ga0209541, IMG submission 184027) | Groundwater microbial communities from Rifle, Colorado - Rifle CSP2_plank lowO2_0.1 (SPAdes) (version 2) | ecosystem: Environmental > Aquatic > Deep subsurface > Groundwater | place...
TGTCTGGCTATCCATCATCAACTCATTAACTTCTAAGTAGTAAATAAGAGAAAGATTTATAAAGTAACATTATACTCTTTCATAAGATAAAATGCAAAAAGCATCTGAATTAAGGGGTAAACTTGAAAAGGACATGCCATTTGTAGATATTTCTGGGCCTTTTGGAAGGTGTGATGAGGTGGCTTATCTTAGAAAACTAGAAAGAGAAATTCGAGAAAGAGAAGAACGTGCAAAAGGAAGGGTTTTAACATTGGCTGAAGATACGGAATTTGGTTGCCCTGGTGGGGTTATTGAAGAGTGGGGCGGAAGGTTACATTTTCCAGGAAGAGAAGCAAATGCTTTCGTAGATGGAAGAGTGGTAAATTATCAAAGAGGATATACTTATGTTGTTGCAAGGGTTGGTTTAAGAAACCAAGATCCTGAAAGACCAAATATTGTAATTGAAGGTTGTCTTTTATTTCCTGATGGCTCCGCAATTCTTCCTTTAGGAGATGGTAGAGCTCAAGTTATAGATGTATTGGCAACTTATGAAGAAACCCCACACAAAGTGAGATAGAAGCCCCAAACTCTTTTTATATTTTTCTGAAATTTTTTGTGTACCTAAAAAGACCTTAAATGTAATAATTTGAAATCTGCGAAAAGAGAAGTTTTTAAAGCCATCTAAGTTTCTTTTATGGATACCAAAAGTTTTCTTTTGGGGATACAAGAACTTTTCTTTTGTAAAAGAAAAGGGTTTGTGTTAAAGGACCTGTAGCTCAGCCTGGATCAGAGCACCGCACTCCTAATGCGGGGGCCGAGGGTTCAAATCCCTTCAGGTCCGGTTATAATGGCTCCCAGCGCCACTTTATCAATCCGCTGCAACCATGTATGGAACAGATATGAACACCACTATTAAGTAACTACAAAAGAAAAGGTTTATAAACCCAATTTGCCTTTAAAAAAGCATGAAAAATAAGGCAGAGTATACTATAAGGACACTTGATGACAAAATAATGAAAGATGGCTTAGAAGCAGTTTCTACTCTAGATACATTCGGTCAAACAAGGGGTTCTTATCTTGTAGTTGGGGGAGTTGCAGCTCAAAGTTATTTGCCAACATCGTGTAGAAGAGCAACATCAGATATAGATTTAGTTGTAGCAAAACCTTTAGCAAGGAAAAGAGAATTCTTGGACTACGCAAAACCAACATTAGAATGGCTCCAAGATAATAATTTTTCTGTTGAGACAAATGAAAAAAGAAGAACATGGAACATAACAACAACATCTCCAGAAGATGAAACAATCTTAATAGAGTTTACAAGAAGCAATCAAAAATATTTTGATAGGATTTCATGTATGCTAAAAAGAGAATTGCAACATGCTAGGAGCAAACTCGTTGAAGAAAGAAATATAAGATACAAGGTGGTTGCACCAGAAGACATTGTTGTTCCAAAGTTTTCAAGAATTTGTATTCTTCTTCAAAAATATCCTCAGTTCATAGGGGCAATAGCACCTTATTTCGGAGCATTAAATGATGGATTAATCAGGTCAACATTAAACAGGACCCAGGATATGCGTGCAAGATTAAAAGACAATCTTGAGAGTGAAGAAATGTTCTCAAGAGCAAGATTCATCTCAGATGCTTTTGATATTAGGATTCTTTTTGAAGTTGCAGGATTTAATGAATATTACATTAATGAAGTCGCAGTTGACTGGCCAGCAATTGAAGATAATGTTAAGCAAAAAGAGATGCTTCATCAGCTTTTACCAATATTGCATTAGTCAAATCTTCAACTCAATCTTCTCTCCTTTATCAAGTAAAGAAACAACGTTCCTGCCCAATTTCCCTTTCTTAATAATCCTCACCTCACCGTGCTTGCCAACAGTGCTGCTAAACAAATACATCCCGCCAGAATATCCAGCTATCATCTTCCCAACTAAATTGCTTTCAACATTGAAAATAATTGCTTTTTTAGTTTCAGTAACCTGATAAGCAATTTCTTTTTCCTCATCATCCTTCTCATCCAGGGTTAAAACATTAATCCCAAGCCCCAATCTCTTCTCCAATTCCTTAATAGTCTCCCCATTCTTCCCAATCACTCTTGCAATTTCATCCTCAGGAATGTACACATTTGCTTTATGGCTAGAAACCATTTCAACTTCAGCATCTGAAGCAATTTTCCTCAAAACATTTTGAATCTGCAAAGCAGCAAGCTTTTCCAAAGGAGTTTCTTTTTTCATTGTCACAGGAACAACCGTGGTTTCCTCACCATAAGAATAAATCTCATACTCAAGCTGGTTGCTCTCAAAATCCCGAATCTCAACAATCGGTCTTGCCAAATCCTCTTCAGTCATCCCTGAAGGAACCTTAACAACCATCTTCAGGCTCAGCACCTTACTTATTTTCCCTGCTTTGATAAAAATCACCGTATCCACAATCTGAGGGATTATTCCAAGCTCAGTTTTCCCGATAAACCTTTGAATTGCATCAATAGGATTAGTAGCATGCACAACTCCAGCCAATCCAATGCCCGCTAATCTTAAGTCTGCAAACAATTGAAAATCATGGAAATTCCGCATCTCATCAAACACCGTATAATCCGGCCTGCTCAGCAATAAGATATCATGAATCTCTTGCGGGCTTCCATGGCTGATAGCGTATTGCGTAACTTCATCCTTCAGCTGCAAATCTCTTGGAGCTTCAATAGTCTTGACAATCTTATTTAATCCTGCGTAAAACTCAGTAAGGGCTGAAGCAAATGTTGATTTTCCCTCACCAGGTGCACCAGCAATTAAAATCCCCTCAGCCTGCCAATACAATCTTTTCTTCAATTTCTCACTCAACTGGTAATCCTCTAAATTCAATTTCTTAATTGGCTTAACAATTGTAATCTCCCATCCATCAGATAGTGGAGGACGAGTAATAACAATCCTGTAATTCTCAATCTGCGCAATGCTGCTGCCCCTCCTCTCAATTTCAATATATCCCTTGCTGCTTAACTTTGCCTCTTCAATTATTTCTTTAGCTAATTCCTGCACGTATTCTCCAGACAATTTCTCATCATCCAAAACAACAAACTCCCAATTTCCAGGCACACCCCTTTTAGCCTTAGGAGAAGTATTCTCTTTCAAATGCACACTCATTGTCATGGAATCAAAATACTTCTCAATCCTCATCTCTTTATGCTTTATTACAGGCTCAATGTAAATAACCTTCATCCCCTTAGCTTCCCCAACCCTGCTTTGCACTTTATCCCCTGTAATCAAAACAGCATCTTCTTCCAAAGCAAGCCCCCTTATCAAAGCATCAATCTCTCCAAGAGAAGCATGTCTAATATTCCCTGCATCAGGCCTTTTTCCAAGAAACTCAATTGTAAAGCTATGTTCCCCAGCCAGCTCTTTCAGCTTATTCAACTCATCCAGCCCAAGCATTCCAATTGTCCTTCCAGCATTTGCCTGATGCTCCAATTCAGCCAAAACAGCCTCGTGAATTAATATTCTTTTAACTTTTAATTCCTTATTCTTAATCTTCTCACTAACTAAGTTCTCAATTATTATGCTTGTATCGGGCACTAATTTTTCTATTGTTTCCATGTTTTCTCCAATATAGTAAGGCTTTTATACCCCTATTTTCTCATAATTTTGAGGCTAGACAAGAATTCGCTATTTAAGTTTAGCCTCTTTTTGCTCTATTTAAATCTTCTGTTTTTTCCTCTTCTTCTCCTCACGGATAAGGCTGGGCGGCTCAGGTTCTTGTAGCTCTTTGGCATAGCATATTTCAACCAAGCCACGCACCGCTAATCGCTTATGTTCAGGGTCAAGAAATTGATAGGTGTGGTCTTTAACACGTTTGAAATGATTTACATGATAAACCCCAATCAGAGGGTGCTTAAACGCGACAATCTTTTCAGCCAGACCCACCTCAGCAATAGTAAACTGCAAAAAAAGCTCATAATGGGGAAGAGCGAGAATCGTTTTTCCACCTTGATAAGAGCCACGGTCAAAAAATTCAGCAATCCCATTACCTGCAAATCCGCTGAATGCTGCAAACAAGTACTCGGACCCATACAATCCCTGTTGCAAGAGCAATTGGAGGAGTTTCATATTATGGTCCTTAGGTTTCCATGCAGTTTCCCCCACCTCAAAAGGAATATAGGCAACAGGCGTAGGATACAACGTCCCATTCTTCAGCACACGTTCAGGCTGAGCGTCGTAGAGAACCCCTCTTAAGGAAATGCCCATCTGGAGAGCTTCCCCCATTCTATCAGAAGGCATTTTAACTCCATATTGGGCGAGTTTGCGATAACCCCGAACCAGCTTTTTAAGTTCATCGATTTTTTCAGCACGTTGCCTTTGTTGTAATCGTTGTTCGTATTTATTCATGGTATGCCCAAAAAAATAGCAATCATGGATTTTTAAGACTTTGCTTCGGTATTTGTCAAGAACCATGGTCATAGACCAAGGGTATGATGCCTAAGCATCATACTTGTTCTTGAGCACGCCAAATGCCAAGAACCGATGTTCTTGGGCACACCAAAATTCTTCCAAGAATTTTAGTGTTCCACTCTTATTGGCTGTGGTTTACGCAGTAAACCACCATGTCAAAAACACCTGTGTTTTTGAGCACACAAAAATGTCAAAAGAATTTTTGTGTTCAAAGAACACTGCAAAAGCAAAGCTTTTCGGTGTGCCAAAAATGCCATAGCATTTTTTAGCATGGTGGAATTTTAGCGTTTTAATGCTAAAAATGAGAAAATTGCCTCGTGCGAGATTTGAACTCGCGTTACTGCCTCTCTTTACGACTTTTCTTTTCCAAGGTTTTCTTTCCCAAAGAAAAGCTTCTTGAAAGGGCAGTGTCCTCTCGATTTTCTTTTATGAAAATGACCGGGCTAGACTAACGAGGCATAACCTTGAGGCACATTAAACCTTTTTATATGTTTTGGATTGTTGAATCCTATCTCTTGCGAGTACTTGAAAATAGAAGGTTTATCACCGATATACTTTTCAGGTGTCCTATTCGGTCTAAAATTCCATTGGGAAGTGCGGTATTTAAGAGCTTTCATAGCCTTATCGAAGTCTTCTCTGAGTGCAGGTATTCCACAAGAGAACCAGATATAAGAATAATTTCTTCCCGTTATTGGTAAAACCGTTCCATCCGTATCAATAAGCCCCCTTATACAAGATTTTAATAATGACTCAGACTCAAAAACCCATTCGGGGATAGATACATTGTTTTTAATTTTGTTACCTTCTTTAAGACCTATTTTTTCTAAAAAAGAAACAATATTTTTCCCTTGCGCAATAAGATGAATGCATCTCTTTTTCTTTTGGCGATATACTCTGACATTAACATTAAAAGCCTTTTCAATAAGGGGTTTTACATACGTCATTAAATATTCGTTATCGGTATCAGAACTCCCAGCGATTCTTAATTCATACATTCCAAGCCCTATATTTTTATAAATCCCACCATCACCCAAGATTATTCCAACAATTTCTGCGAGTTTCTCATCTTTTTCCGGAAGAGAGATAACTTTTTCATTATTCTTCTGAGCCATTGAGCATCAATGAAAAGTTATTTTCTAAGTATATAAAACAGTTTATTTCCGCGGGTCTTTGACAGAGAGATATTCATACAGGAATTTTTGTTCTTCAATGACTATAAAAGAAAAGGTTTAAATCATTGGGGGATTCTGCAGCACTGTGGGCCCGTAGCTCAGCCTGGTTAGAGCACCAGTATAAGGGCGCCAGCGAGCCATTATCAACCCTGTGGAACCGTTGATAAGTCGCTAAAGGTGTCTTTATAGTGCAGGTCTTATATGACTGATCAGGCAACAGGGCTATCAGCTAAGCACACTGGTGGTCGGGTGTTCAAACATAAGACCCTTGCAGGTTCTTATCAACTCCAGCAAGGGAAGATAGAAAATCACCTCGGGCCCATATTCTTCCTAAGCAAAATATAACACAGCCACAGAAGCTGCATACAAGAGGATGAGGAAGATTCCCACAGCCCTTCCGAGAGTCCTGCCTGACAACACATACCATCCCAAAATTCCCGTAACCAAAAACATAAACAGGAATAAGTACAGCACGCTGCTAAGAGGAAACAGCAATGGATTGACCAGCGCAGCAGCCCCGATAACCCAGGCAATATTCACGATATTGCTTCCCACGAGATTCCCCACCATAATCCCGCTTGCCCTCTTTCGGGAAGCAGTAATGGTAACTGCAAGCTCAGGCAGCGATGTGCCAATTGCAATAACCGTTAATCCAATCAACACCTCAGGCACCTTCAGGGATTCAGCAATCTGGACTGCAGCAGGAACTAAATATCTTGCCCCAAGATAGAGCAAGAGTAACCCCAGAGCAAATTTCGCCCCAAGAATCAATCCATTTTTCTTTCCTTCCCGGGTCAGCTGTTTCTGCACAGCCTCTTTCCGATGCTGATATAGATACCCAAGATATCCCCCAAACAGGACCAGGAGCATAACCCCTTCAAGCAATCCGATTTTTCCATCGAAGGAAAGTAGCAAGAATAACAGGGAAACCGCAATCAAAATGAGAATATTCTCTCTGAGGAACTTCTGCTTCACACCCACCGCAGCCGTCAGAGCCCCGATCCCAAGAATCAAGCTGATATTCACAATGTTGCTGCCAAGGATGTTCCCCATCACAATGCCTGAGTTTCCATAGTGGCTCGCAGCAAGCGAAGAGGCAAATTCAGGGATGGAGGTGCCAATAGAAACCAGACTTAAGCCAATGATAAACCCATTCACATGCAGCTTCCTCGCAATACACACAGCCACCTCAACCAAGAAGCCTGCGCCCTTAATCAATGCAGCTAGGGTAATAATAACAACAAGAACATCAAACAACACCATCAATTTCTGAAGATAACGGGATTTAAATAGCTTATCAAAACCTTTTTATCCCCTCGCAAGAATGCATACCCATGATTATAGGACTCATAGGTAAACCTTCATCAGGAAAATCAACCTTCTTCAAGTCAGCCACGCTGGCAAATGTTGAAATCTCCCCAAGACCATTTACAACCATCAAACCAAACAGGGGAATAGCCTATGTTTCTCTCGAATGTGTGGACAAGGAATTCAATGCTCAGTGCCAGCCACGATTTGGCTATTGCTTGCAGCATCGCAGGTTTGTGCCTATAGACCTTTTGGATGTCCCAGGATTAATCCCAGATGCGCATAAGGGTTTAGGATTAGGGAATCAATTTCTCGATGATTTGCGTCAGGCTGACGTGCTCATCCATGTAGTTGATATCTCAGGAACAACAGATGAACTGGGAAAACCAACGCAAGGCCATAAGCCTGAAAAAGATTTAGCTTTCCTGGAAGATGAATTAGACCAGTGGTACCTAGGAATCTTAAAAAAAGGGTGGGATAAGTTTTCAAGGACAGTTCAACAAGAGCATCAAAATATTGTCAAAGCACTCGCTAAACAATTATCAGGATTAAAAGTCTCTGAATCAATGGTTGAGGAATCAATTAAAAAATTAAAACTCCCGGAAAACTCGGTTTCTTGGAACGAACAGCAATTATTCTCTTTAACCCAAGAACTTCGCAAGCTCTCAAAGCCAATGATTATAGCAGCGAATAAAATCGACATCACGGGAGCAGAAGAAAACTACAAAAGAATCAAGCAGCAATTCCCACAATATTTAATCATTCCATGCTCAGCAGAATCTGAATTAGCATTAAGGGAAGCTTCCAAGCATAAATTAATCCAATATATCCCAGGAGAAAAAGATTTCCAGGTATTAGAAGAGGAAAAGCTAAGCCAGCAGCAACTCCAAGCATTGCAGTTTATAGAAAAAAATGTTCTATCAAAGCATCATTCAACAGGCATACAAGAATGTTTAGACAAAGCTGTTTTCCAATTCCTTGAGTACATCGCTATCTTCCCGGGAGGAATGAACAAACTCTCAGACAGGGAAGGCAGAATCCTTCCTGACTGCTTCTTGTTGTCAAAAAACTCAACAGCATTGGATTTCGCATTTAAAATCCACGCAGACCTTGGAAAGAATTTTATCAAGGCAATTGATGTCAAAAACAAAAAAGCAGTTGGCAAAGAGCATGTTTTAAAGCATCGGGATGTTATTGAGATTATGGTGAAGAAATGAAGAGGTAATGTGAAAATATTTGAGGTAAAAGATAAAACAGGCAGGACAATATACCTTGCTGATGAGAGATGGAAGCATATTATATCAGAGCATCCAGAGGTAACTAACTTCTTAGAAGAAATGAAAGAAACACTTGTTCAACCAACAAAAATAGCAACCTTTTACTATGATGAAAAAGTTAGATACCACTATCGTTATTTCAAGAAATTAAAATCTCCAGCAAAATACTTTTTAGTTATCATTAAGTATTTAAATGGCAATGGTTTTATCATTACAGCATATTTTGTAAAATCAATAAAATGAAAAAGCAATTAAGAGTGCATTATGATGAAGAAGGGGATTTCTTAGAGATAGCTGCAGGAACACCAACAAAATGCTACGCAGAAGAAATTCAACCAGGCGTATTTATAAGAATAGATGAAAAAACAAAGAAGGTAAAGAGCATAGGCATATTTAGCTTCAAAAAGAGAACGAAGCAGGCAATGGATGTAAACTTAAATCTCCCACTGGAGATTAATTTCTCTTCTTTGCAGCAACCACTACAAAAGTAAAGCTATAATCATACTCTTTCTTCTAAATATCCTCCTTTTCTCGCCCGTATAGCAATTTTATGACCCTGAGCATAATCAAAGGTTCTCCCAATAAAGGTAAGAGACTTATCCTCTCTTCTCATCTGTTTAAACCTCTCCCAATCAACATCTTTTGGCGGATTAGGATAATGCCATCTCCCTTTCTTTATAGCAACAAGATGGGCCTCAGATGTCGTTCTCAGCTTTCTCCCATATCTTCCAGTTACATTAACATAAAGAGTGCTTACTGCAATATCCATCAGCCCAGCAACCTGTTTAAAAGGAATCTCATCACCATAGTACAAAAAATCAAAAAGATTGATATTGATGTTCATAGAAGGAAGAAAGAGGGAAAAGCTTTTAATAATTTCTCCAGCTCACTTTCTCAACTCCATTTTTTCCAGAACCTCAAGAAAAACCTTGCTCTCTAAAGAATCGTAATCAAAAGCAACAGGAGCTATTTCTATCCCTTGATAAGATAAACCACCCACTAAACCAAACTCATTCTGAAGATGCCCCCCACCGCAGGTTAATAAGGAATCATTGATTTCAGGAGAAGGTTCTATCTTAGAAAGCCAGATTCCTTCTCTCTTCTTTTGAAACCTTCTCCCCCGCTCCCCGAAGAATGATGGAGAATCCTGTATATGAAAAAGAGCTTCATAAAAAAGATTATCTTTGTCAAGCAAGATTACCTCACTTCCCTTTGCTCGAGTATAGGCAGCAAACAAGGAAAGCTTAGGCCCTTCATGGTATAACCTAGAATACTTCCTAGCATCAAAGGTATTAAAATGGTTCTGGTAAATGCGCATTGCAAGCTTTAATGAACTCAAAACTTTAAACACCCATCTATTATCTGTTTCCCTCTTCTCTAGCAATCTTTCTGCTACACTCTCCCAAAAAGAAGGAGAAATTGCATGCATAGGAGATTCGCAGCAGGAATTTACAATCTCTTTACTAAATGCTACCTTTTCAGGTTGTGTCATGTCTGCATTTTGTATAAGATGGATAATAAGATGTTCAGGATGCTCATCAGGGATTGCATCTAAAGTATAGAGCATTTTCTTCTCCCCCATAGATATTCCCCACCAGCAGCAATTCCTGCCCCAGCTAAAGTTTCTCCAATGTCTTTTAATTTCCCGCTAATATCATTAGCATGGTCAAATGGTGATTGGGGTTCAACACCAAAACTCCAGACAAGCTCAGCACCAATTGCAAAAGCCAACCCGACATCATAGGAATGCTCTTTTAAAAAATCATTGCCTGGAAATCTATCAGCTAAAAAATCAGTAAGTTTTTTGCCAATAAGAAAGGGCATAGCCCCAATACCTAAAATATGAAAAATATCATTTGAATAAAGAAATGAAGTTGGAACTTGGTAAATCATTTGCTTACCTCGCATATGCCTTAAAGACCCTTAGTTTTAAATCTTTTATTTCTGGAATAGTTATGATTTTATCTCTGCTTGTATCAGCATCTGCAACAGCCTTCATAAAATGCGGAGAATTCTCGAACACCTTTCTAAGACCTTTGCTTTTAAGACTATATTTAATCTTATTTCCCTCAACCTTTCTCTTTACTTCAATCTCCCCACCATACACCCCTGCAATAGTTAATAAGCCTGTCCTAATGCCTCTTGATGTAACATATCCTTGAGGAAGATACGCAATTTCCTTACGATTGCTTAATCCTAGAATTTGCATAATCTGTGCTTCTGTTAATTTGCTTTGTTGGGGCTCTTCCTGCCTTTGTTCAGAGGGGTGATATATTTCAGGGTTTGCTTCTGCATATCCAACTATCTCAGCTAGTCCTAAGCCTAAAGCCAAAATCCCTGAATAAAATCTTCTGCTCATGTTGGTCCTTACCTCGCATACTCCTTAAAAATCTTTTCTGCTAAATCATCCAGTTCTTTTCGTGTTACAATTTTATCCCCCTTATCAGCTTCTAAGAGAACCCTCTTCACATGAGGATTAGCAGTAGTCAAAAACTGGCCAATAAGAGTGCCTGTTATAACATATCCTTTCTGGGTTCTTTTTACCCGGAGATATCCGCTATAGACTCCAGCTAAACTCCTCAAGCGTTCTCATTTTAACCCCATTACCATGTAGCGGAAATGAACCCATGATCGATAATTACAAGCTTGGGCCCCGCTTTCCTTCGAGCCTCTCTCTTAGCCCTTCTTTCAGCCTCCAGTTCTTTTATTCTAGCAGAAAGATTCTCCCCGAGCTGAACAGCAATGAGTTGGTAGGAATTAAAATCAAGAGGGTGGGTAAATCCTTCTGCCCCAGGTTGATAATCACCGAAATGGGTCTCAATCACACCTTCACCTTTGCTGCAATCAACATACACCTGAATTAATCCTTTCCCCATATCCTCGGGATGAGGTCCAAATCTTTCGGTACGAGCATAGGCATATTGAATCCCTACAAAAATAGCATATCTTCCTGCAAAGTAAGGATCGCGGTGCACAGCAATTTCTCCCTTAGAAACTTCAGGAGGGTAAGCACAACTATGCAAAGCAGCATAAACAGCCCGATTCAACTCCCTTATACATATCCCCCCCAATATCACGCTGCCTTTGAAGTACGCCCCATTCCTCCTGCGTCATTCCTTTAACAGGTTTCATTTTAACCCATAAAGATTATTTCCACAACCCAATCCTGCTTAAATAATACGTCTTCCCTGTATCTCCTGCATAGTTTTCAACAGGAGTAATAATCTCAACATTTCTTCCGCAAAGCTTGGGAATCGGCTCTGGAAGATAAGCATACATATCACTTGCCCCTCTTCTCTCTGCATCTCCAGCAACCCTGTCAAGGAGTTGGGTTCCAACCCCCCTTCCTCTATACATTGGAGCAACCTCAATCACCCATAAAAATCCCTGCTTATGAGGAATTAATTCAAATTTATCTGTAGGGCTTCCATCATCTTCTCTATAAATCTCTCTAGCTACATCTGTAGGCATTCCCATTGTAAATCCCACAAGCTCATTAGCATAGGCTCCGAATCTCACAGCGTGAGATAATTCGTACACTCCCCGAAAATCTTCCTCGCAGTTCCACTGCTCTGATTTTTGCCAAATGCCCTTTTCCAATTCCAAAACTTCGGGTCCAACAACCTCAAAATCTTTTTTAAATAACTTCCTTATTTCAGGTAACTTTCTTGATATTGGCTGTAATTTTTTTCTCATTTCCACACCTCCAAAGTGTTACTTTTTCACCCCATGGATGCATAGGGTTCATAAGGGAAACGTAGGTAGCCCTTATTTATAAACCTTTCTATTTTGTAATTACTATAAAGTAACAATAGAATAAAGAATTAAAAATTATGGGGGTCTTTTTCCTCTTCAAAAGGCTCCCCCCCTTTAGCAACCCCAAATCCATCTGTCAATGCTTTATACCCCTGTAAATAA
>Ga0209541_10014115_pt1 | contig 12099 bp, 18 predicted proteins | sample RifCSPlowO2_01_FD_184027 | JGI IMG/M metagenome (GOLD analysis project Ga0209541, IMG submission 184027) | Groundwater microbial communities from Rifle, Colorado - Rifle CSP2_plank lowO2_0.1 (SPAdes) (version 2) | ecosystem: Environmental > Aquatic > Deep subsurface > Groundwater | place...
CCCCCACCCAGACGGAAGCGCGCTAGTCCTTCGGACAGATAGTCTTGACTTCGTCAAGCAGAAAAACTTCTTTTATCCGACCAACGAAAACCCAACAAAATTAAAATTTCGTCTAACAAAGGATAAAAGGCTTCGCCCAAATTTTTCTGATTTATATTGGCACTTTTATTCATCAAAAGGAACAATCTTTTGTAAAATTATATCATAATTTTCATCAAGACAATAACAAAACACTTCGTCTAAATCTTCGTCATATGCATAATCATAGGTATAAACATTTTCTAAACCTTGACAGGAAATTGAACAAAAATTATCTACATAATCCACAAGTTCTTGAGTTTCTTGTTCTGTTAAATCTCCTGAATAATCATAATTTGTATAATCATAAAAACCATAATAAACCAAACCAATAATAGCGGTTAAAATTAAGAATGAAGCAAATACTAAAGAAGTTACAGCTAATGCTTTTTGTTTATATTTTGTTAAGTGAATTATTGATAAAACAAAAGTAAAGATTACAGAAGCAATCCAAAATAGCCAAAAGGCAAAATATAAACTTTCTTCGCCACTAAGAAAAATACTTATTGCCCAACATCCAATCATAGTCCAAAATCCAGCCCTCAAACCATACCAAACAAAACCTTTTTTGATTTTTTCTTTAGTTTCATATTTGGGGTTTTCTTTTGTTCTCCTAAATCTATTTATTTCTTGAATACCCCAAACAATTTGGATTATACCAAAAATCCCCCAAAATCCAGAAACTTCTTCCAGTGCAATAGCATAAGTTGAGATATTCAAAACTCCGACTACGATTAACAAAATACCAAAAGTCAAGAGCATTTTTCTTGAACGATAAAATAATGCGATTATTCCCACAGCAATCAACACAAAACCCCAAGTAAAATCTAAAAATTGTGAGAGAATAAAATGTATTACACCAAGAACAATAAGAGCAATTCCAATATTTCTTACTTCTTTGTCTAAATCAATTTTTTCTTGTTTCATTTTAATCATTATATGCCGAGCAAGGGGCACCTCCAAGACCATAAGGATCATTATTGATTCCATTAAATGCACAATATCTTTCATAACATCCGATTGCACCACTCACATGGTCTTTGTAAAACAGATTTTCATAATGCCCTGGACTAGTTATCCATGAATTAAGAGCTTCTTGAGGATTGGCTCTTCCTCCGCTTATCATCCAAATATTTTCTGCAACAGTTTCTCTGGAACTAAAACCATAATCTGTTTTAAGTGTTTGCATACACTTTCCTTCAGGCGTTAAATGTGAGAAATAATTTCTTTCGTACATATCTTTTGAACGCTCAACAGCCATTTTATACGCTCTTTCATCCCAAGAAAGAATTTTTAATTTTTTTTCAGCCCTTAATTGGTTTAAATAATTAAAAGCTTCGATTGATTCCTCTTTCATTTCAGGATCTTGTTTAATTATTTTTTTGGCTTCGGATAATAAAGAATTTTTGTCCGAAGAGTTATTCCATTCAAAAAAGCTAAAATTGCCTAAATTAAGCGGATTAAAATAAGAAAAATTTGTATTCTCCTTATAATCAATTAAAGGATTAAGCGCAGCTTCTTTATTTTGATAAATTTGCCAAGCCCCAAATATAAGGAAAATAATTATCAACCATCTTATCCAGTTTTTCTGTCTTTTTATTATATTTGGAATTTCTTTTAAAATTTTCCAACTATATTTAATCATAAAAAATAAAGACGCTAAAAGTAAAATCCCTCCAAGATTTATTATCCATAATTTTATTCCATACAAACTCTCAATATTAGCATAAAATACATTATATGCAACAATAGAAAAAGAGAATATTGCAACAAGGGTTAGCAAATAGTTAAACCTTTGTTTCCATTTATATGGGTGATGTTCTCTTTCATTTAACCAATGAATAGTTTCATTTTTGAATCGGATAAACCTTTCCTTTATTAGTTTAACCATAAAACACCTGTGTGGCATAAAAATATTTGCCTTTCTTTTTAATTCCCACCCCAATTAAACTAAACTTAGAGTTGAGTATATTTCGCTTATGTCCTGGACTTTTCATCCACATTTTATGAAATGCTTTTGCCGCATCTTTACTATCTCTTATAGACCTCCTAATTCCTCTAACTTTTCCAATAGGGCACATAGCAACATTTTCTCCACTATATCCTGAATGAGGTGTAAAAATACTTAGAATAAAACCCCAAATTCCTTTTGGATAACTTACCCTATGCTTTGCCTGAGAAACTCCATCCCCATGCCAAATTTTTTTCCTTCTTGCCATTCTAGAACTATGCGACCTCGCCAAATTTCTCAAACCCCAGTTTGATTTTAAAGTTCCTAATCCTCTTTTTCTTCTAGAACTATTTACATATTTGTGAATTAAATTTTCTACCTTTTTACAACTAATTTTTGTCATTTTTATTTTTGATGCTCTTTTCAATTTTTTTAAATCTAAGATAATATCCTTTAAACAAATAGAATACTCCAAAACATAATATAACCAACGCTCCAAAGAAGATTAACCAGTTATCTTTTAGATAGTCTATTGATAAAAAAGGAATAGATACACCGATTGTAAATAAAGAAAAAGTAAGAGAGTGTGACATTCTAAGTTTAGTTAATTCTAAAGGTTCTTTATTATCTAATTTGAATATTTGCCCTTCTTTTGCATAAGACACTAAAATTAAAAAAGAATAAATCAGATAAGCAGTATAAATCAATAGGAAATTTAGGTTAATTAATCCGTCAATAAGACGCACTGCCCAAAAGATTATTCCAACAAATAAAAGAAGAATAAATCCTATAAAATGCATATAAAAACCAAAATCAATATTTTTACTCATTTTTCTTCTTTTCCTCTTTCATAATTTTGTGTAAAGCATAATTAAATAATCTTGTTGCAGAAATGCGATTTTTCTTAATCCATTCAAAATCTTGTCTAGTTACTCTTACAGATAAAATCTTTGTTTTCTTTTCTGTTGCTTTAACTTTTTTTATGTCAAAATCTTCGAATTCCATTTGTAATACAAATAGCATACATTAGTATTTAAACTTTTCTAAAAGTGCCCCTCTTCTTTCTTAGAAAGAAAGAAGCAAAGAAGCGCGCGCTTCCGTCCCCCGCCCTCAAAAATAGGAGATTTAAATTTCTTTAATCGCAGAAGAAAAAACTCCTTCGCTTCGCTCGGTGATGCCTTGCAGGCTCTCGGTATAAATACCTCGCACGACTTAACAGCGATTATCTGGAAAATCCTTGCAGGATTTTACCCAAATTCTTTTCTTAATATTATAATCCCAAATGGAAAAGAACTTCAGATAATCGCGACGTTCAACGAAATTTTTTCTTCGGCTGAAATTTAAATCTCTTATTTGCCAATCCCCCACCCGACGGAAAAGCTGAAAGATAGCTAAAACTTCGTTTCAGAATTATTAATCGAGAGGAGGGCAGACGAAACAAAAACAACTATTTTCTAGATAAATAAGCTACTCCAACGCTTAATTCTGCTCCAAAACCCCCAAGAACAATATCTCTTTCACTGGCTAAGTTTCTTTTTAAAACATCATCTAATCCAAATAATACTGAAGCTCCAGTCATATTTCCAAATCTTCCAATGCCTCCTGTATAAATTTGATTTTGTTTTAATTTGCTTTCTTTTTGTAAATATTTGAGTACTACTCCGCTTGCTTGATGCGGAATTAGATAAGCATCATCTGGAAATTTATCTAAACCAAGCATTTTTAACATTGCAGGATAGGTTTCTCTGTATGCAAAATCAAAAACTTTTCCGCCATCCATTCTGAATGTTGCTCTTCTTTCAGGAGTTTCTTCTGAAGGATTTTGAATATTCATCGACATTATATCTCCCTCGAGATTTACACTTTTAACCGCTTTTAAACTATACTCCCCTTTTTTTACTGAACTTAAAACAATAGTTGCAACACCATCACTAAAAACTCCAGCAGTATCCCATGATTGGGGGTCTAATGCCCTGCTTATGTGGCCTCCAACTACTACCAAAGCATTTCCAGTTCTGCCTTCTAATGCGTCTAACCTTAATTGATTATATGCAGTTTGTATAGCATGAATTCCGCCAGTACAACCCATGCTTAAATTAATCATAGGAATGCCTGAAACACCCAACCTTTTTCCAAGAACTCTTGCTAGACCAGGTATTAAATATTGGGTTGTTGGGCAACAAATACTAGAATAGATGCCATTAATTTCATTTTCACTAATGCCTGCTTGTTTTATTGCTTCTTTTGCAGACTCTTCAGCAAGACTTTCTAGACTTTCTCCTTGTCCAATTCTAAAAAGATTTGTTGTTCCACATCTTTCAACACTTCTTCTATTTTTATCAAATCTTTGAGCAATATCTAAAGTTTTAACTACTTCTGAACCTGCTTTTGTTCCTAATCCAATAAAGTCGACCACCATAAAATAAGTAACTTTTGTTCATTTATAAACTTTGCGGTTATTACTACTATATAGATACAACATAACAAAACTAATCGCCCTCCTCTCTAAACTCTTCTTTTAGAAAAAGAAGCAAAACGGCTTTCCCTTCCCCCACCCTTAAAATTTGCTAAAATTAATCTCGCTTGCCACATTGCATTTTCGCCTACGGCTCAGGTCTCTGAACAGGGCTTAAAGAGTTCGGTTCTTGCAGAGCCTCTCCCAAATTTGCATTTTTTCAAGATAGTTCGCTTCGCTCAAAATAATATTGCAAACTTTCCTTAAGCCCGATGTTATGTCTAATTGTTTGAAGGCACTAAACTTTGAGAATTAAAGATAGTTAAAGATGGCACTTCAATACCCCCGATCACCCTCCCCTATTAGGAGATGTGTGCTTGGTTTTTCTTTCAGAAAAACAGATAGTCAAAATCTTTGATTTTGAGATTAATGGGGGCTTCTCAGTCCTACGGACAATTTGCTGGATTACACCGAGGATTATTTTTCTAAAGATTTCTTAAAAAGATATGACCCCGAAATCAACATAACTATTGCAAACGCAATCAATACAAGAGCATCTATAAACAAACCAAATTCTCCAAAACCTACTAAAATCGTCCTTAATCCATCAACACCATAAGTTAAGGGATTAACAAATACAAATATTTTAAGTGCAAAAGGTAAATTTTCTGTTGGGAAAAATGCTCCTGATAGAAAAATCATAACCGCAACAAGAAGATCTGTAATTATTTGATAGCTTTTAGTTTTCTTAAACAATGAACTTAAAACTATTCCAAATCCATAAAAGCCAAATGCAATTAATATCATAAACAATAAAGAAAGCAATATTGACGTAACGCTTAGTAATTGCACAAAATAAAGAAAAATAATTATTGCAATTAAAGTTGTTCCTAAGTTTATTGTCATCTCTCCAAGAACTTTTCCAATAAAAATAGATGACCTCGATATTGGAGCAACAAGCAATTCTTTAATAAACCCTTTATTATCTTCTATGAGATTATTTCCTATGGACATTGAACCAGCCATAGCAAAAATGGCAATTATTCCTGGGCCCAATAATTCTGTATAGCTTACTCCTAACTTTGATACATCAACAAAAGAATCTATTCCTATACCCAAAGCAAAAATTAAGAAAAGAGGCCATCCTATAGAAATAATTAATTGCCATTTATCAACTAATGCTTTTTTTACTTCCCTTAGCCAAATTGTATAAATTTCTTTATGTATCATCTCTCATTTCTCTCCCAGTAAAATTTAAAAAAACATCTTCTAATGTGGGTTTATGAATGGAAATCTCATTTATTTCTGTTTCATTATTTTTTAATATGTCTACAACTTTAACTATTTTTGATTCTGCATTTTTTACAAGCAGATTAATATTATTTTGAGAAATTTTTACCTCTTCTATAAAATTTGATTTCTTAAAATCTTCTATTAATCTTTTGCCAAACTTTTTTAGTTTAATTTTTATAATATCTCCCTGAAGTTGAGATTTTAATTTCTTAGGTTCTCCTAAAGTAATTATTTTTCCCTTATCAATAATTGCCACCCTATCACAAAGATAATCTGCTTCTTCCATATAATGCGTTGTTAATAAAATTGTTATCTTTTCTTTTTTCTTTAGTTTTAGGATGTAGTCCCAAATATGTCTCCTTGTTTGGGGATCTAAACCTAGAGTTGGCTCGTCAAGAAATAATATCTTTGGGTTATGCAAAAGACCTCTTGCTATTTCCAATCTCCGTTTCATTCCCCCAGAAAATTTATCTACTATCTTTTTGTGATGCTCAGATAAACCAACTAAATCAAGCATCTCTTTAATTTTTCTCTTCCTTAATTCTTTTGGTATTTTATACAACATCCCATGAAAGTCAAGATTTTTTTCAGCATCCAATTCTAAATCCAAAATTGTTTCTTGAAAAGTTATTCCAATTGATTCTCTTACTTTTTTTGCTTCTTTTTCCACATCGTAACTATCTACTAAGATTTTTCCTTTTGAAGGTTTTAACAATGTTGCAAGGACGCTTATCAAAGTGGTTTTCCCTGCTCCATTTGGTCCAAGAAGCCCAAAAATTTCACCCCTTTTTACATTTAAGGAAAGATTATTTATTGCAGTTAGTTTTCCGTAATTTTTTGTAAGTCCTTTAATAATTATTGAATTATTATCTGCCATTAACACTATTACAAACTTCTTATTTATAACTTTAACTAAATCTTCTTTTAGAAAAAGAAGCAAAATTCGGAGCCCCCTTCTTTCTTAGAAAGAAAGAAGCAAAAAAAGCGCACACATCTCTAATAAATAAGACAGCGTCCCGCCGTACTGAAGTGCCATCTTTAAAACTAATGCAAGTGCCTTCTCACAACTTTGCGCGAGATTAATTTTTGATAGGGCAATTTCTAATAAAAAGACGGGGGTCGCTGTAAAAAAGAAAAAGAAAAAATTAAGACTTTATTTTATTGCATCTATGTCCGCCATCATGTCGGATAAATCGCTCTCATTTGAGATGTTCCGAACATAACTTACGATCACACCATGATACTCCATACCGATATTTTCTTCTTTAAGTTCTCTAGAGCGTAAAATCTTCATACTTCTTGTCTTCATACTTCTTGTTAAGTCCATTAAGTTTCTAGCTCTAGCATAGGTAGAGTATCTAATGCCGCGTCCTCTGTAAGCAATGTCATTATCAGTAAGATGCGCTGTCAAACGAATCCTACCGGTAGTTCTTCCTTCATTATCGACGCTCAACTCCACTTCAACAGGATCATCCACTCCTCTCGCCCAACGAATTCCATTACCTTTACGAAAATATCTCGTAAGATCATCTATATTGTAGTCACTTCCTCCTCTCCGGACTCCCCAGTTTTCACAACTGTCGTATGCCATTTTTATTACCTCCTTCCATTTTGTTTAGATTGGATAACTTTTATTTGTTATGTAGCAGTAACAACATAGCAACTATATAAATATTCATTCTCCAAAATTGGAGGATAAGATCAAAACATTTAAATAAACAGTAATCTTTGAAATAAAAATGGACACCAAAATCCTAGAAGATATCGGGCTTTCCAATGCTGAGATTAAAGTATATCTCGCTCTCATGGAATTAGGAACTACTACTGCTGGCCCAATACTGGAAAAAAGTGGATTACAAAACTCTGTCGTCCACATGACATTAAATAAACTTATAGAGCGAGGTTTTGTTATTTTCGTCAAAGAGGGCAAGAGAAACCATTACCAAGCTTCTAATCCTAAACATATTATTGACTTTATCAACGAGAAAAAAGAACGCTTTAAAGAGATTTTACCTGAACTGTTACTCAAGCAAAAACAAGCCAAAGAAAAGCCAGAGATTATCATGTTTAGAGGTATCAATGGCATTAAAGAATTACTCATGGAACTTTTGGAAGCAGGAGGAAAAGAACATCATACCTCTGGCTCAACTGCAAAATCTCTTATGCTTGGCGATGCGTGGTGGGTAAGCTATCATAAAAAAAGAGCAGAACGAGGGATAAAAGCAAAACTCCTCTTTAACGAATCTCTTGCCTATTGGAAAGCCGAGATAAAATATCCAAAATCAGAAGTGAAATATACAAAAGTCGGGTTTGAACCTCTTACTGAAACAATAGTTAGAAACGATAAAATAGGAATTATCGTGTGGACGGATAAACCTCTCGGAGTGATTATTCATCAAAAAGAAGCGACGGAATCGTATGATAAATTCTTCCAGCTAATGTGGAAAACAGCGACTAAATAGTTTCAAATTTTTCTCTCAATTCTTCAATAGAATCATTATTCAACTTCTTAATAACAACTTTGATTTTCAAGACAAAATCTTCTGCATTGTTCAGCAGTTCATCAGCGATTTCTCTTGTAATCTCATCTTTTTCTGTTGTTACATAATATTGTTTATCAATTCTTTCCTTCTTTGCATCAGAAATCAGTTTATACAAATCATTTTGACCAAATAACAATTTTAGCAAAAGAATTGAGCCACCATGATTCTCGCATTTTATCCCTGTTCTAAACAATAATGCTAAGAGAAGATTGTACATAGCATAGTATGACATCCCGATGGAATTTTCAAAAAGATTGTTCTGCAATAATAGCTTCGCTGATTTCAAGCAATCAGCCGACTTCTGAGAATAAGAATCACAAATATCTTCAGATTGCTCAACTAATTCTAGCTTTCCCTCCTTTTTCAGCTTATTCAGAAACTTGTTTGTCATAAAATACCTCAATTCCTCTTAAGATTACGTGATCTTTTATAATTTCTTTGATTAATGGAGACTTAATATCAAAAGTTCCTATTTTAACATTAATCTTTGAATGAATGTCTTCAATTGCTTTCTTAACACTTCTGCTTTTAGTTTCAATGTAAATATCAATATCACTATCTTTTTTGGCTAAACCCTTTGCATATGAGCCAAAGAGAACAATTAATTTTTCATCAGTCTTTTTCAAAATCTCCTCAAAAATAATACTTAACTCTGGATTGTGTCGCAATAACTGAGTCAGCTTGTAAAGTTCTGCTTGTAGAATATAAGTCTTTGAAACAAGATTTTTTTTGAGGAAGAAGATTTTGTTCTTGCCTTCTCTTCTGGAATCAATAATATTCTCTTTTTTGAGGTTGTTGAGCTTCCTTAAAATTGTAGAGTGAGATTCCCCTAGTTTCTTAGCAATACCCCTTACATGATTATCTACTCTAAGCAGTAGCTCAATGATTTCCATTTCCATGTTGTCTCTTTTTTGAACCATATGTACCAAATATGAACCAGTGGTATATAAAGATTTCGGTTTCTGACAGCGACCCCCAGACCCTCTAAATAGATAGCACTTCGTACCCGATGAATAGAACTTGCCCTAGATCATTGTTCTTGATGTAACGCTTCGCTTTCTTTATTGAACACAGACCCCCCGTCCTACGGACAGTATGTCTCGGCTTCGCCTCGGATTAATTGGAACTCAAATTTTACTCTGATTTTTTGCCTTCGGCTCTCGGTCGCTCCAAGTATTCGCGAGGACTTAACATCGTTAAGTGAAATTGCCTTTCACCCTTAGCGCCCGTAAACTTAATAAACTACTATCTAATTTTCAATATCATGCGAGCATTGCTATTCCATTGTAAAAATTACGGCGTAAAAATTGATAGGATGTCTAACCGTCCAGAAGATATTACGCCAGAAGAAGTTAGTGAAAGTGAGCAACACTGTAAAGATTGTGTTGTTGCTTTAATTACTGTTGAAAAAGATGATGATGCTAAAAAAACTTCTTCTGGCTTATCAGAGGAAGTCGCTAAAATGTGCCAAGAAATCGGCCATAAAAATGTGGTTATTCTTCCATTCGCTCATTTATCAAATAATCTCGCAAAAGCAAAAGATGGAATAAAAATAGTTTCGTTCATTGAAGAAAATCTAAAAAAAGAGTTTAATGTTATGAGGGCACATTTTGGCTCCCATAAAGAATTACTTCTAGACATTTATGGACATCCAGGCAATGCTCGTTATAGAGAATTCTAAGAACGGGCGAAAGGCAACTCAAGCCACGCTGCGCTCTCACTACACTTCGTTTCGCTCGAGGCGTATAACAGCGGACGTCGTCCCATATTTAACGTCTGATTTTTTGCCTAATTAAGGAGTTTCAACACAATTTTATAGATTCAATAATCATTTTATTCTTTTTTGAGTGCATCTTAAATAATTCCTGTCTTTTGACCCAGATGATTATATTTATTAGTTTTTGTGGCTGATTTATTGGTATGAAATTGTTAAAAGAATTAAGAGATAGTGAAAAAGATTTAGCCGAAGAAGATTATGAGATCAGAGAGTCTGCAAGAGCTGTCGTTATCAGAGATGGCAAAATTGCAATACTCTCAGTTTCTAAATATGGATACCACAAGCTTCCTGGAGGCGGATTGGAAAAAGAGGAGGACGTAAGATCAACGCTCCTTAGGGAGATTAAAGAAGAAACTGGATGTGATGCAGAAATTATTGAGGAAATTGGAAAGATAGTTGAATACAAGAGTAAGTTTAAACAAAAACAAATTTCCTATTGCTATCTTGTTAAGGTAAAATCCTACAGCCCCAACCTTAGATTTACCGATAATGAAAAATCTGCAGGTTTTAGTCTGCTCTGGGAAAAAATTGATAATGCCATAAAATTATTCGAAAATGATGCACCGCTTGATTACTTCGGAAATTTTATAAGAAACAGGGATTTAATTTTTCTAAAGGAGGCAAAGACATTATCAAGATCCTTCTAAAAGCCTTCCATAGGGGCTTGATCATTAATCCATAGCCTTTTTTTAATTTTATGATTTCCTCCTGATCATAAATAAGAATCAGCCCCTTCTTAAGTTTAAATTTTGCCATTACCCCCATTAGTCCTTCAATTTCTTTTTCTTTATCATCCCTGTTTATCTCATAGCAGACTTGAACGGCCTCTATGATTCTTGTTTTTTCCCTTATTGCAAAATCGCATTCTCTCCTGCCGGAGTAATAGTCTACTTCCTTTTTCTTCTCTTTAGCTCTATGAACACATATTTTCACGCAGTTTGCCGTTGTCAATGCAGTAAACTTTTTTGTTGTAGTACACCTGTTTCCTCAGGGAGTAATCAAATTTCGGAGTCAAGAAAATAAGGAAGCTGTTTTTCAGCAAGCTCCAAAGCATCATCAGTAAATTTTAAATAATAAGAATATTCCTTTTTCATTGAAATTACCTCTTTTGTTTTTTCCTAAAAAACTTAAGGTGATTTTTTATTTAAAAATTATGGTTGCACCAGCGCTGGGAATAGAAATTTATATAAAGAGGCAAGAATGGAAATTTACAATTGGGAGGAAAAGTTATGGCTGATGATTTAGCGAAAAAAGTTTCAAAAATTATGAAAACTCCTGGGAAGATTAGAAACATTGGCGTCGCTGCCCATATTGATTTGTCATAAAGTATCCGCTTTTGACACAAGTGCATGGTAAAACGACGTTTTCAGATAATCTTCTCTTTGGAGCAGGAATGATGAGCGAAGAGTTAACAGGCAAACAGTTGGCTCTTGATTTTCATGAGGACGAGCAGGAGAGGGGAATCACGATTGATTCCGCAAACGTTTCAATGGTTCATACTTCAGAGGGGGAGGAGCACCTAATCAATTTAATAGACACCCCCGGGCATGTTGATTTCGGAGGCGATGTTACAAGGGCAATGAGGGCTGTTGACGGCGCTATAGTCCTCGTCTGTGCTGTCGAGGGCATCATGCCTCAGACAGAGACAGTTCTTAAACAGGCGCTGAGGGAAAGGGTAAAACCTGTGTTGTTCATAAACAAGGTTGACAGGCTGATCAAGGAAGTAAAACTGACTCCTGATGAGATGCAGAAGAGATTCATGAAATCAATCAACGAAGTGAACAAGTTCATTGTAACTTTTGCCCCTGATGAGTTTAAGCATGAGTGGCAGGTCAGCGTCCAGGACGGAAGCGTTGCATTCGGCTCAGCATTTCACAATTGGGCCCTGTCAGTTCCATACATGCAGAAATCAGGGATGACGTTCAAGGATATAATTGATGCGTATGAAAAGGACAATCACAAGGAGCTTGCAAAGAGAGCACCTCTCCACAGGATCGTTCTC
>Ga0209541_10014116_pt1 | contig 12099 bp, 16 predicted proteins | sample RifCSPlowO2_01_FD_184027 | JGI IMG/M metagenome (GOLD analysis project Ga0209541, IMG submission 184027) | Groundwater microbial communities from Rifle, Colorado - Rifle CSP2_plank lowO2_0.1 (SPAdes) (version 2) | ecosystem: Environmental > Aquatic > Deep subsurface > Groundwater | place...
TGGGAATACTGATATCTATTCTTATGATTTAAGTACAGGAATTGAAAGACAGATAACTAGTAATACTAATCGTCAACATATCCCTTCTGTTTCTGGTAATATTATTGTGTGGGAGGATTATAGGAATGGAAACAGAGATATCTATTCTTATGATTTAAGTACGGGAATTGAAAAACGAATAACTAGTAATCCTTCTACTCAATATCACCCTTCTGTTTCTGGTAATATTATTGTTTGGACAGATACCAGAAATGGGGATACTGATATCTATTCTTATGATTTAAGTACAGGAATTGAAAGACAGATAACTAGTAGTATTTATGGTCAATATCGCCCTTCTGTTTCTGGTAATATTATTGTGTGGGAGGATATTAGGGATGGGAATTCTGATATTTATGCAAAGAGGCTTTGTTTATAGGGTTGTTTAATTTTAATAGTGTAATTCCGCACCAAAATTTCTTAAAGAAATGTCAAACTTATCATACTTAATATCCCTAACAAGATACAGAACCATCCCAAGTTAATTTTTCTAGCAACGTTCATCAAAGCACTAATACTTAATAATCCTACAAGAAAAGAAACAAGGGCAGAAAGAAGATAGACAAATCTAAACTGAAACACATCAAAGAAGCCAAGAACAATTTCAGCACCAAAAATAACAGGAATGCTCATCAAGAAACTTAAGCGCAAAGCCTGATCGCTAGAATACTTCTTAAATAATAAGGTAGAAATAGTAATACCAGATCTACTTAAACCCGGAATCACAGAAAAAGATTGTACTAAGCCAAGCAGCCATCCATCAGAAGAAGAAATACGCCGATGCAGATCTCTTTTCTTAGCAACTAACTGAAGAATACCGGTAACCACTAAAAGAAGTCCAATGAACAGCATGGCAAACGCAGCATTCTGAAGAAAGCGTTCAATATGGAAGAATAAAAAAAGTCCACCTAATATCCCACTTAAGAGAGTGCTATACAATAAAAAAGAAAATAAGTCTCTCTTCTCCCCATCACCTTTCTTTTGAAGATACAAGGGAACTTCTTTCACAAGAGAAACTAAATCTTTTCTGAAATATACGCAGCTCGCTAATACGGTGCCTATATGCAGCCAAAAGGAGAAATAAAAAGCCTCTTGGACACTTCTCTCAAAGAAACGAAGAGAAATAAAAGAAACAATTCCTGAACTGCTAATAGGAATCCATTCAGTAATACCTTGTATAATTCCTAAAATAACGGCTTCAAGATACTGCATCAAAAATAAAACAAAATAAGATTTATATAGCCTTCTATAAGAAGATACTATACATGATGTTCAGGACGCATGCAGCATTCGGATTCTTTCTAGCCCTACTCTTCTTGAAATTTTTCCCTCAACCTTATCCATTTCTTTTCTTAATTTTGGTAGCTCTTTGTTCTGCTCTCCCAGATATTGACACGCCAAAAAGTAAGTTAGGAAGAAAATTCTCCTTTATCTCCATTCCATTAAGTCTAATAGTAAGACACAGAGGGATCACACATTCAATCTTTCCAGTTCTAGGAATATTTTTCCTCTTCAAATACTTGAATCTTTCGTATCTAGCTCTTGCTGTTTCTTTAGGGTATATAGCACATCTACTAGGAGATGGCATCTCAAAAGAAGGAATTAATATCTTACATCCCCTTGCAAAACTACATATCAGCGGTTTCTTCAAAGTAGGAGGGCCAACTGAATATATTATTTTTATTGCATTGTGTATTCTGGATTTTTTCTTCTTTTTCCAATTCTTTCTCTTCTTTTAATAGATTTTGAAAGTTTTACAAGAAATCTTCGTGAAGCTTTTTTAAGAGAGAAGAAAATGAATCTCTTTGTTCTTTGGAACATCAACCATTCCCTATATGGCTTGACCCCACAAGGGTCAGCCAGGAGAAATAACATGAAAACACTGCCGATATACTTTATAGCGATAGCTCTCCTCGCAGTACTCCCAGTAGATGCAGACACGATGCAGATTTCAGAAGTTTTGTATGATCCATTGGCTACTGAAACAGGTGGAGAAGCACTAGAACTCTACAATCCAACCATGCTCCCTATTAATATTGGTGGGTGGATTATTAAAACAAAATCATCAGAACAAGATGCAGTCATACCTCTAGGTACTGTAGTAACCCCACATCACTATTTTCTTCTTGCAGATGAAGGATGGAACTTGAACAGAGATGATGCATCATATCCTCTTGCAGATTATGAAGAAGCTATGACTTTAACAAATACAAATGCAGGTCTTGCTCTTCTAAATAATGGAACCATTATTGATGCACTAGCTTGGGGAAATGAATCTTTAATATCTTTAGACTTACGCAGAGGAATACCAACGAGTGGAACACAAGAAGGATTTTCTTTGCAAAGAATAAATTCGACAGGAAATAATAAAGAAGATTTTATTTCTTTACTGCCATCATTTAAAAACTCTTCTTTTGAAAACCAAGAGTATCAAGAAGGAAGAGACAGTATTGATATTGCAGTAAACATTGCAGGACAAGCTCCATCTATTCTCTCTTTTGTCGTCGTCACAGATGATTTGGAAGAAGAGGGAAATCAAATATTCCCTTTACCAGGACAGGAGAGAACAATACAAGTAGAAGCTCTTCTCTTTGATCAAGATAGCATCAGCGACATCGAAAATGTTTCTTTGACATGGTTTTTAGGACTAAAAGAATTTCAAAAAGAAACACAGTACAATGAGACAACTGCTCTCTACACTGCAACACTCTCTCTGTCATCAAGTGAAGCAGCAGGACTTTATGCTTTGAGTTTAGAAGTGAAAGACAAGGAAAACAACACATTATCAAAACTATCTTCTTTTGAATACAAGGAATTATTAGCTCTTGAAGTCACTACAGAATCCTTGTCGTTTGAAAATGTAATAGCAGGATCCTTGCAAACACTAAATGATTCTTTACAAGAAAGACCAAAGATTCTCAATAATGGAAACATTGCTTTGAACTTAGGAGCTTTCGGAGAAGAAACAGAAACGAATCAATCTTTGTCGTTTGATTGGTTAAAACTTTCTTTTGAAGAAGAACAGTTTTTCCAGCTTTCAGAATTTCCTACGCTGACAGAAACAATTTTGATGCCAGGACAAGAACGATCCTTAGATCTTGAATTAAGCATACCTGAAACAGCAGGAAAAGGAAAATATGAAGCACGAGTAACTATTTTAGGAGTGAAGCAATGAAATATATTTTTCTTTTCATTCTTCTTTTTTTACCTCCTTTTGTTGAAGCTTCCTCCCTTGGAGTATTCCCTTCAGAATTAATTTTTGAGAATCTCACAGAAGAAGAACAAACTCAAACTATAACTCTTGTCAATGATCGGGAAGAAAAGAAAATAACATTTGACATCACGGGATCACATTTGAAAGAAGCTCTTTCTTTAGAAGAAGAAACACTTCTTCTACAAGCTCAAGAAATAAAACATATACAAGTAAAAGCAAAAGGCCCATTATATAATAACTCTCTTACAGGATTACTTTTAATACGAACAGAAGACAAGAAAGATTTTCAGTCAGCTCTGGCACTAAAGTTGCAACTCTCTTCAGATCTTCTCAAGAAACCTAAAACAAGAACCTATCCTTCGCTGACAGGATTAGTCACAAAAGAAGCAAAAGAACGTAATGTTTCAAGAATAAGCATCTTAATAGGCACGGGACTGCTATTCATTATAGGGATTATAACCTATGCGACAAAACGACACAGACGACAAGCACTTACGAAGAAACTTATAAAGAAGAATAAGAACACAACACTATACCCTGTGAAAAAAAGGCGAAAGCAAAGGGGCACAAGCTTCTTATCATTTTTCAAGGGAGGAGGAAACCATGTCAAGACCAATTAAGGAATTCAGATCGGGTGCTATTAAGGCAGCGATCTGGCTCAATGAAAAAGAACTAAACGAAGGAGAAACAGTCGGTTTCAAGACCGTAAGTATTTCCCGTTCGTTCAAGAAGAAAGACGAAGACTTATGGAGAAATGAAGTGATCAATTTAAGAAAAAATGACATTCAAAGAATGATAGTAGTACTGCAAAAAGTACAGGAAGATTTGCTTTTATCGCAGGAAAAAGAGGAGGAAGACAATGACTGAAGAATTCAAGATTACAGACTTGCCAGGGGTAGGTGCAGCGACAGCAGAAAAACTAGCAGAAGCAGGATTTCATACATTGATGTCGATAGCAGTGGCAACGCCGGGAGACTTAGTGGAAGCATCAGGATTGGGAGAAGCAACGGCAAGAAAAGTCATTAATGTGGCAAGAGAGAAATTAGATTTAGGATTTGAATCAGGAGAATCCTTATTAAGAAGAAGAGAACAGATTATAAAAATCACATCAGGTTCAAAAAACATTGATGCTTTGGTTGGTGGTGGTTTTGAAACTGGTTCTATTTCAGAGTGTTTTGGCGAGTTTGGGTCAAGTAAGTCACAGATTGGCCATGTCCTGGCAGTACGAACACAATTGCCAAGAGAAGAAGGTGGAGCAGATGGTGCGGTCTTGTTTATTGATGGAGAAGGAACGTTTAGACCAGAACGTATTATACAAATTGCACAAGCTCTGAACTTAGATCCGCAACAAATTTTGAAAAGAATTAAAGTGGCGAGAGCTTTTAACTCAGATCATCAAATGCTCCTCTTAGAGAAATGTGAGAAACTTATTCGAGAAGACAATGTGAAATTAATTATTGTTGACTCTTTAACATCGCATTTCAGAGCAGATTTCTCAGGAAGGGGGCAATTGGCTGATAGGCAGCAAAAATTAAACAGACACATGCACGCCATGATGAAATTAGCGAACAACTACAATCTCTGCGTTTATGTTACAAACCAGGTCATGTCAAGACCAGATATGTTCTTCGGAGATCCGACGGCAGCCATCGGTGGAAATATTGTGGGTCACAATTCCTCAACAAGAATTTACTTAAGAAAAGGAAAGAAAGGAACACGTGTTGCCAAGTTAATTGACAGTCCACATTTACCAGATGGAGAAGCAGTCTTTGAAGTCTACGAAGGAGGCATTCGAGATGCCTAATTCTTTTTTATTTTTTAGTAAATTCTAATTTTTATTCTTTCAAGTTAGAATGATATATCCTCCTTACTAATTTCATTTAATTGTTGTATGGTTTAGATTCATAAGGGGCTTGATAAAATGATTCTTTATTTGCACCACATCGTAAACATTCTTCAGGTGATTCTTCTCCTTCAATGTTATAACCACATTGTGAGCAGGACCATTTCCAAATCATGAATACTTAGTTAGGGAAGACATCTAATTAAAATTATCTATATCATTTATATAGAATATAGGGAGAAATCTATTTAAGCAGAAGAACATAAAAGAGAAGAACTCTAAGAAATCAAGAAAAAATGAAAGCAAAAAAGTATACAAAGGAATTAAAAGAGGAAGAACAGGAAGAAGAAGAAAGAGAAGATGAATATTTTGGCGATGAAGAGTGGTAGCTAAATCTTTTTCTCTTCTATTCCCAAGATAAAGCCAAAATACTTCAGAATTAAATGAAAAACTCCCCAAAGAATAATACTCAAAAGGTAATATCTAAAACCAATCCATACAACAAAACTAAGTAATAATGGAAAAACAAGAACACTATCAATCTGATCAAGAACATATAAAGATTCTCCAGGAGCAATAGCAAACTGGCGTTTGATAAAACTTCCAAGAGCATCGCCAAGTATAACCCCAATACCAATCAAAAGGCCAACAAGAAAAGGAGAATGCAAAGAATAGTCAATAATACCATAAGAAAAAAAAGACTGTAAGAGTACAACAGACAAAGAAGCTAAGACAGCAAATAGCAAACCCCGTACAGTTTTATTCTCTCCCAATAGGCGTTTTTTTCTAAATGTTAAACCAGCATCTAAAGGAAAATGAAGCAAAGGAATCTTCTTTACAAAGACAGGCATCATATTCGCAAATGCAGCAGGTAGCAAGAAATAAATAATTTCAAGAAACATCTTCTAAAACCTTTCCCATGACTCTCTCTAATTCAGTAAAAAATAATTTATTATCTTTACGGGGGTTTCTTTCTTGGCTATAACTCTCTAATTTTTTAAAGAAAGAAACAAAGTCTTCACGTTGTGGGTTGACTTTGTACACACCATAGCCATACTTCTCTATGTACAAAGCATTTAACAATTGTTCAAAGTGATTTTTCAAAGGAAGAACAAATAAAGGTTTTCCTAAATGAATTGCCTCGCTCAACAAAGTAAATCCTCCGCTGCTGATCACAGCTTTGCATCGTACTAAATCTTGAATAAATCCTTTTGTCTCTCCAAATCTTCGAAACTCTAAATTCTTTTCACTTTTATTCTCATTACCATATAAGATGAAACGCTCATCAACGCTTTGCAGAATAATTCCGATCTCTTTATACTGTCGTGATGTAAGATAGACGAGAACAAAATCTTCTATGCTTGGTTTTGCCTTCAAAACTCCTTCTCTCAAGACACTCAATCCCTTGCTTACTTCAGGAAGAGGACGCAATTCTTGATGATCAAAACAAAGAACAAGATAATGTTTTGCTTTGACCATAAGCGATTCTAAAACTTTCTTGGCTTTCAAATACTGCAAATAATAACTTCGAGGGTAGTGATACTTTCCAAAAAGAAGATAGTGTGCATTGTCAAGACTTATTAAAGGAACATAATACTTCTTAGCATAGAGGCTTGTATATGTTTCCCAGTCAGAAATGACTAACTCAGGGTGAAACTGATTGATTTTCTCTTCTGTTTTCTTAAAACCAAGATAATTCTCCCAACTCGCTTTCCTAAAATTCTTAAGAAATGTTTTGAAGTTTAAAATTGCATTTCTGCTTAACACCAATTCAAAACCTTCAATGCTATACACTTTCTTAAAATCTCTTTTTAAGAAATGATACGATTCATGGCTGCTCACGATCACAAGTTCATGTTTTTTCTCCAAATATTCAAGAATGACTTTGCTTCTTACAGCATGCCCCATGCCAACACCACAAACACCATAGAGAATCCTCACCATACTTCTCTTTTTGTTCAAAACCTTTATAAATATTTGGAAGTCAACGCTTTCATGGCGCGCATGTTTGTAACACTAGAGATTATGCCTGATGATCCTGGAACTTCTTTGGAAACTCTAAAGGAAGAAGCAAAAGAACTTATTGAAGAAAAAGAAGGAAAAGTCTTGGACAAAAGAACAGAATTCAAACCTATTGCTTTTGGATTGAAAGCCTTGGTGATGACATTTTCTGTTGATGAAACAAAAGGAACAGATGAATTTGAAGAAGCATTGTCATCATTAGAAGGGGTAAGCAGTGTGAAAGTAACAAGCATGAGTCGTGCAATGGGATAATCCTTTTAAACAAACTATTCTCTGAACTCTTTATGAAACTAGTGATGTGGTGTGAATTTCCAAAACAAGTTAATTGGAGGAAAGCAGAAAAAATCATAACATTTCCTTTGGACATTTATGTAGCTGTGCAATCTAAACGAGAATTACAAGAATGGCGAAAGAAAACAAAATTTAACCTAAAACCATGGGTTCTTCTTCCTAAAAAAAAGGGATACTGGTTCTCAGGTTTTACAAACAAAGAGGACATTGATGTCTTAAAAGAATTCAAAGGGCTGCCGGTAAAAATTGATTTGGAGCCTCCCTTGCCATCCTGGAAATATAAAAATCGTTATTGGTTCGCTCATGCATTCAAGCAATTCTTTAAGAAAGCACCAAACAATGAGTATTTAGAAAAAATAATCAAAGAACTGGAAGAAGCAGCTCACTGTGAAGAAGTACTTAATCAAATACATCTAATTGTGAATGAATTTCCTGCAATGAGGTGGTATTTGAAAAGACAGGGAATCTATTTTGAATCAAAAAAAGGAACAACAAAGAATATTATGTGTTATTCTTCTTTTGCGGGGCCACTCTTAAGACCTTTAGTAAAAAAGTATTTGTACTATTATATAAAAAAGAATCTGAAAGAAAATAAAGAAACTATGTTTTCTCTTGGTTTGATAGGAACAGGGATTTTAGAACAAGAACATGTCTATCCTTCAACAAAAGAATTAGAACAAGATCTATTGATGCTAAAGAAGGCTGGAGGAAAGAAAGTTGCTTTGTATTCTTTAGAAGGATTGTTAAAAAGAGAGAGCCCACAGGAATGGGTGGAAGTGATTAAGAAATATCTCTAAGAATATTTTACTTACCAAACATTTATTAAGCAAAAAAATAGAATTTTTCTATGACATCTTTGTCAGAAAAAGAGCTGCAGGAAATAAGTGAGATAGTTTCTTCTTTTCCAGAAGAACAAAGGGAAGCAAAAGCAAGAGAATTATTACAGGAGACATCTTCAAATGGATCACAACAATGTCCTTTTTGTTTGATGACAGAAAAGAAAATACAAACAGTCAACGTATACGAAGACGAAGATTTTCTAGGAGTCTTAGAGATTAATCCAGCAAACCCTGGGCACATCTTATTATTTCCCAAACAGCATATCTTAAATCTTTCAGAACTGCAGGACTCGAAACTTCCAGCTTTAGTAAGAATAATAAAGAACTTAGAAACAGCTCTTCTCAAGATTGCAGACGGAACAAATATTTATAGTGCTTCAGATCAGGTGGCAGGACAAAGATATCCTCATTTAGTCATAAATATTATCCCGCGTTACAAGGGAGACAAAATACATATGGTCTGGGAGCCAAAACCAATTTCAGAAACAGAACTTATACAGATGAAAGATAAAATACTCTCTCATATGCCAAAAAAACTACAAAAGGAGCGTCTAAAAGATGAAGAAATCATTCTCTCGAAAGAAATCATTAGTTCAGAGCAGAGATTCAAAGGAGTTGTATATTACTAACCCTTTATCTCTTCTAAGAGATCGTTGGCGCCCTTTGCTTGCAAAGAGGACCTTTATCGCCGCTTCTTTCTTTTCCTTACTTCTCTTATTAATAGCAGGATTGATCATGGGAAGAACAGGTGCTTATGTAGAATCATTAAATTCTCCTTCATTGACAGATACAATACACAATATTCTTCCTCTACAAGATTTCAATACTTTGGCAACGGTGGGGCATTTGATGGCTCTTGCATTAATAATTTTTTACTTACTCTATCTTAATCCTAAACAAATTCCCTATGCTACTTTATTATTTGCTCTTCTTGTTCTCTTGCGATCTATTACTTTGTCAACAACGCATTTAGGTCCGCCGCTTCTTCGTTTGGATGATGTGCCAGTAGGAGAATTCTTCAGTGGTTATTACTACACAAAAGATTTATTCTTCTCTGGTCACGTCGGAAGTACTTTCCTTTCCTTTCTGATCATAAAATCTCCAAAATACTTCAAATATTTGTTCTTAGTTTTCCCTCTTCTCATGGCCTATGCAGTCTTGGCAATGCACGTGCATTATACGATTGATATCATTGGAGGATTTCTCTTTGCATATGCAGTTTATGCTTTTGGAGAAAAATATCTAAAGAAAAAGATAGAACAGATTACCAACATAGAGGCTGAGGACTAAAGCAAGAGGAAAACAGGGAACAAAAGCAATGCCTTCTTTAATGATCACATCTTTAATCTTATATTTTTGTAGTTGTAGAATATCTTTCTTGCTAACTCCTAGACTTTTAGAAGAACATAAAACTTTTCCATTGCAAAAAACATCTGCAGCTAGCCAATCCCCTTCGACAAGTTCTGAAACAGGAATTTTTTTATAGAGAAGGGATTTCTCAATAGCGCGAAAGAATCGAAGAAGATAGAACAAGAAAGGAAGAACTAATGCAAGGAGGAATCCGAAAATCACAAAAGAGCGATCTAAGAAAGAAAAGAAAAGAAAAATAATAACAAATGAAGAAAGAACAAGAAGATGCTCCCACCAAACTATCTTTTGAAAAGAACGCATAACTTTTTTTCGTTCTCTTAAACCAATAATCAAACCCCACGTTAAACCATAGAAGGATCCGATGACTAAAAGATGAAGAAAAAAAACAAGAGGGAAAGGCCATTCTTCTGTGTTAAAGAGAGAAGACGACCAGCCAAAGACAGCACCAATACCCATCAGAACTTTACTGTCAGCGCCACCCCATTGTTTACTGTAATACAAAAGAATACCAAGGAGAAAAAACACCAAGAATCCGAACAACCCCGAAAGAAAAAAACTAAAATTCAAGACAGAAAGAGAATACAAGAAACGTAACCCCAATCCAAGACTAATCAAACTATAACTAATCCAGTTAGGAACTTCACGTGTTTTCAAATCACAGATGCTTGCAATACTTAACCAAAAAAGAGCAATAAAAAGAAAAATCCATTCAATGAACATATCTTTTTCTTGTTTTATTTTTATTTAATACTTCTGATAACTCTTTACCAGTCTAAAGTACCAGTCGCATACTCTTTTACTGTACCTTCAAAGAAGTTCGTTTCTATCATAGAAGTCTGTGTAATTTCATCAATCCACGGGAAAGGATTCTTAGAATGCCAGACTTTAGTTAATCCAATAGCTTGTAAACGCAAATCACCAACAAACTCTAAATATTCTCTCAAATTGTCAGGATTTAACCCTAAGATACCTTCTCCCAAACAGGATTTCCCCCAAGCATATTCACATTCTATTGCATCTTTGATATTATGGATAATCCGTTGCTTGAAAGATTCTGTCCATAGCTCGGGCTCTTCTTCCTTAATGGTATTTACTACATGAATAAAGAACTTCAAATGTATGTCTTCATCACGATTAATGAATTGAATCATATCACCACTGCCTGGCATTTTATTATTTCTTCTTAAAATATAAAAATTGAGGAAAGCACTATAAAAATAAATTCCTTCAATAATAATATTTCCTACACAAGCTTCTAAAAACAATTGATCATTCTCAAAACTTCCTGTCTTAAACAGAGGATCAGCAATCTTGCCAACAGCTCCTAAAACTCGCTTATTCTTATCATACAACACTTTATCTCGGCGGTACATACCATAAATCTCTTCAGGATCTAAGCCCAGGGATTCTACCATCGTAGCATAACTATGCACATGGAGGGCTTCTTCAAATGCTTGGCGGACAACAACCAGAGCAACTTCAGGAGAGGTAATATGGCGGACAATATTACTGACGAGATTATGTGTTTGCAGGCCATCAAGATTGGACACAAAAGCCAAGCTGCGTTTATACATTTCTCGCTCCTGTACACTGAGACCATCAGGGTCATTCCACATCTCAACATCTTTATTCATGCTGACTTCCTGAGGAACCCATGTATTGTGTAGCATAGTCTTGAAAATCTTGTCAGCAAAGGGATGCTTCAAGGGAGAAACTTGCATAAGCCCATCATCAGGACCATTGATAATTTTTCGTTTATTGATAAGCTCGGCATTGCTGTTTTCAGAAAGAGTATGAAACTCCTCTTGAAAAAGTTTTGTTTTCTCCATCATAATCTCTTATTTTTATTCGCATGCTTCGCAGGCAGGATCATCTAATTTGCACATTTTTAATTCTTCCGTTTTAGATATTACTGGAAGAGCTATGCTCTTCACTATCACAGGCTTAGCTTCTACACTAGTACTTTTTGTAACTTGTGACTCAGCCAAACTACGTAAGTAATACGTAGTTTTCAAGCCGTGCTCCCATGCCATCATATACACATCACTTAAGACTTGTCCACTTTTTGTTTTCAAAAAAATATTCGTACTTGATGCTTGATCAATCCATTTGGTACGGAAGGCAGCGCATTTGATAATCCATAGAGGATCAATTTCAAAGACTTCTTTGAAGCGTTTCCTGATGTCTATTGGTATTCCTGTTATTTCTGCAATGGATCCGTTATACATTTTTATTTTTGTCAAAATATCCTTATTCCACATGCCGATGCTGTCTAAGGTATCAATTAAGTAGTGGTTAATCACCAAGAAATTACCACCCATATTTTCTTTCATATAAATATTTTTGTAGATAGGTTCAACACAAGGAACAACACCAGCAATATTGGCAATTGTTGCCGTAGGAGCAATAGCCATACAATTGGAATTTCTCATACCATACTGCCTGACTTGTTCTTTGACTAAACTCCAATCCATTCTTGA
>Ga0209541_10014117_pt1 | contig 12098 bp, 8 predicted proteins | sample RifCSPlowO2_01_FD_184027 | JGI IMG/M metagenome (GOLD analysis project Ga0209541, IMG submission 184027) | Groundwater microbial communities from Rifle, Colorado - Rifle CSP2_plank lowO2_0.1 (SPAdes) (version 2) | ecosystem: Environmental > Aquatic > Deep subsurface > Groundwater | place: Rifle...
GCCGTTGCCGCGGAACCCGTTGCTCTCCGGCATGCCGGCGGGACGGGGCGTCATCTGCTTCAGGCTCATGCGAGTCTTCCCGTCCACCGGATCGTACTCGATGCACTTCGCCTTGACCGCATCCCCGACATGCAGGATGTCCTCGACACGTTCCGTCCTCTGCCACTGGAGCTCGGAGATGTGGATCATCGCGTCTTTCCCGCGCAGGAACTCGACGATGGCACCCACCCCGTCGATGATGCGCACCACCGTGCAATCGTACACGGCGTTGACTTCCGGCTTCGCGACGATCGCCTGGATCCATTCCTTCGCCTTCTCCATCGCCCCCCCGTCGAGCGCGGTCACGAAGACGAGCCCACTGTCCTCGATGTCGATCTCGACATTGAGATCGGCGGTGATCTTCTGGATCGTCTCGCCGCCTTTGCCGATGACGAGGCGGATGTCGCCGGGATCGATCTGAATCGTCTCGATGCGCGGCGCGTGCGGGCTCAGATCCTTGCGCGGCTCCGCGATGGCCGCGCGCATCGTCTCGAGAACGGACAATCGGCTGGCGCGCGAGCGCGCGAAGGCCTCCGTGAACACTCCGTCCGGCAACCCCTTGATCTTGATATCCATCTGGATCGCGGTCACCCCCTGCGCGGTGCCGGTCACTTTGAAATCCATGTCCCCGCCGAAATCTTCTTCGTCCTGCAGATCGGAGAGGATGACGTACGTACCTTTCTCCTCGTCGGAAACGAGCCCGAGGGCGATTCCGGCCACCGGCGCAGTGATCGGCACTCCGGCCGCCATGAGGGCGAGCGTCGAACCGCACGTCGCCGCCATCGAGGACGAACCGTTGCTCTCGAGGATTTCGGTGACCGTCCGGATGGTGTAGGGGAAGGCTTCCTCACCCGGGAGCACCGGCCGGATCCCCCGCTCCGCGAGACTCCCGTGCCCGACCTCCCGGTTCCCGACGAAGAGGCGGTTGCTGGTCTCTCCCACGGAAAACGGCGGGAAATTGTAATGGTGAAAATATCGCTCCTTCGTTTCCCCCGTCATGCCCTCGGTGAGTTTCCGGTCCCCGGGCGCGCCGAGCGTACAGGTCGTGAGCGCCTGCGTCTCTCCGCGCTGGAACAGCGCCGAACCGTGCACCCAGTTCGGGAGGATGTCCACCATCGCACCGAGCGGGCGGATCTCGTCCACCTTCCGACTGCTCATCCGGATCCCCTCCTCGAGGATCAGCCGCCGCATCTCGGACTTGATGATCTTGTCCACCATGGCCGAACCGTTCGCCAGAAGTTCCTCAAGTGCTTCCGGTGATCCCCCTCCGAACTTCTCCTTCAGCTTCTTCCCCGCCCCCTGCATCAGTTCGTTGAAGATCGCTCTGCGCTTGAGCTTCGGCATATCCTCCCTGATTGCCTTCGTAACGGTCGGCAGCACCCACTCTTTCAGAGACATGTACGCTTCGTCGTGTTTGAACTCTCCGGGTGCTTCGCGTTTTTCCTTCCCGATCTCTTTCCGGATGTCCGCGAAGAACCGCGCGATCTTCTGCGCCCATTTCTTTCCGAAGACGATTGCGCGCAGGATGTCCTCCTCCGGCAATTGGTTCGCGCCGGCCTCGATCATGACGACCCGCTCGGACGACGCCGTGAGGAAGAGATCCAAATCCGATTTTTGGCGCGCCTCCCGGGAGGGGTTGAGAACGAGCTCCCCGCCGATCATCCCGACGCGCACGGACCCGAGAGGGCCGTCCGCGGGGCAATCGGAGAGCGCGACGGCGAGGCTCGCCGCGTTCGCCGACGCGATGTCATGTTCGTGCTCGTAATCGTAACTCAGGACCGTGCAAAACACCTGGATATCGTTCCGGATGGTCTTGGGGAACATCGGCCGCAGTCCCCGGTCAATCACGCGCGCGAGCAGGACGTACTCGTCGGCCGGTCGGCCCTCGCGCTTGCGGAACCGCGATCCCGCGATCTTGCCGCCCGCGTAGTACTTCTCCTGATAGACGACCTGGAGAGGGAGGAAATCAACCCCCTCGCGCGGCGCGGCGCTCAAAGTGACGTTGCTCATGCACACGGTCTCACCCATCTGGCAGAGGACGGTCGCGTTCGCCTGGTTTCCGAGCATACCGGTCCGGACGACGAACGCCTGGTCGCCGAGATCCAGCGTGAAGTCTCTCTGCGTCTGGAACGCAGTCTGCGATGCGGACATACGGGGGAATGGAAAGGAATAGGACATTCCTTTCCCCCAACGCGACACACTTACTGGTATGGATTCACATTTCAGCCCCCGAACGGCGGGAGCTCAAACGCAAACCCAACAGCAAGCGAGAGGCGATGGAGGGAAGGAACCGGAGTCACTATACCCCTCCGGCGTGACCTCCGTAAAGAGTAGTTCCCTTGATCGCCCGAGCGCAAAAAAGCTGCAGGGCAAGCGAGTCCCCGCCTACTTCTTCAACTTGTTCGCCTCGATGACCCCCTGGTACTCCGTGGGATTGTTCATCCGCAGATAGGTGAGGAGCGTACGGCGGCGCGCGACCTTGCCGAGGAGCCCCCGGCGCGCGGAGTGATCCTTCTGGTGCTCCTGCAGATGCTTCGTGAGTTGCGCTATCTCCTTGGTGAGGATTGCAATCTGCACGCGCGGGGAACCGGTGTCTTTCTTGTGCGTCTGATGTTTCGCGATGAGGCGTTTCTTCGTGGCGCGCTTGAGGGACATGGGAAAACGGGGAATGCGGATGGTCACATACCTCGCCGTCGGGAGCGCCCGAAGCGCGACCCGAAGCGAGAATCCTATTGTGCGGGAGAGCACGGAAAAATGCAAGCAAAACGCCCAAGGAATCAGTGGCCATCCGTTCACCCTCTGCTACACTGCCAGTCATGATGCCTCCGACACTCCTCCTCATCCTCAACCTGGCGTTCCTCGCCGCAATCGTCTGGAAACTCTTCCTGAGACGGGAAGACGGTGATCCGTACCTGCAGTCGGAGTTGGACCGGCGACTGGAAGAAATCGGCGAGATGAAGAACAAGGTGAAAACGTTGGAATCGGATAACGACAAAATGAAGGAAAAGGGAAAACTCATCACCGCAGAACACATGAAGCTCCAGGCATCGTATGACGTTCTCTCCAGGGAAACGGCTGAGTACAGAGCGAACGAAAAACGCAGAGAACAGGAGAACAGAACAGCAACGGAGAAACTGGAAGCCGCCCGTGAAGGATTTGAAAACGAACGCAAGCGCGTTGTCCATGAGGATGAGGAACGCATGCAGATGGAAACGCAGGAACGCGACCGCCTATGGGCCGAGCACGAGAACGCGGTCAAGGCGCTTCTCACCGAACTCTGCAAAAAACCCCAGTATGCGTTTACGGCGTATAGCAACGACGCGCTGCCCGAAGGATTCCACGGTAATTTCAAACCTGATTTCATGATCGAATTCCTGAACCAGTACGTCATTTTCGATCCGAAGAAGTCCGAGGCGAAGAATCTGCAAAATTACATTGCGGAAAATGTGAAGAAGACGGCGGCGAAAGCGAAGAAAAAGGGGGATATCTACCCGACCATTTTCTTCGTCATCCCGACGGAGGTCATTGGAGAATTGAAGCAGAAAACATACTATGAAGAGGGATTCACTTTCTATGTCCTGCCGCCCGAAGCACTGGAAGCGATTCTGGCGGTTTTCAAGAGGCTGGAAACGTACGAATTCGCGCAGGAAATGGATCCGCAGGAACGCGAGAATGTGATCGACCTTCTCGCCAACCTGGACTTTCACATCAGCACGCGCAATGCGGTCGATTTCCATCTCCTGCAACACGGCATCGCGACGCTCGCAAAAGCAAAGAATATGGACCCTGCACTCGCGACGGAAATCGCGATGAAGAAAGCTAAAATACGACACCTCAATATGAACACGGCGGAGCAGAAACAGCTCATTGCTGATCCCGAATCCGTCCAGAAGCGGCTTCTCGAACTCACGGAGCCGTTGCCGCAGATCACGAAGAAAGAACTCGAAAACGTGCGGGGATCCTGATGCGGGAAAACATCTGTACAATAGTGACCCATGCCCGCCGCGGACCCCATCACTGCGACCCTCAATGAGCCCCAGATGCACGCCGTGAACCACACGGACGGCCCGCTCCTGATCCTCGCCGGCGCGGGGAGCGGGAAGACCCGGGCGCTCACGCACCGCATCGCCCGGCTGATGCAGGACGGCGTACCTCCGTGGCAGATCCTCGCCGTGACCTTCACGAACAAAGCGGCAAACGAGATGAAGACGCGCATCCGGAACATGCTGTACATCACGGATCCGACACCCTTCGACTCGCCCTTCGGACTCGCGAATAAGCAATCGCGGCTGCCGGTCATGGGCACCTTCCATTCCGTCTGCGCCCGCATCCTCCGGCGCGACATCGAGCATCTCGGCCGCGACCGGTCGTTCGTCATCTACGACGCGGACGATCAGGAAAAACTCGTGAAGCAGACGCTGAAGGAGATGGGAATTGACGAGAAGGAACTCAAATCCCGCGCCGTCCTCGGCGCGATCGGGCGCTGCAAGTCGGAGGCACTGGGCCCGAAGGAAGCGGCTGCCCAGGCGGCGACCGAGCGAACGCGCCAGATCGCATGCGCGTATGTGCTCTATCAGAAAGCGCTCCGGGACCATAACGCCCTCGATTTCGACGACCTCATTCTGGAAACCGTCCGCCTGTTCACCGAGGTACCGGACATCCTCGCCCGGTACCAGAAGACATGGCGGTATATCAACGTCGACGAGTACCAGGACACCAACCACGCGCAGTATCTCTTGATCTCGCTCCTCGCGCGCGCGCACCGGAATCTCTGCGTCATCGGGGACCCCGACCAGTCCATCTACGCCTTCCGCGGAGCGGACATCCGCAACATCCTAGAATTCGAGAAGGAGTACCCGGGTGCGGTGCGCATCAAGCTCGAACAGAACTACCGGTCGACCCAGCCGATCCTGCGCGCGGCCAATGCGATCATCAAACCGAACCCGAACCGCCCGGAGAAGGAGATGTGGACGGAGCGATCGGACGGACCAAAGCCCGTCCTGAGCAACGTTGCGGACGGGCAGTGCGAGGCGCGGGAAGCAGTGCGCAAGGCCGAGCTCCTGCGTACGCAGGGGATGCGACTGAACGACCAGGTCGTCCTCTACCGGACGAACGCCCAGTCGCGCCTCTTCGAGGAGGCGTGCATGCGCGCCGGCATCCCCTACCGGATCGTCGGCGGACTCAAGTTCTACGCGCGCAAGGAGGTCAAGGACGTGCTCGCGTACCTCCACGCGATTCTGAACCCAGATGATACTGTGTCGCTCCTGCGCATCCTGAACGTGCCGTCCCGCAAGATCGGCCTCACGACCGTCGGCGCGCTCCAGGCGCACGCCTCCGCGCACAACCTCACCCTCTGGGAGACCCTCCGCGAAGCACAGAAGATCGATCTGAATGAGGGAGTGCGCAACCGCATCACGGCCTTCGTCGCTCTGATCGAAACATACCGTACGAAGGCGCAGAGGGAAGTAGCCGCGGAACTCTGCGGCCATCTGCTCCATGCGACCGGCATGGAACAATGGCTGCGCGACGATTCGGAAGAAGGCGAGACACGCTGGGAGAACGTGCAGGAACTGCTCTCCGTCATGCGCAAGTACGATGCGCTCCCGCCACTGCTCTCCCTGACGAGCTTCCTCGAGGAAGCCGCACTCGTCTCGGAAGTGGACAAACTGGACGAGGCGCACGACGACGCGCTGACACTCATGACCCTGCATCTCTGCAAAGGCCTCGAGTTCAAATCGGTCTCGATCTGCGGCTGCGAAGAGGGCGTCTTTCCGCATGGAAACGCCCTCTTCGACCGCGCGCAGATGGAGGAGGAACGCCGCCTCTTGTACGTCGGCATGACGCGGGCCATGACGCACCTCACCATCTTCTCCGCGCGCAGCCGCATGCTCTGGGGCGAGAACAAGGCGAACGAGCCGAGCCGCTTCCTCCTGGATCTCCCGGACGACGCAGTCGAGCGACGCAGCGACGACGTCCTCTCCGCGTTCGCATGGGCGGCGGGGCGGGGCGGGGCGAGCCTCGCATCAGAGAGGGGCACCGGAACAGCGGAACCGGCGCGGATCGGCGAGCTGCACGTCGCATTCAACCAGGATCTCGATGCCGGCGGCGACGCGACGAACCAGGAAACGCTCGCGGAGGGCACGCGCGTGATGCATCCCGCGTTCGGAACGGGGACGATCGTGGAACTGCGCGGGGACATCGCGGATATCCGGTTCGACAGCGGCGAGAAGAAGAGCTTCGCGCTCTCCATCGCGCCGCTGAAGCCGGTTTAATATACAACCTTTTGGTTGTATTTCAATACGAATAGTACGTCCCCCTCGCGACAGGGCTCCCGCCGGGCACCCATGTGAAGCTCGTGTCTCCGTCCGTCCAGGTGACTGTGCCCGCGCTGCCGACACTCCCCGCCTGGTTCAGCGTCAGCCGGAGTCCCGCGCGCTGTGCACCCGAGGAGACGGTCACGTCACCGAGGAGCGTGATCGTGCGCGGCTGGTCCTCGAAATCCCCGAACTGCGCCGGGATCGCGGAACACGTCACGAGACCCGAGGCCGTCGCGCAGGCGTGCCGGTCCGACGTCCCGTCCGCGGTCAAACGGACATTCCCGAGACCGATACCGCCGAACGATTCCACCTGGATAACGAAGTCCGTCACGCGGAGGGACGCCGCACCGTCCCCTTTGGATCCGGAGAAGCGGAAGGATCCGATCGGGACATCGTTCCCGGAAACGAGCACGTCGCTCTCGTCGCCGGCGTTCCCGACGGACGCGATGGCGCTGCGCGCCGTCTGGAACGCGTTGAATGTCTCGTTCGTCCCCTTCGTGTACGTGCGATTGCTCCACTCACCATCGCCGATGACCGTGAAACTCGCAATGCGCGCGGTTTCTCCGGATACGCCGCCGTCCGGGAATGACCGGAGGATCGGGCGGACGTAGAAGGAGTAGTCCTCACGCATCGGGATCGAAACCCGCCCCGTAGTCACGTCGAGCGTGTAGCGCACCGCGGTGTCCAGATGCGCGGTGCCAAGCAGAACGCCGTCATGATCGAAGATGCGGAACGACTGGATGGAGGACGCAGTCGCCGCGAGCGTGATCTGGATCTCGGTCACAGAGAGCGGCTCCGTGTTGGAAAAAACCTGCGCGGACGCCATGACGGGACCGGTGGTGCCGAGTTGCAGGAAATCCGACTCCACGGAAACATCGGCATCGGGATCTGTTTCCCGCGCATCCAAGCAGCACCGCTCCGCCGGTGCGGCGGACGATGAATCCGAGGGCGATGGATCCGAGGAATCGGCACCATACGCAGACTGCGCGCTCTGCCCCGCCCGACCCTCCTCCTGCGCCATCCGCAAATCCGAAAGCTCCCCGCGGGAATGGGCCAGGAACCCCGCAACGAGTTGCACCGTCTCCCCGCGCGTGATCGCCCGCCCCGGCCGGAGACCCGGGAGCGCCAGATCGAGATCGTCCGCCGTATGCGTGTACCGTTCGTACCACTCCTTGCCCGTGCGCGTCGCAGGAACACCGTACAGCTCGAAAAGAACCTTTAGCGCCTCCTCGTACCGCACGTCGCGGGACGGCTCGAACGGCCACTGATCGGCCAGAACGTCCGGGAGCGCGTTCCCGCGTACGATGTGCAGCTCCTTCGCACGGCACACGGACGGCGCGTACCACTCGCGATGATCGACATCGACGAAACAGTCTTCCGCTGGCTGGGGAAGCGGGAGCGGCAGAAGACGCAGGACGATCGCGACGAACTCCGCGCGGTTAAGGCTCGTTCCCGGAAGAAACCTCCCGTCCGGATGCCCCCGCACGACCCCTTCGTCTGTGAGCACGCTCAGAGCGACCGCCGTCGGCAGATCATCCGGTGCGTCGCTGTACGGCAGATGCGTCGCATCGTACGTGCGGGCCTCAGCGATGGAAACAACGACGATTGCTGTAATGAAAACCGCGACAATCCGTTTCATGGGCGCCAGTGTACGCCCCCCACCCGCGAGACCGAAGACATATTGACCCGGCAATGCAGATTGCTACACTTTCCGCGTCATGACCTTCCCGATCCGCCGCACGGCGTACCGGGATGTAACGACGCAAAAGAGCCCCTCCCTGCAGCAAGAGGGGCGTTTTGCTCGTGCGCATCAATCGCGCGATCGAGATCCCGGTACGTCAGCCCCCGTGCATGCATCGCGACGAAGAAATCTTCCGGGTGATGCGATGTGTAGACCGCCCCGTCCAGCCGGAGCGACACCTCTTTGATGACAGCAGGGTTTTCCCCCGGCCGGTGGCAGAGCAGAGCCTTCAGACGGGTCCGTACGCGCTGATGGACCCGACTCACGGTATCCAAATAATCGGAGACGGCGAGGGCGGGAGACCTTTCAGAAGCCGCTGGCAGAGAAGAGAGATACATGGATGGGAAAGAGGGAACATTAATACCGGCAAAGTTGCTTGGAAACACATGAACAAAACCCTCCGCCGCGTGGGGAAGGCGCCCGGTCTGAAACGATTGCTAGCTCAGACGTACGGCACCCTTCCCCGCGCTAAAGGCAGAGAAGCAAAAACCGAACGCAAATGTCTGAACATGCATGAGAACGTACGCACTTTACTCTCCGAAACATCGCTGTCAAGCTTTCCGCATGGATTCGCTGAAAGTCGAGGTTGCGCGTTTCTGCTCGGCACACCGATTGAGACTGGATACGGAAAAGAGTCAGCACTTCCTCGTGGACGCATCCGTGCTCCGGACAATCGTGGGATCCGCCCGCATCGCACCGGACGATCACATCGTCGAGATCGGTCCGGGGATCGGAGTGTTGACACGGGAATTACTCAAAGTCGCGGGAAGCGTGACAGCGATTGAAGTGGACTCGCGGCTTGCCGCGCTTATCAATGAATTCCTCCGATGCTTCCCGCTTACCGCTTCCCGCTTCCAGCTCTCTATCATCGAATGTAATGCCCTAAATACCGCAATGCCTCAGACCCCCTACAAAATCGTCGCCAACATCCCCTACCACATCACGTCCCCCCTCCTCCGGCACCTCTTTCTGGAATCCGAAACAAAGCCGTCATCGCTCACGCTCCTCCTCCAGCGCGAAGTCGCGGAGAAGATCTGCGATACGGAGAACGCCGGCATGCTCACGATCCTCGTCGGGCTCTTCGGGAAGCCGGGGATCGTCGCGTTCGTCCCGCCCTCCGCGTTCCTCCCGCCGCCCAAAGTGGACTCCGCCGTCCTGCACATCGAATGCTTTGACCAACCGGCCACGGACATCGAAACGATGGAACGCATCTTTACGCTGACGAAAGCCACCTTCAGCCAAAAGCGCAAAATGCTCCGGAACACGCTCCCCGCGGACATATTGGCAAAAGCGGGTATCGATCCCGTGCGTCGGCCGCAGACGCTGTCCATCGGGGAATGGATTCGGTTGGCACAGCGGGAATGAGGGCATACGATTGGCCCTTTGCCCTCGCATTTCCCTCACGTCCTCCTCGGCTCCTTCCTCCTCGCCACTTTCTTTCTCCAGTGGTGGCAGGAAGCCTCGTACCCGTATTGGATATGGGCATGCATCAGCACAGCAATGGGAAGCGGCTTGGTATTGACCGCATGCCGCAAGCATGCGCTGGGTGGTATATGTGCCGCCATCGGCCTCGGCATGGCATTCGCCTTCGGAGCCGTCGCCCGCACGACGCACGTCACGACTCCGAATACCGCCGATTATTACGCGACCGGCCAACGCATCGAACTCACCGGCACAATCGCCGACGAGCCGGACCGCCGACCGCTCGAAACGAAATATACGATCGAGGTGCACGGCATCAAAACGGCATCCGGCACGGTCCACGGCGGCCTCCGCGGCCGCGTCCTCGTCACCGACCGGCGGGGTTGGCCCCTCTATGAGTACGGCGATGATGTCATCGTCACGGGGAAATTGCAGAAGCCCGACCGCATCGAGGACTTCCACTACGACCGGTACCTCAGCCGCTCCGGTATCTACAGCGTGATCTACTACGCGACCGTCGAAAAATCCCCCTTGCATTTACCATTTACCATTGACCATTCTTGCCCTGAGCACTGTCGAAGGGTTCCATTTCAAGCGGAGCTCTATCGGCTCAAATCCCTCTTTGAGTCCCAAATCAACCGCCTCCTCCCCGAACCACACGCCTCCTTCCTCGCCGGCCTCCTCACAGGATCGCGCCGCGGAATTCCCGGGCACCTCCTTGCGAATTTCAACGAGACCGGGCTCACGCACATCATCGCCATCTCAGGGTACAACATCACGATCATCATCGGTTTCATCGCCGGACTCCTCTTCTGGCTCCCGCAGCGCATCCGCTTCTTCCCGGCCATCGCCGCGGTCGTCCTCTTCACCGTCTTCGTCGGCGCAAATGCTTCGGTCGTGCGCGCCGCCATCATGGGCATTCTCGGACTCCTTGCCGTCCAATGCGGCCGGCAGGGGAACGCGCGTCTCGCGATTCTCTGGACCGCTTTTCTGATGCTCCTGTGGAATCCTAAATTACTCTGGTACGACGCGGGCTGGGAGCTGAGCTTCCTCGCGGTGATCGGTCTCGCAGAGATCGGACCGGTCATCGCCCCGCTCTTCCGGCATATCCCGGAAACGCTGAAACTCCGCGCTTCGCTCCACCTCACGACCGCCGCGCAGATCGCAGTCCTCCCGCTCATCATGCTCCTCTTCCATCGTTTCCCGCTCGTCGCGCCCCTCACGAACGCACTCGTCGCCCTCGCCGTCCCCGCGGCAATGCTCACCGGCGCCGCTGCTCTGATCCTGAGCTTCGTCTGCTTCCCCCTCGGACTCCTCGCCGCCTACGCCGCATGGGCGTGCCTTGAATGGGTCATCATCGTGGCGACCGTTTCGGCAAAGATCCCCTTCGCTTCCATCGCCGCACCGCATGCCGGCATTGCGTTCCTCACGATCTACTACACACTGATCATCACATGGATTGTCCGGCACAATCGTGCTCTCACCCTTCGACTCCGCTCCCCTTCAGGGCCTCGAACGGCAGGGTCAAGTCTGCCTGCCGGGCAGGAATACTTGACCACTGATATACCCACAGATACCGCTCCGTTCCCAGCCACGGAACCTTCACCTTCCGCACGGGCGCCCGCTCCGGGAAGTGGAACGCATACGAGATCACCGTCGTCCCCGGTTTGAGTTCCCGGTCGAATTTCGCTTCCAGTTTGCGCATGAGCTTCGGGATGAGGTAGAGGAAGATGCAATCCGCGTCCGCCAGATCCTGGCGGAGGACATTCCCCAGGCGGAACGTCACCGGCACCCGCGCGAACGCGATCCGGAGTTTCCCGAGCGCCCACACCGTCGGAACGAACTCGATGCCGACGGCGCGCACCCCGGGATGCGCCCGCGCCGCCTCGATCACGAGCCGCCCGTCCCCCGCCCCCAGATCATAGACCGTTTCCCTTCCGGTGAGCCGGGCCTCCCGCACCATGAGACGCGCGACCGCCATGGGCGTCGGGATGTACGGCACGGGAATCCAGATGTGCGCGACGGCCGTCACAACCAGCAGGAGAACGAAAAGGGACATCCCGGCGAGGAAAACATCGGCCCACACGGGCAATAGGATAGCGCAAATACGGCAAGAGCTCCGAATATTTGACAAGGAGGGCTAACCCTGTACCATACTTCCACAATCGCGTCCTTCGAACATCTACAATTGGGAGAAGGAAGCATCTTATTTCTTTCCTTCTCTGTATGGCTGATCAGCAGATCGTCTGCCGTGATTGCGGCAAATCATTCACGTTCACGGAAGGTGAACAGGAGTATTACGCGAGCAAGGACTTGAGCGCTCCCCAGCGCTGCAAGGACTGCCGTGCGGCCCGCAAGGCCGAACGGGTGGCCACCCGCCAGATGCACGACGCCGTGTGCGCGAAGTGCGGCGCGCAGTGCCAGGTCCCCTTCAAGCCCCGTTCCGAGGAAGAGGGCGGCCGCCCGGTGCTCTGCCGGGAGTGTTTCATCGCGAGCAAGGGCGAGCAGGGCGGCGGCGACCGGCAGGGCGGTGGCCGGCAGGGCGGCGACCGGTAATAACGTTGGTCCCGGAAGAAACG